>WSSedL1CaDRAFT_10000479_pt1 | contig 28331 bp, 20 predicted proteins | sample WetSurSL1Cattail_FD_9464 | JGI IMG/M metagenome (IMG submission 9464)
CTATTGCAGCAAGTATTGCAATTGTAGTGGCTGGCTGGATAAGTTTTTTTATTGCGGCGAAGTCCATTACGGGTAAATGCGGCGCCGGAATTGATCCTGAAATCTCTCCAAATTTTGACCCGATTGTTTCAACCGGAAGCTTAAATACAGCTGTAATAATTGTCGCAATTATTAAGGCGATTAAAGAGCCGGGAATTTTTTTTGAAAACATAGGCCAGATAATCAGAAACAGTAAAGAGCCTAACCCTATGCAGATTGCATAAATGTTAATTTGGCTTAAATTTTGCCCGAACGCATACCATTTTTCAAAAAAGTCGACCGGCACGGCTCCCATTTTAAGTCCAAGCAAATCTTTAATTTGCGAAGAAAAAATAATCAGAGCTATTCCGCTTGTAAAGCCAACTATTACCGGGTGAGGGATAAATTTTATAACCGAACCAAACCGGGCAAACCCCATTATAATGAGGATAATACCCGCCATGATTGTAGAGATCATCAGACCGTTTAATCCGTATTGCTGAACTATCTGATAAACAATTACAACAAAAGCTCCGGTAGGTCCGCCAATTTGTACGCGGCTGCCGCCTAAGGCAGAGATTATAAAACCGGCAATAATAGCGGTGATTATGCCTTTTTCGGGAGATACTCCCGAAGCGATTGCAAAAGCAATCGCTAAAGGGATGGCTACAACGCCAACAATTACGCCTGCTGAAAGATCTGAAAAGAAATCCGCTTTATTATAGGTCTTAAGCGTAGTGAACAATTTTGGTTTTAACATAGATCCTTATTTATTGATTAACTAACCTTTGTAAGAGCAAAACGTCCTCCTTTAGTTCGGCGGTAATTTTCTCTAATAAAGAAGTAGTGTCGTCAAGTTTATTGTTGGAAATATTGATTTCCAATTCTTTGCAGGCGGAAACAAGCGCCTCAAATCCGAACGTGCCGCTGTTTCCGCGCAAGCTGTGAGCTAAATTCCTTATCTCAATATAATTATTTTCCTTTACGGCGGTGCTAATATTTTTTAATATTTTATCTGTGCTTTCAACATACGCTTCCGTAAGTTCAACTACAGTTTCTTCGCCTAAATCGTCGTTAAGAAAGAGCAGCTGTTTTTTTAAGGCTTCTTCTTTTTCGGCGGATAAATTATCGGAGCTATTTAAATCGGCCATTATTTTAGTCCTTAATTTTTATTATCAATTGCTTTAATAATTGCATCGTGAACTGAGTGTCTTCTTGCAGTAAGCCTTGGATTATTTCTTGTAGGATAGACTCTGTTTGTAAGAAGAATAGCGACTACGCCTCTTTCTTTATCGGCAAACACAGAAGTTCCGGTAAAGCCTGTATGTCCAAAAGTAGTTTCCGAAAACTTTTTCCCGGCGGCCGCTTCCCATTTATCGTTAGTATCCCAGCCAATTCCGCGCGAGCTTTGCGCTGATTGCTTAGTGGTCCAGCTGTTAACGGTTGAAGCTTTAACATAACGTTTACCGTTATAGCTTCCCTTGTTTAGCAGCATCTGCATAAAGACCGCTAAATCTGGAGCTGTGGAAAACAGCCCTGCATGACCTGCCACTCCGCCTAAAAGATAAGCGGTCTCGTCATGAACTTTACCCTGCATTGTGGTCATTCTCCAGTAATTATCCACTTCGGTTGGGACGCAGTCTTTAACTAGTTTTGCAGGAGGATTATACATTGTGCTGTGCATCTTAAGCGGTTTAAAAACATTTTCGCGTAAGAAATCGTCTAAATGTTTTCCGGAAATTTTTTCAATTACTTTCTGCATAGTTATAAGTCCTAAATCGCTGTAAGCGTATTTAGTTCCTGTAGGATAAATAAGCTTTGAACTTTTGATAGAATCCCATACCTGTTCAGGCGTAGTGAATTTTTTATAAAAAGGAATCCACTCTACCAGACCGGCGTTATGTAAAAGAAGATTACGAATTGTAATTTTATCTTTCCCATTTTGGCCGAAGTCAGGTATATATTTTGTGACTTTATCGTCTAACTTAAATTTTCCCTGATCAAAAAGCATCATCGCCGCAGTTGTAGTTCCTACGACTTTTGAAACAGAAGCCATATCGAACATTGAGTTGACAGACATTGGCGTTGAAGCTTTATCATATGTAAAAGAGCCAAAGGCTTTTTCGTATACAATTTTGCCTTTATAAGTAACTAATATAACGGCTCCCGGATATGTTGAATCTGCAATACCGTCTTTAACTACTTTATCTAACTCAGAAAAATTATACTTAGGATTATCGAGATCCTTTGTTAGTTTATATTGAGCAAAAGAAGGAGTGCAATAAAATACCATGACCGCAATGATCAGGCAGATATTCTTCAGAACTAATATATTCTTTTTCATGGTTATATAATTTATTGTTATTAAAATTAGTTTATTATTCAGCTGTTTTTTTACTTTCCGCTTCATCCTCGTCTTCTGTTGGGATAAAGAATACTGTTAATAATCCCGGAATACCGACTATTGCCGTCATAATGAAGAAATTAGGATAGCCTAAATACTTTTGTAAATATCCGGCTACAAGACCAGGGACCATCATTCCTAAAGCCATTAAGCTTGTTGAAATAGCGTAGTATGTGGTTTTGTAAGAGCTTTTGCCTGAAACATACATTAAGAAAACTGAATATGCCGTAAATCCAAAGCCGTAAGAAAATTGTTCAAAGGCAATAAAACCAGACGCTACATAAGCTCCCGGTTGAAATCTAGACATAAAAATATAAACATACATTGGGATATTAATAATAATAACCATTGGCCAGATACACTTTTTTAATCCGTATTTTTTAATAATGATTCCGCCAATAACGCCTCCGGCAAGTAAACTTAGCACGCCGATAGTTCCATATATAATACCAACCTGTGCTGTAGTAAGACCTAAGCCTCCCTGTTCGACTTTATCGAGGTAAAACGGGATGTTCATTTTAATTAAGAAACCTTCGCCAAATCTATATAAAAAGATAAAAGCTAAGATAATGCCAATATTTTTTTGTTTGAAATAAGAAAGGAATCCGTCCTTAAATGCATTTTTATCTCTTTTCCTTGGAGTATCGTCTGCTGGAGTAGGGAGGGTATATTTATTAACGACAAAAATAAGCGCAAATACAACAGTCGCTACTAAAAACGCAATAGACCAGCTTAAAGGAACGTCTTTGTTCTGAGCAGCCAAATAACCTGCAAGCCATATAAGGAAGCCCTGACCGAAAATCATAGCCATTCTATAAAATGTGCTTCTGATTCCTACAAAACCAGCCTGGTCTTCTTTATTTAGCGCAATCAGGTAAAAACCGTCTGCGGCAATATCGTGTGTGGCCGAAATAAAGGCGGCAATAAAGAATATAAACAGCGAAACGTAGAAAAAGGACGCTAAATGCAAAACCATTCCTAAAAGAGCAAAACAAAAAGTCATTGCTAATTCGGTGTAAAGTATCCAGTTTCTTTTTGTAGAATGCGTTTCCACTAACAATCCCCAGAACATTTTCAACGTCCAGAAAAGGTATAACCAGCTAGTTGCAAAAGCAAGAGTTCCGTTATCAACGCCCATGGTTTTGTAAAAAGCTACTGAAACAGTATTGACGATTACATACGGCACGCCTTCAGCAAAATACAAAGTAGGGATATAGGACCAAGGGTTTCTGTATGCCTTTTTTTCATCGGCCATAAAATTACTCCGTAAAAGAAATTATTAAAAAAATTAGTTTAGATTCAAAATACGCTTTTGAGGCTTTGCAGCCTAAAAAGAAACACAAAGACAGAACTATTTGCCTGCTATCGCGCTGGCGATTAATATGGCTCCCATTTCCGGAGGATAGTCTAAATCTTTTATATTGATCTGTGGGAGTTTGGAAGCTATTTTTTTGCGGAAAAGATCGGAATAAGCGTTCTTGCTGCTGATTAATCCGCCGATAAAAGCAACGTCAAGTTTTGGCTGATTTATTTTTTTTGCCATAGAAGCTAAATGCATTACAAGCTCGTCAGTCTGAGCTTCAAGAATATTCTTGCAAATCTCGTCGCCTTTTGAAGCGGCTTCAATAACTAAGGGCGCAACTGAAGCTATATCAAAATTATTCTTATATACTTCTGTAATCAAAATCTCTGAGGAAGAAATTTTGAGTTTTTCTGAAATAAGTTTAGTTAAAAGAGTTTCTGCTCCTCTGCCGTCAAAATGTTTAGAAACGGCAGTCAGACCGCTTTTGCCAAGAACAAAACCGCTTCCCTCGTCGCCAAGGAATCTGCCAAAGCCGCCGACTCTGTGGATTGCGCCTGCGGAATCTTTTCCGAACATAATAGAGCCCGTGCCGGCAATAAGTATGCTGCCTGGTTTACCGGAAAAAGCTCCTTCAAGAGCGGCTCTTGCGTCGCTTTCTACTCTAAAGTTACAGGTTTTAATAGGTTTATCATTTATGAATTTTGCAAAATCATTTTCTAATAATTCTGCGTCATTTCTTCTGCCTGCGCCTGTTGTGCCAAGCACAACTGCGGCAATATCTTCATAATTAAAGTTAAGGGCTGACTTGGATTGTTCTATTAAATTAAGAATTGTATCTGATACTTTTTCAGTACCGAGGATGAGAAAGTTTGACGGGCCGCCGAAACACTCAAATAATTTGTTTAGTTGTAAGTCCGTTACAACACATTTCGTTTTTGTTCCGCCGCCGTCAATTCCAATTAAAAATTTCATATTTTCACGTAAAATGGTTAAACAACTATCTGGCAAAAATATGAAAAAAATAAGGAATATGAAACCTATTAAATATTGTTAGCGTCTCCGCTGCACAGCCGTCTGCTGTAACATATTGTAAATAATAGACTTCCCGGGAGGGAAGCTGAATCGTTGGAAGATAAAACTACTCGGCGGGTATGACAGAGTAATGCCCGAAAGGAGTAGACAATATTAGTTTGATAAAACTACTTTAAGTCTTGAGTAGCCGTTTTTACTTACCGGCAAAGTTTTTCCGTCTTTAAGTTTTACCTGATAAGATTCCTTTTCAAGCAATTCAATTTGCTTAATTTCCTGAATCTTAACTATATAGGAACGGTGTATTCTGATAAACTCTTTTGGGTTAAGATGGTCTTCAAAAAACTTCATCGTTTTTTGTTTAAGAAATTTTCCTTCGTCGGAGTATACCATAACGTAATCGTCCTGAGCTTCAATACACTTGATGCTATCAGTCTGCACAATAGAAATTTTAGAACCGTCTTTAATAATAATTCGGTCAATGTATTCAATGTTCGCTTCGTTATGGCGGATCAGGTTTTCTATTTGAGGAGCTTCAGTTACAGCCGACTCAATCTGCGCTTTGGCTTTCTTCAGAGCTTCGTCCAGGCGCGCTTGCGGGAATGGTTTCAGTAAATAATCAACTGCATTTACTTCAAAAGCTTTTATTGCATATTGGTCAAATGCTGTAGTAAAGATTATTGCCGGTTTTTTATCTAACAATTCAAGCATTTCAAACCCGGTTAATTTTGGCATCTGAATATCAAGAAAAATCAGATCGGGAGAAAGTTCGTTGACGGCTTTGATTCCTTCAAATCCGTTTGCGCATTCGGCGGCTATTTCTATATCCTGGTAAGGCTCTAAGTATTTTTTTATTATGCTTCTTGCCAGCTGTTCGTCGTCTATTATTATTATTTTAATTTTTTTATTGTCCATTTTTTTCTAAAGGTATAAAAATAGTTACTTTAAAAATACTCTTATTATCCGTTATTTCAATAAGGTTATCCTGTTCATAAAAAAGTTTAAGTCTGGTTTTTATATTAGATAAGCCAATGCCTTCTCCTTTTTTACGGGTTCCTTTAATGTCATAACTGTTTTCAATGCTGATTTTCAAATATTCCTCTTTGAAATCGACAGTGAAAATAATGTCTACTTTTTCAAGGCTTTCAAACACGCCGTATTTTACCGCGTTTTCAAACACCGGCTGTAGTATCATGCTTGGGACTTCAATTTGCAGCGCGTCTTTATTTATGTTTTCTACAAGGTCAAATTTATCTCCAAAACGGATTTTTTCAATATCAAGGTATAGCCGCGCGTTATCAATTTCGTCGATTAATTTTGTTTTTTGTTTATCGTTTTTTGCAAGCGTATACCTAAGAAAATTTGATAATTTAATAGTCATATCATGCGCTTTTTCGGAGTCGAACATTGTAAGCGCGCTTATTGAGTTGAGCGCGTTAAAAATAAAATGCGGATTTATCTGAAATTTTAATGATTTCAATTCAGCTTCTGTGACCGAAGCTTTCAGTTCTGATTCATTAAGTAGTTTTTCGTGATAGCGGTCGTAATAAATAGCAAAATAATAAAATGTCGCCATTAAGCAATAGAACAAAATCCCGAACAGAAACTTCCAGATAAGCGAATTTATAAGAAAAATTCTATACTCGCCGAGGTTAACTAACAGCTGTGTAATCAGAAAATAACCGGAGCCGGTCCAGATAGTAGAAATAATAATAGCAGATAGAATATGGCTCAAAATAATATTATATGTATCGCCGTCGTCAAAGTTTTTGAATTTTACAGGGAACCAGATGACTAAAGAAAAACAGGCAAGCAGAAGAGTATATATTAAACTTTCAGCTAACGCGAAATGGTAATTAAGCTTAAACTCAATTACCAATTGCAGGCAAAGCATGGAAGTAACAAGCGTCCAAAATGCCACAAAATAGTATATATATTTTGTCTCTCTTAAAATCGGGTTTGTTTCCATATCTGCCGGTTATTTTTTATAAATTTTAATTTCGCCGCCGCCAAAGATAACCACTCCTTTTATGATTAGAGCTTTTGCCGGGTCATAATCTACATTTGGGTCTTTGCGTCCTTTTACTGAAAAGCCGCCGAATAAAGGGAAAACGTTAACTATTATTTTCCAATCGCTTGGAACAAGAATTGTCATTCCGCCAAAAATTGCCATTACGTCAATTACATTTTCTCCCATGGCTAATTTGCAATTGGAAAGATCAACTTCCGAGCCGCCAAAAATTGCAGTAATAGTTCCGCCTTTGAAATTATCTGAATGGAGTATTCTTTTACCTCCGCCAAAAATAGCTACGTCGTCTATTTTATCCTGATCGCTTTCTTCGGTTGGGATAGATTCAGTTTCTGTTGCGCGCTCATAATCGTTGCAATTGTTAAAATCTTTTCTAAAATCTTTCCCAAAATCTTTGCCAAATTCTTTCCAGTGTTCGCCATGATGGCGGTATGAACCCCAGTCGCTTCTGATTCTGTCCTCAAATCTTCTGCCATAAATTCTATTGCCGCAGTTTCTTCGGCCAAAAATAACGTATATTCCGAAAGCTATTAAAATAACTGCGAACACAATCTCGCTGTTATAATGCACAAAAGGGAATATCTTTGGAACTATTAAAACTCCGCCGATAAGTATGAAGAGAAAACCGGTTAACTTGTTTCTGGAATTAATAAGTTTTATTATTCCAATAAAGATTAATAACGACGGGAAAGAAAAAACAATATCTGATATATTTTGATGAATAATATTCAAATAGTCTAACGAATATAATACTCCAATTGATATTAGTATAATACCAATAAATCCTCTTGTAGTAAAATACCTTGACTCGTGATCCATTTCGAACTCCTAAATATTTTCTGATTACGGAGCAAAAATAAACAAAAGAAGCGACTTAGAGTACATAAAATCGGTAAAGCCGCTATAAATATCGGCGAGAAAGAACGATTTTTATTCCATTTAGGCTATTATTATTACTGATGAAAAAAATATATGAATTCCTAAATAGTAATTTTTTCTTGTTATTTATGCAAATTAGCATTAAAATGAATAATAAAATATCTCCTTATGCTAAAATATTTAGTATGGGGAGGGGAAACGTAAGATTTGATGTTTTTACATAGACCGATCGATATTTATCATAGCTGAAATTGCAAAAATTGAACTTTTTAATCAAAGTATTTAAAAAATTGTGATTTTATTTGTGTTATAGCTTTAGAGTAATTAAACAGTATAATTCCAATTCTTTTGTATTAGTAAAGCAATAATATGAAAGAAATAAAGCTATGACAGTCATTAAAAAATGGGAGAAGAAAATGACAGATCAGCAATTGTGTAAAAAATGCGTTTTCCCTATATTGCCAGAGTATGCCTCAACTTCAAAGGGGAACTGCCATGTATGCGATTCTCCGGAAATGTACGCGCATATAATTAAACCGCCGGATAATGAAAAACTAACCCAATTAATTGAGGAAACAAGAAAAAGAGGTTCCGGTTCCGAATATGATTGCGTTGTTGGTTGGAGCGGCGGACGCGACAGCACATGTATGATCTACGAACTTGTCACAGTGCATAAACTGCGTTGCGTTGCGGTATTTGGCAAAACTCCTTTTACTCCTCAGGAAATTATAGACAGCGTTCGCTCAATTGCAAAAAAACTGAATGTAAAGCTTATTGAAGTAGACACGCATAAGAATCACCAAAAAATAGCGGCTTTTTGTTTAAAGGAATATCTTAGAACTAAAATTCCAATTTTGATAAATCTCGCCTGCGCGCCATGCAAGTATGTAAATCCTTCTATTTACGTTCACGCCCGCCGATTAGGCGTAAAAACAGTTATTTCTGGCGGGAACCGCTTTGAATATTTACCTTCTGGTCCGGCTTCAATTGACGTAAGCTCCGAAAACCGGTATTCATTTGCGTCTATGCTAAAAGATAATTTTGCGCGTTTATTCAAGGGGGTCGGGGTTTTAGCTTCGTCGCCTGTTCTGTTTCGCTATCTGCCTACTTTTTTTAATGCGGCTGTTTTGTACGTAAACCAATATTCAATTTATATGCGGTTGCGCTATTCCGGAATATCGCGCTTTGATTATTATCATTATGCCGATTGGGACGAAAATAGAATTAACCAGGTTCTTAAAGAACTCGGCTGGAAGCTGCCTGCCGGCTGCACTTCTAACTGGAGAGCCGACTGTGTTTTTGATGCAATAAAAAATACTGCTTTTAAAGAACAGGTCGGGTTTACATATAACCAGGCGCTGTACAGCAACTTAATCAGGGCAGGTAAAATATCGCGCGAAGAATCTTTGCTCCGGTTGGAAAAGGAAGGTGTTTCTAAAGAAAGGCTTGCCGAAGCTTTACGTCTTTGCGGATTTCCTGAAGACAGCTTAAATAGCAAATAACCGTTTTTGACAAATGCCGAATGAGGCGCATTTTTTTAATTGCTATTTAAAATATTTTTTTATAGGTTTTATATAAGCTATGAAGTTCTATTTGAATTGGGCAATGTTTTTATTATTTGATGGGAAAAAGATTAATTAGAGCCTGATTCATTTAAATTAACTCCGTTAATGGTAAATAAAACACAGGGGAATTTCTACCGCTTGATATAACCATATTAATATGATGATTGTATAAATCTGCAACTTTCAGGGTGAATTTTGTAGACTAAAAATAATTCACAAATTAAAAGGAGTAATTTGATGAAAACCGTAAAACAAAATCATAGCGCCGCTTTCTTTCTTTCTTATTAATAACACAAGTAACTTCGGCAAGTTTATTTGCACAGGAGAATACTGTAAAAGATAATAAAAGGAAGTTTTATTATACGCTCGAAGAAGTTCGAAATATGTGTGGAATACATTTTACAGTTGAAGAACGGGAAAAGCGAAAGATCAAAGAGGATAGTCTCTATAAGGCATATCTGAAATCAAAAAGCCTAAGAAAAACTACAAACGTCAATACTGTACCTAATTGGCGGAGTTTTATGGAACCAGTTGAAAATCAGGGAACTTGCGGCAGCTGTTGGGCTTATGGTCCTACGGGCGCTGTAGAAGGAGCAATTCAGTATTACGTTGGAAGCAATATTGGGTTGGATTTGGATGAAAATGACGTGTTTACAAACAGCGGAGGCGGAAATTGCAATGGAGGAGATGTTGGCGCTGCCCTAAGCTATATAGAGAATTCAAGAGTTCCGACGAAAGCTGGGTTAACCTCATATCCAAATCTTGCAGGCGTTAAATATTCAATTACCGGGTATCCCGATGTTTCTGGAATTGATAATATAAAAGCTGCGCTTGCATATAGTCCGGTAGTTGCAACTTTTGATGTATATCAAGATTTTCAAAATGTATTTGCACCATCAAAAAACAATGTTTATAAATGGGATAAAGTATCTGCGTATGTTGCCGGGCATGCTGTTGTAATTATAGGTTATGACGATAATAAGGAATGCTGGATATGTAAAAACAGTTGGGGTACTGGCTGGGGATACTGGGGCGGATATTTTAATATTGGATATGGCGAATGTAATATAGAAGTTAGTTGTAATACGATTTCAGTAAATCAAAGCTGTCTGGCTAAGATTGTCCCGAATATGATTTCTTCCTTAAATACTGCAATGAGCTATCCGTTTGCAGCAGCTGAATCAGCTTATGTTTTGGGTAATGCTTCTCTCACTGCCAATATAAGCGTTCCTTCCGGGGTTACGCTAAATATAAATTCTGGAGCGGCGTTAACCTTAGGTTCAAGTAACTTATTTATTGATGGCGGGAATTTGAATAACAGCGGTTCTTTTACCGGACTAAAAGATTATCTTAAAACCGGGAACAATATTATGGGATATTGTTCAACAATTCAGGCTGCAGTTAACCATTCTACATCCTCACAAACGGTAGAACTGTTAAACCAGACTTTTAACGAAAATATTTCTGTTTCAAATAAAACTTCACAGAACTATCTTACAATAACAGGGCAGGGAATAAATAATTCAATAATAAACGGGAGCGTCTATCTTTATAATTCTGGTAATATTGAGATAGAAAACCTTAAAATAGTAGGTAATAAAATCACTTCTAATACGATGGCACGGCCAACAATTAGCAATGTACAGTTTGTAATGCCTTATGGCAATACAGTTTTCTCAGCTACAAATACGTCAGCCGTAACAATTGATAATATAATAGTAAATAATGACCCGGGGTCAGGCGAAGACCCTTGTCTTAATATCAGCGCCGCATCAGGAGATGTAACTAATAGTAATATAACCGGGCAGTTAGTGGGTGTTAGTTTAACTGGCAATTCAAGCTTTAATGTACAGTCTAATAGTTTCTGTAATAATGAAGAGGATGTATATGCGGCAAGCCCGGCTTTTGCATATTGCCGCGATAACACTTACAGTAGTTTGAGCAGTTTGCATTATTTTGGGAATGTAATGTTTCTTGGGGATTCTACATTCTGCGGTTCAACTAAAGCTGCAAAACCACTTAATAAAGTTAAAAGAGACGGCGGTTCAACAGTTCGTTCAAAAGAACTTGAGGAAGTTGAAAACCTTTATCTGGGTGTACTTAAAAATATTAGAGATAACAGCAATGGCGCAATTAATCTTGATAATTATTATGCCAGTTTTCTTCCGGTAATAAACAAGGCTCAAAGCGCAATAGAGAATAATCCGGAATCAGAAGAGAATAAAGTCTTTTGGGACAGAATATCTTCCTGTTACTTATTATGCGGTAAAGAAGAATTACAACAGGCATATTTTGGAAGCATAATGAATAATGTGAAATATTCAAAGCTGAAATACAATGCTGAAAAATATCTTATTGATTATTATGTCCACATAAAAGATTATCCAAACGCTTTATCAACTGCTGATAATATTTTGACCAATTGCTCCAGCGATAAAGACTTGTATAGTAATATCCTTTTTACAAAAGGATTGCTTTATGCTAATAACTTAAGCAACACGGAAAAGGCTATAACTGCATTTAGCGAAATAATTAGTAATTATCCTGAAAGCTCAATAAAGCCATTTGCAAAAAATGAATTAGAACGAATTTGCAGCAACTGCTCTGCAAACGGCAGTAATACAGATATAAAAGCTGGCGAAACTATTGAAAGCGGCAATTATCCTAATCCTTTTAATCCAAGCACAACAATAAAATATACGCTTCCGCAATTATCAAATGTTACGGTAGTTATCTATGACATATTGGGACGCGTAGTAAAGTCGTTTAATGTAAATACTCAGGTTGTTGGCAAACAATCGCTTGTATGGAATGGAACTAATGACTTTAACCAAAGCGTGGCAAGCGGAATATATATATGCCGGATAAAAGCGGTATCTCTTGAACAATCGGGTAAGATATTCGAAAAATCGTCGAAACTTCTTTTAATGAAGTAATCTTTTAATATAGCAGCCGGGTTTATAACCCGGCTGGATAATTTAAACAAAAAACGGCTTTTGTATGAAAAATTTAAGGATCCTTTTGCTTATTATTCCCTTTATTGTAATAATCACTGGTTGCAAAGATAGCGTTGTGAATCCTGTAGATGAATTAAGCTCTAAATATCAGCTTTGTTTTAATAAATGGATTAATAATAATTGGGAAGTTTGTTTATATTCGGCTAATACAGGGACGACTAATATTTCAAACCTGAAACGGGAAGATTCGGAACAATCAATTTCACCCAATGGAAGATATATCGTATATACTCATTTTAATATTATAGATACGGATATTTATTTATACGATATTGAAACCGGAACTACAACTGATTTAACGCCAGGAGATGAAATTGACGAATCGCAGCCGCATTGGACTCCGGACGGAAAGAAAATAATATATGCTTATCATCAAATAGGTAAGAACCTTTGTTCATATATAATGAATCTGGATGGTTCAGGTAAAAAGAAAATTATGGATTTCTCTGGCATGATATTTTTCTTGCCCGATGGTTATAATTTTATATGTTTGCCTACAAGTGCGGATGACGAAACAGCTAACTATATTTACAAGGCAAATATAGACGGTTCTTCTTTAGTGAAAATACTTGATTTGAATACATATAAAAACAATGAGTATTACTTTAATGATTTTAATCCATTCAGTAAAGAATTATTGTTGTTTACTTCCGCTAAAGATAAAAGCGTTATGGAGACGTATAATATAGAGACGGGTAAAGCGGAAGAGATTTATAGCCAGACTGACGGTTGTTTATCGTATCCAAGATATTCAAATGATTATTCAAAAATAGTATTTACATTTTTAAAAAACGATAATACGCTACAACGGCTGATTGTTTATGATATAGTGTCAAAAACTACAAAAACATTAGTCGAATTAAAAACTTCAGAAGGGCGCTTTGACTATAATCCAATTTTATTCTCGCCCAATGACAAGTATGTGGTTTATACGAAAAATGTTAATATTCCAAATGCTACATCGCTGGCATGGAACTCATATACATATACAGTGAATGTTGCTACAGGCGATATTAAATATATAGACGAGGGGGCAAGCCCTGTTTGGAACCCAAGACTGCCGTATTAATAATGGGTTAAGTAAAATTAGAGTTTATTATATGGGGAATCCTTCCTTTTTCTTTGCCCTGTTGTTTAATTAATAGTTAATATTTAGTATCTTTCAGGCTGCAAATCATTAATAATTATGGCAGATAAGATGAATATGACTGAACAAAGCAGAAAAGACGCAATTAACGCACAGAGACTTGAAATAACTGAATATCATATCTATACCCGGCTGGCGGAGATTAATAAAGATACAAAAAACGCAGAAGTTCTTAGGAATATAGGCAAACAGGAAAAAGGACACGCGGCATTTTGGAAAAAAATTACCGGAATAGAAGTTAAGCCAAACAAACTACGAATTTTTATTATGGTTTTACTTGCGCGTATGCTTGGACTTTCGTTCATGCTGAAAAAGATGGAAAAAAACGAAGGAACCGGCTCAAAACGTTACGACGAACTTTATTCGGTCTTTCCGGAAGCTAAAGGGCTTGCGCAGGAAGAACGCGCGCATGAAAAAGCTCTGCTTGGAATGCTTTACGAAGAACATTTGCAGTACGTCGGTTCTATTGTACTTGGACTTAACGACGCGCTTGTTGAACTGACAGGTTCGCTTGCTGGTTTTACGCTTGCATTAGGCAGCACAAAAATTATTTCCTTAGCCGGATTGGTAACCGGGGTTTCGGCGGCTTTATCTATGGCCGCGTCCGATTATTTATCATCAAAATCTGACGGCGAAGAAAATGCCGGAAAATCTGCCGTTTATACGGGTATTGCATATATTATTACAGTAGTTTTGCTGATACTGCCGTTTTTACTTTTGGCGGATAAGTTAATAGCTCTTACAATTACCCTTATTGTAGCCGTGCTTATTATATTCTGTTTTAACTATTATATATCGGTAGCTAAGGATCTGGATTTTAAGAGGCGTTTTCTTGAAATGACTATTATAAGCCTAAGCGTAGCTGCGTTTTCGTTCCTTGTCGGTTACGGTTTAAAAACACTCCTTGGCGTGGATATGTAATTAGTGCGAATGAATCAGAAAAATTATAATAACCAGAATCAGGCATAAAATATAATCTTGCGTTTTGGGCTGAAATCAAATACTAATTATAGTATATTTAAAACTTTAATTTAAGAATAATTTACGGATAAGAAATTGTCAACTGAAAAAATATTAGTCACTTCCGCATTGCCTTATGCAAACGGACCAATACATCTTGGGCACCTTAGCGGAGCTTATCTGCCAGCCGATATTTATGTTAGATACCAGAGACTTAAAGGGCGCGATATCCTTTTTATTGGCGGCTCGGACGAACATGGCGTTCCTATTACAATTAGCGCCGATAAAGAGCACGTTAGTCCTAAGGTTATTATTGATAGATATCACGAGCTGAATAAAAAAGCATTTGAACAATTTGGAATGAGCTTCGACATTTATTCCAGAACAAGTCTGCCTATTCATCACGAAACCTCAAAAGAATTTTTCTTAGAGTTTTATAACCGCGGAATATTGAATAAGACAAAAAGTCTTCAGTTTTATGACGAAAAAGCAAAAATGTTTTTGCCGGATAGATATGTGGAGGGCACATGCCCTAACTGCGGAGCAGAAGGAGCAAGAAGCGACGAATGTGAAAACTGCGGAGCTTTATATGACCCAAATTCACTAAAGGATCCTAAAAGCAAAATTACAGGTCAGACTCCCGTTCTTAAAGAAACTTCTCATTGGTTTTTCCCTCTTGGAAAATATCAGGAAAAACTTGAAAAATATGTAGACGAAATGAATAAAAAATACGGCTGGAAAGACAACGTTCTTCAATATTGCAGAGGCTGGTTTAAAAGCGGTCTGCAGGATAGAGCCGTAACAAGAGACCTTGACTGGGGTATAAAAGTGCCGGTTGAAGGCGCTGAAGGGAAAGTCCTTTATGTTTGGTTTGACGCGGTTCTTGGATATATTTCGGCCACAAAAGAGCTTTCAATTCAATTAGGTAAAAAAGATCTTTGGAGAGAATACTGGCAGGGTAAAGATACTAAATATGTAGCCTTCATCGGTAAAGATAACGTAGTGTTTCACTGCATAGTTTTTCCTGCAATGCTTATGGCCTGGAACGAAGGCGATAAGGAAAAATATATTCTTCCTCAAAATGTGCCGGCAAATGAATTCCTGAATTTTGAAGGAAAAAAATTCTCTAAAAGCAGAAACTGGGGAATAGACGTAATAGACTTTTTAAAACTTTTCCCTGCGGATTCTCTTAGGTACGCTTTGGTTTCTAATCTTCCTGAAACCAGGGATTCTGATTTTCAGTGGAAAGAGTTTCAAGCAAGGAACAACAGCGAACTTGCTGATATACTTGGTAATTTTATAAACAGAACTCTTACCTTTGTTCATAAACATTTTGAAGGCAAAGTTCCGCAGAAAGTGAAATTGGAAAGTATTGACGAAGAGATGCTTAAATTAATAGCCTCTTATCCTGCAAAAGTATCCGCGCTGTTAGAGCGTTATAAAATAAAAGATTCTGTGCAGGAAGTAATGAACCTTGCGCGCGCGGCTAATAAATATTTTAACGATTCCGAACCATGGAAGACTGTAAAAGCTGATAAAGAAAAATGCGCTGCAACTTTATACGTTTCTCTTCAAACAATATATACGCTTGCAGAACTTCTTGAACCGGTTATTCCTTTTGCTTCCGGGAAAATATTTAAGATGCTTAATGCAGAAAAAACTTTATGGGATAAATGCGGAGAAGAAAATCTGCCTGCAGGGCATATATTAAATAAACCGGATATCCTGTTTGTAAAAATTGAAGACGAAGTTATTGAAAAACAAATTAACAGTCTTGGCAAAGCTCCGGGCGAAGAAGAAAAAGAAGACGATAGTATTTCGATTGACGACTTTCTTAAAGCGCAATTGAAAGTGGCTAAAGTTATTAGCGCCGAAAACATTCCCAAAAGCGAAAAACTGCTTAAACTGAAAGTTGATTTAGGCAATGAAGAACGGCAGATAATAGCGGGCATAGCAAAGAGCTATACTCCTGCCGATATACTAGGCAAAAACGTAGTGATAGTAGCAAATTTAAAACCAGCTAAACTAATGGGACTCGAATCGCGCGGAATGGTTTTGGCAGTAGAAACTAAAGACGGAAAGCTTAACGTGTTAAACGTAGACGATTCCGTTGAGAAAGGCGCAAGAGTAAGGTAAAAATTTATAAGCAGGCAAAAATATGAAGAAGATTGTTATATACTTAGCTATTCTTTTATTCACGGTTGTAAACGTTCAGGCGGGAACGCGAAAAATTACTAAAGAGCTTGACGCAAAAATTCAAATTGCGCAGGACGACGCAGATATTTTGATTTGGGCGTTCTTCAAAGATAAAGGCGGAAGTAATGAACAGCTTTATAAACAACCTCAATCGGTAGTAAGCGAAAAATCGTTGCAGCGCAGAGCAAAAGTTTTTGCTCAAAGCTCATTGATTGACGAAACTGATTTGCCTGTTAATGCAGGTTACATTTCTGCGCTGACAGCGCAGGGCTTCAAAGTAAAGCAGGTTTCAAAATGGCTTAATGGCGTAAGCGGATATATTAAAAAAGCTCAACTATCTAAAATTTCCGCATTAGAATGCGTCGCTTATGCTGATATTGTTTATAAATTGAAAAAAGAAACTCCTGTAACAGAGGCGCTTAATAAAACAGCTTCGGCAATCAAACAGCCTGCCGGAGTTTATTCGCTCGATTACGGCGCTTCTTATACGCAGTTGAAACAAATTAATGTTCCCGCAGTTCACGATTTAGGAATAACTGGCGCAGGAGTAGTTATAGGATCGTTTGACGCAGGCTTTAGCAACCTTGCTCATGAAGCGTTTGCCTCAATGAAAATAATTGCTCAATATGATTTTGTTAATAACCGTTCTTATGTCGGAAACGGTCAGGGCGGGATGGGAGACGGTACTCATGGAACCGAAACTTTATCTACTATTGGCGGTTATAAACCGGGTCAATTAATAGGACCCGCTTATGGAGCAAAATTTATTCTTGCTAAAACTGAAAATACCGATAGCGAAACTCCTGTTGAAGAAGACAATTGGATAGCGGCAGCTGAATGGGCCGATAGTATTGGCGTCGACGTTATCACGTCTTCATTAGGCTACGTTGAGTTTGATGCGCCTTATCAAAGTTATACCTGGCAAAGTATGGACGGCAAAACATGCCGCATAACTATTGCGGCCGATCTTGCAGTCCAAAAGGGAATTGTAGTTGTTAATTCTGCAGGCAACGATGGATATAATGCCGATCACAATACGCTTGGAGCTCCATCCGACGGGTTTTATGTAATTACAGCCGGAGCAGTTACTTCAACCGGAGAAATATCTTATTTTAGCAGCGTGGGCAATACTGTTGACGGAAGAACAAAACCTGATGTAATGGCTATGGGGTCAAACGTTGTCGTAGCAAGTCCTTATTCAACTACCGGGTATACTAATGCAAACGGAACGTCATTTAGCTGTCCGTTATCGGCCGGGGTTGCGGCGTTGATCTTATCTGCAAAACCTTCTCTAACCCCTTTGCAGGTGCGCGACGCAATGAGAACTACCGCTTCTAACAGCGCTTCTCCAAACAGACAATATGGCTGGGGAGTATTAGACGCATTGAAGGCGGTAAATTCAGCTACGGTCCCAGTTGAACTAACTTCATTTTCGGCTAACCTGAATAAAAGCGCGGTTTTGTTAAATTGGACTACGGCAACGGAAAAAAATAATTACGGCTTTGAAATTGAAAGGGGAACAAGAGACGCTAACGATTTATCAAAAATTAACTGGATAGCCGTCGGTTTTAAGAAAGGAAACGGAACTACCGTAACAGTTAATAATTATTCATTTACGGATAAATTAATGTCATCCGGCGTTTATATTTATAGAATAAAACAAATGGATTATGACGGCTCTTATGCGTATAGCAAAGAAGTAAACGTTGATTATAGCTTCCCATCCGATTTTGTAATGTACCAGAATTATCCTAACCCATTTAATCCTTCTACAAATATAACTTTTTCTATTCCTTTAAAAACTAACGTTCGCCTAGCGGTTATGGATATTTTAGGAAGGGAAGTTTGCCAATTGTACAAAGGAGAATTAAGCCAGGGATTGCATTCATTCCAGTTTGACGGAAGCAGAATGTCAAGCGGAACTTATTTTGTTCGTTTAGAAAGCGGAGCTTTTAATAAAACGATTAAAATTCAACTGATGAAATAATTTTGCAATCAAGTTTACAAAAGCGCGCACTTTATCTTATATAAATAACAAAGTTACATAAGGGCGGATGCGGAATATAATTTTGTATGCTATGGTCTAAAGTTTAATCCGGTCAAGTCGGTTTTTTCTATTGATCAAGCGTCTTTAACTAATGCAAATACGACTAAAATTTAATTTACTAGCAATCCTTGAATAAGCATTTACCTTGATTTTCAGAATTGCATTAACTAAACTAATAAGCTAAGATTTATATTTTTTTAAACTATATGGAGAGAATAGTAATGCTTCGTCGGACAATGTCTGTTTTAACCCTCATTCTTTCATTTATTTTTGTTTCGTGTTCTCCAAAGCATTCCGATATTATCCTGTCTAAGTTTGGGAATACTGAAATCAAAATGGGAGATTTTGAGAAATTGTATGCCAAGAATGCTGGAAGTTTTGAACAAGCTAAAAAAGACAGTTTGTCTAAGCTGAGAAACTTTTTAGACCTATATACAAATTTTCAGATGAAACTTAGAGATGCAAGCGTAAGAGGATATGATAAAGATTCAACTTTAAATTCTGAGCTTGTAGAATATAAAAAGAAAGTTGGAGTTTCGTATATTTTAGAAAAACAACTCGTAGAACCTTCAATAAGCCAATTTTATGAAAGAAGAAAATTTGAATTTAGGGTAAGCCATATAATGATTGTGCCTGATTCTACAGGCGTTGAAGCCGCTCGCAAAAAAGCGGTAGATATAATAGAAAGAATTAAAAAAGGCGAAAAATTTGAAGACCTTTGCGCTAAATATTCGCAGCATAAACCTACTAAAAATACCGGCGGCGATCTTTATTATATTACTTCCGGAATGCTTACTACAGAACTTGACGACGCTATATATGCTACCCCGGTTGGCGGAGTATATCCTGAACCTGTTCACTCGCGTTGGGGCTTTCATATTATAAAAGTAATTTCTAAGCAAGATAGAGCTCCGCAAGTCAGAGCAAGCCACATAATGATCAGTCTTAAGAATAGCGCGGGCGTAATTGATACGATTGCGGCAAAACAAAAAATCGATTCAGTCATTCAGTTAGTTAAGCAAGGAAAGGATTTCGCTAAGCTAGCTAAAAAATATTCAGACGACCCAGGCACCAAAGATAATGGCGGCGACCTTGGCTTTTTTGAAAGAAACCAGATGGTTAGAGAATTTGACGAAACTGCTTTCGGCTTAAAAGTAGGCGAAGTTTCCGGAATTGTTAAGACCAGATATGGATACCATCTTATTAAATTGACAGAAAAGAAAAATTATCCTACTTTTGAAGAAGATAAAGAAAGATTAAAAACAATTTATAAACAAGTTAGCTACAATGCAGATTATGATTCTTTAGTAGTAAAATTAGAAGCTAAGCATAATTTCAAATTGGACGACGCTAATTTTGCATCTATTGCCGCTAACAAAGATTCTGCAAGATTAGGGCTAGATTTTCCAGGTTCAAAGCTGCAAAAGAAAGTTCAGGGAAAAACTCTCTTTTCAGTAGAAGGCAAAACTTACAACGCTGATTCAGTTTTTACTTTGGCTTTAACAAGCCCTGAATTTTCTAATAAATTAGTAGATAGCGTTTTGTTAAAATCAGTTATTAAAAAAGTAGCTGGAGACATTGTTCTTGATGAAGAGGCTCTTGTGTTTGATAAAGTGTCTCCTGACTTTGCAACTCTGATGGACGATTATAAAAATGGAATTTACATTTTTAAATTACAGGACGAAGAAGTCTGGGGCAAAGTTTCATTAGATAGCGTAAAACTTCTAAATTATTATGAAAGTACAAAAGCTAACTATGTAATGCCAGACAGAGTAAACTTTAATGAAATTTTTGTAAAAAATGATTCATTAAAAACTGTAGCTGTCGATTTATTAAAGAAAGGCGAATCATTCGAATCAGTAGCTGAAAAATATTCTGAAAAGAAAGGCGAAAATACTAAATCGTTCAATTGGGGTCTAACAGAAGTTAGCGCAAATGAATTATCTGCCGCGGCAGCAAAACTGGCAAAAGCAGACGCTGTTTCGGATCCTATTCAGAATAATGGCGGCTTTTCTATTTTACAGCTTGTAGCCAAAGAAACTTCACGGTTAAAGACTTTTGAAGAAGCAAAGGCTGAAGTTTCAGGCGCATTTCAGGAATCAGAAGGAAAACGCCTTGAAGCTGAATATCTGAATAAGTTAAAAACTATTTATCAACCGGTTTTCTATTACGAAAATCTTGAAAAGGCTTATAAGTCTGAATAAAAAGAATATTGTTCTTTGTTTAATCTTTCCTCTGCTTTTAACATCATGCGGAGAGAAAAAAGATAAAACAGAATTTATTGCAAAGGTAAACGATTCATACCTTACAAAGAAAGATTTTGCGGCTGCTTTCGACACTACAAAGTTAGAAAGCAGCTTCAAAGCTGAATATTTAAGGAACTGGGTCGATAGAGAAGTGTTATACCAGGAAGCTCTTAAAGATAATATCGAAAATGACGATGAGTTTAAGAGATTATTGGAAGAATCAAAAAAAGAATTAGCAAAATCTTTTTTGATAAAAAAACTACTTAACAACGCTAACATTTCCGCCAATCAAAAAGAACTGGAAAAATATTATCAGGATAACAAAACAGATTTTGTTTTATTCTTTGACGCCTATCTTTTTAACATAATTAAATTTAAAAATGAAGATAAGGCTATTCAGTTCAGAAACAGCGCAGTTGAAATTGGATGGAATAAGGCTGAAGTAGCATTCTCCAACGATCAGGACAAACTTTCGCAAAACGATAATCTTTTCTTGTATACGCATCAGTTTCAATCTGCCGATTTATCCAATGTGATACAGGAATTAAATCCAGGCGAAATTAGCATAGCTATAGCTACGGGAGCAAAAGAGTACTCGGTTGTTCAATTGTCCGCTAAATATTTTGCGAACGATATTCCTCCATTAGCGGCTATTAGGGGCGAAGTTGAAAAAAGAATTGTAGATAAAAAGAAACATGAGTTTCTGCAGAATCATATTAAAGAACTGTACGCAAAGTACAAAATTGAAATAAAGAATTAGGAACTAAATGAAAAAAATTATTTTAACCTGCCTATTCTGTTTTGCTTCTTTGGTCTATTCCCAAAAACAGACGGTTGATAGAATTGCAGCCGTGGTTGATAATGAAGTAATACTTCAAAGCGAGCTTGAGTACCAAACACAGCTTTTTTCAGCGCAAAAGAAAATTGATCCTAAAACCCCCGGCCTTGATAAGCAGGTACTGAACATGCTTATTGAAGATAAGCTTCTATATGCTCAGGCGAATTATGATTCCGTTCAGGTTACAGAAGACGAAGTAAAACGTCAGATAGAATATCAGGTCAGCATGTTTATTCAGCAGTACGGCTCTAAAGAAAAAGTTGAGCAAATGTACGGAATGAGCATAGAAAAAATTAAGCGCGAACTAAAAGACGACGTAAAAAAGAATTTAATGGTTCAACGCCTGCAGGAAAAGAAATTCGGAATAGTTGAAGCTTCAAGAAGAGAAGTAGAAGATTTTTTTGGAAAGTATAAAGATAGTCTTGGCGTAATACCTGAAAAAGTAAAAATATCTCATATATTTTTAAATCCAAAAACCTCGAGCGACGCAAAATTAAAATCAAAAGAATTAGCGCAGAAACTGCTTGATTCGCTAAAAGCCGGAGCTGATTTTGCCGTATTAGCAAAAGAGAATTCAGAAGATCCTGGCAGCGCGGCTCAGGGAGGCGATTTAGGTTTTGTTAAACGCGGCGTTTTTTATCCTCAGTTTGAATCTGTCGCTTATTCGCTTCAGGCAAAAGAAATTTCTGATATTGTAGAGTCGCCTGTTGGATATCACATAATACAGCTTCTTGAACGCAGAGGCGACGCTATTCATACGCGTCATATTCTTATAAAAATTAAAGCCGACGAGGCTTCTGATCTGAAAACAATTGGAACTCTTACAGATATTAGAGATACTGTTGTGAGGATGAATGGTTCTTTTGCTGAAATGGCAAAAAAATACAGCAACGACAAAGAGACCGCCCCTTTCGGAGGCGTTCTTGGCACGTTTTATCTGAACCAGCTTGATAAAAATTTATTGGAAATTGTAAGCAAATTGAAAGACGGCGAAATCAGCTATCCAAAGAGAGTCGATTATTCCGCTACTGTTTATGGCTATCATATAGTTTATTTACAAAAAAGAATTCTTCAGCACTCGCCGGATATCACGGTTGATTTTGACGAAGTTAAAAAACTTGCGGACGAATATAAAAAGCAAAAACTTTATGCCGATTGGATTAAAGAATTAAAAGATAAAATCTATTGGGAAATTAAACTCTAAGTATTTACAGGGATGCATTTTGAAAGAAAATGAGCCGAATAAAAACGACGTAGAATTAGTTGAGAAGCTTAATAATTCAGTAAAAAGTATAAAATCTGAAATAGCAAAAGTTATAATTGGGCAGGATGAAATTGTTGAGCAATTAGTAATTTCTCTGCTGGCAAGAGGGCATTGCCTTTTAGTAGGCGTTCCAGGTCTTGCTAAAACGCTTCTAATAAAAACGTTAGCTGAAGTTTTTGATCTTAAATTTAACAGAATACAGTTTACGCCGGATTTAATGCCGAGCGATATTACTGGAACTGAAATAATTGAAGAAGACTCTGCGTCTAAGCAAAGGAGTTTCAAATTTGTTGAAGGGCCTATTTTTGCAAATGTGGTTCTTGCCGATGAAATAAACAGAACTCCTCCTAAAACGCAGTCGGCTCTGCTTGAAGCTATGCAGGAGCATAAAGTAACTATTGCGGGAACGACATATACTTTAAAAGAGCCGTTTTTTGTTCTTGCAACGCAGAACCCAATTGAGCAGGAAGGCACATATCCTTTACCAGAAGCGCAGTTGGATCGTTTTATGTTTAACCTATGGTTAGACTACCCTAATTTTAACGAAGAAGTTGAAATTGTTAAATCGACTACAAGCCAGTATAAACCTTCTCTGCAAAAAGTAATAAATGCTGAAGAGCTTATTAGGTATCAGGAGCTTGTTAGAAAAGTGCCTGTAGCTGATAATGTAATTAATTACGCGGTTAAATTAGTTGGTAAAACAAGACCAAATTCAGACGCTGCTCCGAAGTTTATAAAGGATTGGATAAGTTGGGGCGCGGGTCCAAGAGCTTCGCAATATCTTATTTTAGCCGCTAAAACAAAGGCTATTACCGAAGGAAGATTTACTCCAAATATAGACGACGTTAAGTACGCGCTTGTTCCGGTGTTAAGGCACAGAATAATTACAAACTTTAACGCCGAAGCTGATGGAATTTCTTCCGTTGATGTTATAGAAACTTTATTGAAGGAAAGCGTTTAAAGTTAGTTTTTTAGATGCGCGATATTTTATATTTCTTTACTGCGTAATAAATTTCGCGCCCTGCAGTTTCTACTACAGTAGCTACCGGGACTGCAAGCAGCATTCCTGGTATGCCTGCTATCTGGCTTCCTGCGACTATAAGCAAAATAATAATTATTGGATGTATATTTAAATTTTTAGAAAAGATGTACGGCTGAAAAAATCCGTTATCAAGAATGTATACGCATAATATCATAACCGCTATAGACGGAACCTGCGAAAAATTACCAAATTGAATAAGCGAAACTATTATTGCCGCGGTTCCTCCCACAAATGGCCCTAAGTATGGAACAAGATGCCCAAGACTGGCTATAACGCCAAGAGTAAACGAATTATCAATCCCAAGAAAATAAAATCCCAACGCGCAAATAGAGCCTACAAAAGCTGCGTCAAATATCCATGCGCGTACAAATCTGCCTAATTGTTCGCTTATCTTTTTCAAAATCCAATAAGACATTTCAAAGTATTTATTAGGCACAATGTTCAGTATACCTTTCAAAATTATTCTGCTGTCCTTTAGTAGATAGAACGTAATAAAAGGGACTATGAAAAGAATTGCAAGCACGGAAAAAAGGCTTGATAAAAAAGTAGTAGCTTTTGTCATCGAATCAATAATAATAGAGCCTAAATAGGCTTCCGCTTTTTGCACAACTTCGCCGCGGGGAACAAATGGGAAAAACTTTCGTATCTCTTTTTCTACAGCCATGATTCTTTGGTGTAGCGATATTGTTTTCAGGGAGTCGGTAAGCTTGTCTATCTGGTCTGCAAATTGAGGCACATAAATTGAGTAAACCGAATAAATTGTAATTATAATCAAAAAGAAAATTATAATTGTAGTAAAAGTTCTGCTCACTTTTCTTTTCTCAAAGTATGTAACGATGGGATCGAAGATTAGCGCGAATAAAACGGAAAGCGCAAGTATGACTATAATCTCATAAAAAAAGAAAATCAAACAAAGGACTGCCGCAGCGGCTAAAGCCCATGCGGATATTTTGAGAGCTTTATTTGGTTTTACTTCATTCACGTCAGTTTATTCTTAAATAGTTATAAATAGAACTAAATCAGCTTACTGCTTCTACTCTACGTATCTCAGGCACTTCTCTAAGCAAAGCCCGTTCAACTCCGGCGCGCAGCGTCATTGTAGAGAGGGGGCAGGAGCTGCAATTGCCTGTTAGTTTTACTTCAACAATACCATCGGCGCTTACGTTAATCAACTCAACGTCTCCTCCGTCCGCATTTAAATACGGACGGATAGACTCCAACGCTTTTAAAATTTTTTCTTTCATTTACTATACAATATTTTTAATTGTTATCGCCTAAATCAATTTCAATTTTCTGAGATTCCGGGTCTAGGTTTTTTATACTTATCTGCGAAGCGAGGTTGCGCGCAATATCTAAAATAACCTTTGCATTTTCAGAATCCGGCATATCATAAATAATAGGGACGCCTTTATCTCCGCCTATTGCTATTCTTGGATCGATAGGAATTCCGCCAAGGAACGGAGCGTTAAGTTCTTCTGCAAGTTTTTTGCCTCCGCCAGAGCCAAAAATTTCGTAGCGGTTTTTAGTGTCGGGAGCTATAAAATAGCTCATGTTTTCTATAACGCCAAATACAGGCACGTTTAGTTTATTAAACATTTTTAAGCCTTTTCGCGCGTCGGCAACGGCTACTTCCTGCGGGGTAGTAACAATCACTGCGCCAGTCAAAGGGATTGTCTGTATCAGCGTAAGCTGTATATCGCCTGTTCCCGGAGGAAGGTCGAATAACAAATAATCAATGTCGTCCCATTCAACATCGGACATAAATTGTTTTATTGCGCTGCTTGCCATAGGTCCGCGCCAAATAACAGGAGCCGCATCGTCTACAAGAAATCCAATAGACATTAGTTTGATTCCATAGTTTTCAAGCGGAATCATTTTTTTAGTCTGGACTGATTGAAAGACCTGAGGTTTTCCTTTTATTCCGAGCATCAACGGAATACTTGGCCCGTAAATATCTGCGTCAATTAAGCCGACTTTAGCTCCTTCTTTAGCTAGAGCCACGGCTAAATTAACTGCTATAGTGCTTTTACCGACGCCGCCTTTGCCGCTTGCTATTGCAATTGTGTTTTTCACATTTGGTAGTATAGCTTCTTTTATAGACGCTGCTTGTGTAGAAACTTTTGCGCCCATAATAACTTCAATATTTTCAAGCGAAGGGAAATCGGATTTAATTGCGTTTACGCAATCGGCTTTTATTTTGTCTTTTAACGGGCATGCTGGGGTCGTAAGTTCAACTTCTACATGAACGCTATTATTTTCAACTTTAACATTCTTAACCATATTCAAAGTGACAATGTCTTTGTGAAGATCGGGGTCGTTAACTTTTTTTAATGAATTCAGAATATCGTTATTATCTATCGAAACCATAAAACTCCAAAATTAAAATTCTAAACTAAATTATCTTACTTTGTTCTTTACATACTTTGCGTTCATTTTAACCGCATAATTCATGAGCCACTCTTGCGAGTTAATTCTTTTTTCATCGTCAGATTTCGGCTTTACAAATTCATAACTCATGTCCGGTTTCAATTCTCTTGCTTTAACGTTGTCCTTCAAAGCAAATTTAATAAGCGTGTCTTTAAGCCGCAGTTTAAGATTAGCGTCGCCGATTGGGAAAACCGTTTCGACTCTTCTATCAAGGTTGCGCTGCTGCATATCGGCGCTGCCTATATATATTTCTTCATCGCCGTTATTGTAAAAATAGAACAAACGGCTGTGTTCTAAAAATCTGCCTACAATACTAATCACTCTAATGTTTTCGCTTAATCCTTCTACTCCCGGAACAAGGCAGCAAATACCGCGGACGATCAAATCTATTTTTACGCCGCTGTTTGAAGCCTCGTAAAGCGCGGATATAAGTACCGGATCAATAAGCGAATTCATTTTGAATATCAGTCTGCCCTTAGCTCCGTTTTTAGCGTTTTCAATTTCTCTTATAATTAAATTAAGGAAAGATTCGCGCATATTAATAGGGGCTACAAATAATTTTTTAAAATCTGTTTGTTTTGAGTAACCCGTAAGAAAATTAAAAATATCTGAAACGTCAGAGCAAATATCTTCGTCTTTAGTAAAAAGACCAAGATCGGTATAAAGCTTTGCGGTAGATGGGTTGTAGTTGCCTGTTGCAAGATGCACATAGCGCTTAACTCCGTCGGCTTCTCTGCGTACAACTAAAGTCATTTTAGCGTGAGTTTTAAGTCCTAATAAACCGTAGACGACGTGCACGCCGACTTTCTCAAGCTCGCGAGCCCAGTAGATATTATTTTCTTCGTCAAATCTTGCTTTCAATTCAACCAGAACCGCTACCTGTTTGCCGCGTTCAGCCGCTTCAATAAGATATTTCAGGATAGGCGAATTAGACCCTACCCGGTATAATGTTTGTTTGATAGCTAAAACGTCCGGATCTTTTGAAGCCTGCTTGATAAACTCTATTACAGGTCCAAAAGAATTGTATGGGTGATGCAGCAAAACATCTCTTTGACGTATGATGGAAAAAATATCCTCTTCTTCTTCAAATACCCGCGGAGTAACTGGATAAAAAGGCTTTTCTTTTAATTGATGAAGCGGCAGTTCATATAATGTTACAACGTCGCTAAGCCCAAGCGGGCCGTCAAAAATGTGAACGTCTTTTTTTGTGATTTGAAGATTTTCTGTAAGAGTGTCGATCATAAATTCGGGCATGTTAGCTTCAACTTCAAGACGCACTACGTTTCCAAATTTTCGTTGTCTGATATTTTCTTCGATAACTCTTAACAGATCGTCGGCCTCGTCTTCCTGTAGTTCAATATCGGTATCGCGCGTTATTCTAAATCTGTGCGCTTCAAGTATTTCCATGCCTGGGAATAAAAGATTAAGATTAGCTTTTATTAAATTACCGAGCCATATATATTTAACGCTAAAATGAGTAGCGCAGTTTTTATCAGGCGAAATAATTTTATCAATCTGCATAAGGCGCGGCAATATGTTTGGCACCTTTACGCGGGCAAAATGTTTCTCGCCGTTCGGTTTCCTTACGAGCACTGCAAGGCTAAGGCTTAAATTAGAAATATATGGAAACGGACGTCCGGGATCGAAGGCAAGGGGAGTAAGAACTGGGAATATTTCTTTTTTGAAATATTCAGTCAGTTTATTCTGCGCATCCTCGTCCATGCTTTCAATATCAACAATGTTCACGCCGTTTTCGCTTAACTGCGGAACAATCTCGTCTTTCCAAAGATCGGTAAGAGTTTTAAGCATAGGCTGGAGCGTTTTTTCTATCCGGCTTACTAACTCAACCGGAGTCATACCGTCGATTGTGGGTTCGGAAACTCCAACGTTAATCTGCTCTTTAAGTCCCGCCACTCTTAT
>WSSedL1CaDRAFT_10000480_pt1 | contig 28292 bp, 32 predicted proteins | sample WetSurSL1Cattail_FD_9464 | JGI IMG/M metagenome (IMG submission 9464)
CGCTGCTCTGCGGTAAATAAAAAGGCTTTCCTGAATAAACAAGAAAGCCTAATCAAAGGTAATATTTACTGCGTTAATAATTCCTTAACAAAAAATTCCTAGAACTTTCAAAGCGATGTCACTTTAAGAACACATTGATTGTCTATACTATAATCATTCCAAAGCGATTGATTAACTGCTATAAAGCCTATGGCACAGACGGAATACCGAACCATAGACTGGCAGACAAACTATAAGCCTCATATGAGGATTCATATATACCCTTTTTCTTTTTCATTACCTTCCTCAATATTTTGAAATTGCCGCCCTGTCGCAGGGGCGGTTTTTTCATTTTATCCATCCCATTGATATTCATATCCGTCAGGTGCATATTTGGACTTTACTTTGCCATTGCATCTGCCGATCACAGTTTGGTATGACATAAAATTGAACTTTGCCGCTTGCCGTGCAGAATGATAAAAGGTAATTGCTTTTCCTCCTTTACTTTTACATACAGGCCTAGATTTCGAATTACCGCCTGTCATTTTACCTAACTGCTGCTTTGTTATAGGCTGTAAATTATTCACTGAAAAATCCGATCTAAGGCCATTTCTGTGATACAGGTTTTCCGTGCAGCCTTGGAAATAAGTCATTCGCATTAGTTGAGATAGAGAATACATTTTTCTATTTCCTTGTTGATCAGTAAGCCGGACAACATAAGTATGTGATTTTCGGTGAGAAATTATTTTACTATCTTTTGTTTTCCATCTACGAAATACGTCGCCTTCGTAAGTGATGTAGTATCTGCCAGCATAACCCGGTATGTCTATTTGGTTCTTCATGATGTCCTCCTATCACCTATGAATAAAAATCTGTGAAATTTGTACCCTTTTCCATATGGGTTTTAATAGTCGCTGGTCGCTGCCACATTCTTGCAAATGAGTTCCAATCTTTTGAATAAGGCGTTTTTGTATCTGAAAAATCTCTGTAAAGCTGCGCAAACGGCATAGCACCAGAATGATAAATCTCTCGAAGTCTGGCTTCGTTTTTATCCATACTGTCTCCGATGAGTGCATAGCAATGAATCTTCTCTCTGCTAAACCCTGCGCTGACTAATTTAGAGCAAGCCGCCTTAAACTTGGGTAGAGATACATCAGTGTCACAGGCAAGCCAAAGTTCGGAGATTTTGAGATTTTGAATAGCATGAACAAAATGATCGTCAATGAGGTCTGGTTCAAGTCCACCCTTAAAGCAAATATGCTTTTGTGTTTTGAGCATTTCAAACACTTTATCCTTATGAGATTTGCTAGCCTGTAAAAAGTTATTATCCTGAATAATATTGCCTTGGCAGATTGTCGGCAGTTCCTGAAGCTTTCCTTCGATACGATGCACAATACACCAGGGACATTGGTTAAACTCAACTTTTTCAAATTTATCTAAATTGACGGTCTTGTCCTTACAAACAACAAACATATAATTTCTCCTTCATTTTTGATGGAATTTCGTACTTATAAACATATCGTTATGAGACAAATTCAAAAAAAGCTGTTTGATTTAGAGGGTCTTTGTAATGACCGCCAACTTTTAGGTTATCGTAAGTCATTTTATCAACGTCATAATGGGCTGTTTCCCACTTCTTAGCGGATGAATCATATCTTCTGATGCCAATTTCCCATTCTTCGGGGTAAAATTGAGAATATGAAGTAAATATAGACCTTGTTGTATCGGTGTGTGCTGCGATATATTGCTTACTGCACACAGTTCCTTCTGCCATTGCAGTTACTCCAATTGAGCTTACGTAACTCTCTGTGATTTTTGAGACTGCATACTTAAGCGTAAGAGATATAATCACAATGCAGAAGCCAATGCTTAATATGTTGATGGTGGGATTCCTCATTTTACTTACCGCCTTCTTATTCTACCAATTTCGGTCGATGTGCCAGTCAGCTGCTCTGCTCCGATTTGCCCCGATAAAACACCGGAAGGCATGGGCGGACAAATTTACCGTTATCTAAGATACAGTTATTCTGATTACAACTCTTAAACATAGCATAGAACTTAATAAGAGAGAATTCCTCATCGGTTACCGGCTTTTTCATGTTACGGCATGATCTGGCTGTATAGTAACCTTCTGCCGCAGCCGTTCCCAAACTACCGAGATAGGTGTATCCTTTTTCTATAACCAACCGCTTCGGTAGGACATTACCTTGCGACATTTTTATTTCAAGGGTTTCCGTCCGTTCACGAATAACACTCATCTCGATCACCTTTCAAAAAATTAGGCTCTCCTTTTTTCATCGTTCAGGAAAGCCTTTGTTTTAAAGTAGAAAAAAATATTAATATTTAGATGACGTTTTCAACCTGGAATGATAATTTGATTAATTGTACAAGTGTCTGTGTCTTGAAAAAAAGTTTGTTTCCCGAAGTTATGGTAACAGTATGAGTTTCTATTCGAGGAATTGCATCTTTTTCTTGGATGACTTCTGTATTAAGTCCGTCAATAGTATCTCCTTTTGCTTGCGTTTCGCTTATTTTGCGCATATATAAAATGCATCTACCATCAGGAGATAATTGGTAATAAATATTGCTATTACTATAAGTTACCATGCGGGTTTTCTGTTATTGAGCGCAGCTCAGGCCAGCCATCTTGCTTTATGTTCGTCTGGAAGCAGTTCGAGGAGCTTCTGAAATTCGTTTTTCGTCTTTACTATAAAGCCCGTGCAGAACGGTATGCGAAAATTACCGCTAAAACGGTTGTACATATGGAGGGATTTGACGGCGGAGGCCAGAACGCTTTCTTTTATGACGCGGCTGAAGGGCTAATTGCTTCCACTATTCTGCTTGTTTCAGAATTTTGCGAACCAGTTTAAAATTATACAGGAGCTGCTTCAAACCGAAATACCGCTGCCCACAAAAGAAGATAAAGAAGATAAAGAAAATAAATAGTATAAAAATAGCACCCGTAAGGGTGCTAGAATTGATGAGATGCAACGAATTTCATAGCACTGGTCTAAGAGGCAGTTCAAAGTGGCAACTGAACTGCATATTATTTACCTTATATCTTATTTCTTGATTGCGAAAAGATAACGCGTGAAGGTGATTCTGCGGAGTATTTCATATATGGCAAATGTCAACAAAATTGTAATGATAAGAATAAATGAAATCTGAACCGCAGGAGTGGAACTTACCTGAAATACATAGTAGGCAACAGCAACCAGTATGGTCTGATGAAAAATATAAATAGGAAAGGACGCTTTGGCTAGATACGCAGTTGCATTTGTACGAAAATCAAAATAGTGTTTTGCCAAGCCGAGAAATGCCAGAATGCTCACCCACATGACAATCCGTTGATAGATATCAGCATAGATTCCAGAGCGAAGAATTTTTTGATAATATAGTATCAACTTTGCCGTGGTCATTATAATAGCGGAAGTGATCAGCGACCACCGGCTTTTTTCAAGCCGAGCAATTACAGCGTCTTGGCTTAGCATAAAAAATCCGAGCAGAAAAAGTGCAAAATATTCTCCTATGCTTTTCCCACTAATATTCAAAATAGGCACCATGACAAGGGGAATCAGAAACATTGGCAACAACTTTGGAATGGTCAGATTTTCCACACGAATTTTCCGGTTTGAACGTTGATATTTCAACATGACAGGCAGGGCGATGAGCGAAATAACAAACAGATAGAGAATAAACCAGAGATGTCCCGTGGTAAATCCACCAGTGTAGCCAGTTAAATCTGTCTTCTTTGTAAAAAATAGAATATATTGCTGAAAATAATTCCCAGTATATCCATTATGAAACCGCTCGGCAAAATAAGTTTGAATAGGAATGATGAGAAGTATGCCGTAAAAGAGTGGTACAAGTAATTTGTACACACGTTCCGTTATAAATTCTCTTGATGTACGCTTTTGAAGCGCAAGACCAGCGCTTATGCCTGCTAAAACAAAAAGCAATGGCATAAACCACGAATAAGTAATTATGGTAAAAGCACTCACCACCGGAATCTCCGGGCCTCGTATGTAAAAATTTTCACCGAAATCATTGTATATCATGGCGGTATGAAATGGGATCAACAACAAAATGGCAAGCCAACGCAAATTATCAATATAATTTTTCCTCATGCAGATTTCCTCTCATATATTGCTTTTCAAAATAATGGATAGTAATATCGCAGATCCTCTATAAATAATGATAATGGTCTTACACGAAGTTCAGTTACTTATTCCAACGTCCTGTAATGCTCCTAATACGCGTTTATTGTACGTTTTTGATAAAAACAAAATACGCAATGGTCAATACACCTATTAGCATAAAAAATGGCTACTGCATTTGCAAAACCCAGATCAGGTATATAGTTTTCTTCTGAGAAGTTTCCTAGATTAAACATAAAACACATGCTTGCAACTTTGGGTATCACTTCTTTTATGACAGATGTACAAGCAAAGAAATTAATCCTAAAATTATTTCAACTGAGCCAGCAATAAACCCGGTTTTTTCATAACAATTCCTCCGTAAAGTATAAATAATCAAATCGTGCTCTCAAAGAATATCATATTTATAATGCAGATAAAAGTTCATATTTTGTTACTGGTGAAATATGAATGATTATTAATAAGATTATTTATCTGATGTGTATTCCTTTATATCTACCTTTTCAATAGTATAAAGTCCTATGATAAAGCCAAGTGCTGCGGCAATCAATCCGACAAAAAGCATTCTATCTACACCCAATCCATCTAAGAGCCACCCGCCGACAAGGCTCGCAGCCACACCTCCAAGTGTAATAGCGCTTGTCATAAAAGCCTGTCCCTTTGCTAAGTTGTCTTTTTTAATTGTTTCATTTACATAATATACGGAAGCCGGAATAAACAGCGCGTATGAACTGAACTGAAATATTTGTGCAGTATATAACATCCATACATTGTTTGCTAACATAGTGATCGCTGTCTTAACCATAAAAAAGAAAAGGGAGAATTTCAAAATTGAACTACAGCGGATCTTTTTCACACAAAAGCCAAATAAAATCATAGCTGGCAATTCTATCGCTGCTGCAATTCCAGTAGCGATCCCCATATCTTTTGCAGTCCCACCAACATTTTCAGTAATTTGAATAAGGTAATTGCTTATCATAGAATGCGAACAAAACGTAAGTGATACAGCTACCATAAACGCGGCAAATTTTTTATTATGCGAAAAGAATGAAAATAAATTATCCATAGAAGCATTTTTTGCGGCCTTTGTAATTTCAGCACGTTCCGAACAAGTCGTATTACTCTCAGTATGGGTGAATTGTTTGTTTTTAAATGTGTAAATTACTATCCCAAGCGCTATGTATAGCCCAACGGAAACCAGCAAAATGGAGTCCGTGCCTAGATTTTCTACAAGAACTCCTAACAAAATCGAACATACCGCATATGCCATGGAGCCCAGTCCTCTTGCAAGACCAAAGTTAATTGCGATCCCTTTATTAATCAGCTGCATACCCAGAGAGTTAACCAAAGGCTGCAGTGTATAAAGAATTATAAGTTCAAGGATAAATAGCACCGCAAGTACAATAAAATGCTTTGAAATAAAGCATAGGCCTACCGCAAGTACGCCTGCTGTTCCTACAAGTATTGCAATTAGATTCTTCATAGATACTTTATTTGTCGTGTCGGCAAATGCTGCCACAGCAGGCTGCAGAAATACAGCGATTATATTAGCTATTGCTAGCACTATGCCAATTTGGCTGTTTTCAAAATGCTTAGACAATAAGAATACTGATGCAAAACTGGCACTGCTGCAAAATACCGACCAATAAAAGCTATGAATACCCGCATACTTAATTGTATATTTTAGATTTATATCGATATTAATTTCTCCTATCTTTCACAAAATTATAAAATAGTCAAGGTTCATTTTGCATCTGTCCAGGTTTAAACATTATATGAAGTTCAAGACAGGGGTGAATCATCCCGGTTTGCACTAGCGTGATACAAGGTGCTTGGTGTATGGTTCCAGCAAAAGCATAAGTTGCTCAGTAATCTCCTGCACATTGCAGGGCATAGAATTATTGATCCACCATTCCAACACTCCAATAAACCCGGAAGTCAAAAAATGAGTAGTGACCCCATTTGAAAATGCGTTGTTTTCCGACTTTATTCCGATAACCTCGGTTTCTATTTGCGCAATAGAGGCATATAAGCGGTTGCGGAAAAAACCAACGCCCTCAATGCTAAGAAGCAGCTTGTATATTGTAAAATTTTTCTCCAAATATTCAAACATGCTCTGAAATGCGCTTGGGTTTAGCTTGGTATCAGCACTATTGGCACAGTGATTTAATAGCAGCTCAACATATGTTTCAATGCACTTGTCAAGCAAATCGAATTTATCCGTGTAATGTAGATAAAAGGTTCCTCGGTTTATATTTGTGCGTTCGGCAATGTCATTGATGGTTATTTTATCAAATCCTTTTTCAGCCAAAAGGTCGATGAAGGCATTCATAATCAACTGTCTTGTTTTTTGTATTCTTCTATCCATAAGGTTTTCCTCCAGATATTCAACAAATTAGCACAATGCGTTGAGTTCTCAACAGTTGGAACAATTGTAACTATTGAAGTCTTATCCACAAATCAGTATGCTAAGAATATCAAACACTTGTTGAAAAGTCAACAAATGATTATTATGGAGGATGCTTTATGAAAATATTATTTTTTGGCCGCGGTGTTATAGGAACGCAGTACGCTTGGGCGTTTGAAAATGCAGGCCATACGGTTGAGTTTTACGTTCGTGAAGGCAGGAAGGCACAATATGGTTCACATGTAAACTTAGAAATATGGGATGCAAGGCGAAGTAAAAAAGATCGGCTAGTCAAAGAAAAATGGTCTATTGTAACACATGAAGAAATAAAAGAAAATCACGACTATGACCTCATTTTTGTGAGTGTCAACCCTGAGCAAGTATCAGGTGTGGTAAAGTACCTTGCGCCGCGAGTTGGAAATGCAACTGTTCTATTTATCGGTAACTTTTGGCAAGACCTACAAAAATCCGTTCATCCTATTCCACTTAGTCAAGTTATCTGGGGCTTCCCAGGTTGTGGCGGTGGATTTGAAGGAAACACTCTTTACGGTGGGCTTTACAAGACGGTTCATTTTGGTACATTTGAATCCGAGCCTACCAAAAGAGATTTAGAGATTCACAAGCTTTTTACTGGGATAGGTTTCAAGGTAGTGGTTCATAAGGATTTTCAAAGTTGGCTCAGGAATCACTACGCATTAAACGCTGCAATGGAAGTCGAAGTATTAAAAAGTGGCAGTTTCAAAAAAGTAAGTTCTTCACACGAAGCACTCATTGGAATAGGCCGTAATATGAAAGAAATTATCCCTGTTTTGAAAGCAAAAGGTTCAAAACTTGATATTATGACAAAAGTAGTGGGCGACCTGCCACCGCGAGCTGTTGGATTTCTTATGAGTAACGTTGTTTTTTCACCTAAAAGCATGCCCTATGCACTTATGGAGCATAACCACTATAAAGTTGGCTATGCTGTGCAGGAAGTTATATCAGAAGCCAGAAAGCACGACATTAAGGCACCACGGCTTTATGCTGTAGAAAGTTTAATTACGGAATAATAAACAGCGAGAGATAACTCTCAAAAATAGAAATCCCTACTGTGGAATATTGTAAAATGCTGGCGCCATTTTTCAAGTGACGCCAACATTGCTTTCAATTGTATACGACCATTATTAGAACCAGACATACTTGTCAACCAGAAGCCGCTATCGAACCTACCGGCTTTCAGCCGGTAGTGATTCAGTTTGAGCAACATCAATCCTTACATTTGGAAATATCAACGACACACCCTTTTCCTACCGCACTGTTGACTGGATACGACGATATTGCTATTGGCGCAATGCGTGCAATATATGAAACTGGTTTGAAAATACCGGAAGATATTGCAGTTGTTGGAAATGACAATATTCGTGAGTCTTCGTTCCTGCCTCAGGGGTTAATCACGATTTCTCCTCCGGTGCGTGAAATGGCACGCATGGGTGTAGAACCGGCAATTTAAAGATTCCATACCTGCATATAATTCTCCTGTTCTCGCAAAATTTCACGTTCATCAAAACTTATCATGAATGGATGTGAGATCAAGTACTAATTTCAGATAAAAAACGAGGACACAAATCTAAACGCTGGGTATCTCCTTATATTTGGCATTGAAAGTCCATATCTTTCACGGCGTTACATTTCTAATGGAAATTTCATGAAACTAAAAAAATCTGCTAATTTCGAAAAAAGCTGAGGATGATTACCTAATTCTTCATATCCATCATTTTGCAGACACCATTTAATCGCGGTCATAACGAGGGATGCATATAAGGCTGACAAATAGTCCAAAATGTCAGGGGACTGCTGATTTAGTATGCAATGCTGTTCATAAAAACTTCTTTTTAAGAAGTTAGACATGTCCTCATATAAATGAATTGTATCCGTATTAATGTTAAAAAGAGGTAAAATCTCTTCTCGTTTGGAAAATAGTATCTGATACAAAGGTTTTATAACCATAAGGGCGTCTTCCACAGTGGTGCAATAAAATCGTTCTTTTACACCCGTTTTTAATAAATCAAATATTTCATTGCAAAGCGTTTCAGCCAGCTGATATTTATCTGCATAATGTTTGTAAAAAGTAGATCGGTTAATCAAAGCCGTGTCTAATATATCCTGTACCGTTATTTGGTGAAAGCTCTTTTGGCCCAGTAAGGAAATAAAAGATGTCTCAATATTTTTTCTGGTCTTTATAACGCGCAAGTCATTTTGATTCATTTGTCACCTCCGTACCTCTATTTTAATACAATTTCCGCATATAAACAACATTATGTTGCTTACCATTGCTTAATGACACAAACATTGAAAATCTGGTGCTTGAAACAGGAACACAAATGATTAAAATAGAAAGCAAAGGAGGAATAAAGAATGAATGAATTAAAATGGTTCGTCTGGCTGTTTCCGTTGTTATTTATTGTACATGATATGGAAGAAATCATTATGGCAAAGCATTGGTGCAAAAAAGGGTTCAAACAACATATTCATCTGCCCATTACACCTTTTGGAGGCACAAAAAATACAGCAGGCTTTGCCATAGGTGTGTATGAAGAATTGATTTTGTGGATTCTCGCCACGATGTTTGGTAATTTAAGCGGTTTTTATGGACTGTGGTACGGCTTACTCGTAGCACATATCGTACATCTGATTTTATTCCATATCATATTATTGCCATTGACCTATCGCCATTACGTTCCTGGAGAAATCACTGCATGGCTGACAGTTATTCCATGTTGTTATATCTTAATACTTGCCCAGAACATTCTTGGATACTCTGCTGTTGAAGTTGCTATCTGGGTAACGATTGGATTAGTGTTTGGTTTCGTAAATATGAAAGTACTACATAAAAACATTGATCAGCTTGCTAGATTAGTGGAATGATTACGGCACACGGGTTTTTACAAGCACTGATTGCATTTAAAAACAAAAAGCTTCCTTTGGACTATTAAATGCCCTAAAGGAAGCTTTCCTATTATTTCATTTTACAGTTTACATAACTCACAAGCAATTTTTGCTCCGAGTGCCACGTTGTTGTAAACAAGATGAATATTTGCTTCAAGGCTCTTGCCACCCGTAATTTTTTGGATTTTATCCAATAGATAAGGAGTTGTATCCTTGCCCTTTATCCCGAGTTTATGGGATTCCTCACAGGCTGCATCAATAGATTTTGAAATATAATCTGAATCCATCGCATATTCCTCTGGAATCGGATTGGCTACCAGTAAACCGCCTTTCAGATTCAAAACTTCTTTTGCATTGTAAATTCGGGCAAGTTCTTCCGGCGTATTTACGCGGTAATCCACTTTAAATCCGCTCTTTCTGGTAAAGAATGCGGGCAGTTCTTCGGTTTGATAGCCCAAAACCGATACTCCTTTGGTTTCCAAATATTCCATTGTCAGACCAAGATTTAAAATTGATTTAGCGCCTGCGCAAACAACCATCACAGGGGTGACCGCCAGCTCTTCCAGGTCTGCTGAAATATCCATGGTTACTTCCGCTCCACGATGGACGCCGCCGATTCCGCCAGTTGCAAAAACCCGAATTCCAGCCAATGCTGCAATAATCATTGTTGCAGCTACCGTAGTTGCTCCGTCCTCTCCCCGTGCGGCAAGGACGGGTAGGTCACGGCGGCTTGCTTTTGTTACCTTTAACCCTTTTTTGCCCAAATGAGTAATTTCTTCCTTTGTTAAGCCGGCACGCAGCCTGCCTCCAATGACAGCAATCGTAGCCGGAACCGCGCCATTTTCGCGTACAATTTTTTCCACATTCAAAGCTGTCTCCACATTCTGTGGATATGGCATACCATGAGATATAATCGTGGATTCAAGTGCTACCACCGGCTTGTTTGATGCAAGCGCTTCTTTTACTTCAGGGGATACATCGAGATATTTTTCTAATTGATTCATAAAATAAACTCCTTTAATAAATATATACAGATTAATTTATAAGATAGAGAGACCCTTATTTTTCGCAGATTTGTTCATTTGGTTAAGAAGGTTTTCCTGACTAAGCTCGGTGCTGATGGTTTCCTTGCTGCCAATGCAGATCGCAGCAGCAGCTAACCCTGCCTGAGCGCATTCTTTTAGGGAAATTCCTTGCAACCATCCCCAGGCAATCGCTGCCATAAAGCTGTCTCCGGCCCCTGTCGTATTTACAGTTCTTACAGGGAAACAGGGTATCCTCAGATGCTCGGTATGGTTAGCACAATACACCCCGTCACTGCCCAGAGAAATGAAAACCTGTTCCAGGCCAGTGTTCAGTAATGTATCGCATGCTTTTTTTAGGGAATGCGCATTATCAATTTTTACTCCGCTTAACATTTCCGCTTCAAGAAGATTTGGTTTAAGCGTATGGATATGCCCCAAAAGATTGGACAGCTTTCCGGCTTTTGCGGTTGAAACCGGATCGCAAAACAAGGGGCAATGCACTGTTTCGGCAATATAGCGCACCGTTTCTGCGGTAAGGTTGGTATCCAGGATGCACAGTTCCGCATGTTCAATCAGATCTAATTTCTTTTCCAGATACTGCGGCGACAGCTTTTCATAGATCTGCATATCAGAAATGGCAAGCTCCATATCACCGTTGCTGTTGGCAATATAAACATAGGTTGATGATGCTCCGCCGGGCACGATTAAAGTGTCAGTAATATCAATATTTGATTTGCGGCAGCTTTCGGCCAACTGTGCTGCATAGGCGTCTTCTCCGAATGCAGTAATAAATTTGACCTGTTCACCGAGCTGCGATAAATTTTGGGCAATGTTTCTCCCAACCCCACCGGGAGAAAGTGTTACCAAGCCGGGATTTGAGTCCCGATTCACCAATGGGGCAAAAGGTCTGCCGGCGATATCAATATTTGCACCGCCGATCACTACGGCATATGGTTCCTGCTGCAAAATATAACCTTTACCGCGGATTAGCCCTTTCTTCATCAGGTTCGAAATATGAACCGCGATGGAGGAACGCGTAATACCAGCTTTCTCCGCCAATTCTTGCTGCGAAATTAAAGGATTTTTCTCAATCCAGTGAAGAATTTCACGTTCTCTTTCTGTTGTCACTTGTTCACCTCGTTATAATCAAATGATTAGGTGTAGTAATCTTATGCTTATAAAAGCATAGCAAATTATTTCATATTTGTCAACAGGATAAGATTTGCCCTATTTTAATATCTAAATCACTAACAGGCAAACCGTTTGGTCTTCTTCATGAGAATTTCTACATTATGCTGTGTGTACGATTTACCTTAATATTGGTCGATATATACTTGCATTTGTTTGTAACAAGTCATAGGCAAATGAAGCGATTTGCCTGTGTTAAAAACATCGTAGAACATTCCATTCATTTCATCCGGCGAATGAGAAATATGACCTTGAATCATCAATTGTGTTTCTTCTGAGCGATACATTTTTAATAATGCAGGGAGCAGAAACCACATAGGAAAATAATATAGCACCTGTGGGTATATTTTCCAGGCATGTATTTTTAGTGCATTGCAGACTTTAAAACCTTCGCGGATTACTTTTACGGAGTGTCTGACGTATTGGTTATTAGCAACATAATTTGCGGCAGAGCCTGCTTCCATCACACCAGCAACCAGTCCGTTTGCCTCGGTATAATGGGTAAAAAGCCATGCAAGAATGTTATTGCTCACTTTGGGATTTAAATCAGCTTGTTGCATCAGTTTAGCTATGCGCATCACTTGCTCGGTTTTGCTCCCGTCTTTTTTCCCCAGCATCGTTGGTGCGGATTTATTGCCGAAAATAGTGCACGTAATGGCATTTCCGCTTTTCCCACCACCCATAATATGCGCTTGTCCATATATGATTCTGGAATTGGGCAAGCAGTTTTCAATTAGACTGATATGATTAACCCATAAATTTTGAAGAAAAAGAATATCTGTATGTTTTTTCGCCTGAGCTATTATTGGTAAAACTGATTCGAGCTGGTTTGCCTTGACTGGAACGATAATCAGGTCATATGTATCATTCATCTGCTCTGTTACGACGGGCCTGTATAATTTCTCTAAAACAGGCTTATCCGCTTTTCGTGTATCAAGGCAGCAGATTGAAAATCCATCTTTATCAATCTGCTCTTTTCGTCCTTTACGAACAAAATGTGTAATCTTATTTCCGGATTCAGATAACTGCCACCCATATACACATCCAATAACCCCTGTGCCTATAATTAATATTTTCATAAAATATCCGGTTCCTTTCTCTGCTATATAAAAGATTTACAGATGATCAAGAAGTAAATTAAGTCCATACACGAATTCCTCATTGACATTTCTCTGCGAAAGAATGCGCGATGCTTCCAAAACATTCGGGAATATTCTTAAATCAATCTGACCATAAAGAGGTTGCTGTTCATTGTAATCATCCACGCCTTGTCTGTCGGTCAGACTCATGCTTGCATGACCAATGATATAAGCAACTATAATGTGCATAAGCGAAAAAGCAGATAATTCTGTTATGTTAGCATCTTTTAAAACAGAAAGAAATTTTTCTGTTTGTTCCAATCCTCTTACTGAAACAGGGGAATGCGTGGATATAATCGGCAGGACGTTAGGGTGGCGAAGCAAAGCGTCATAAAAAGAACAGGCAATGCTTCGCAAATTTGTTTTCCAATCGGATGTATTTTCTGAAAATTCTATTTCATTTAATATTATCTCTACAATGCCGTTTAACAAATCTTCTTTGTTTTTTATATGGTTGTATAGAGACATTGCTTTCACATTCAATTGTTTAGCAAGAGTTCTCATGCTTAAAGCATCTAGACCGGACTCATCTAAAATAGCTAGCGCTGTTTTCAAAATGATCTCACGATTTAGTATGGAATGATTACGGCTCAAAGTGTATCACCTCATTTTAATAAAGGCAGTTTAACTTACGATGTAAGTTAAACTGCCTTTATTATATACCGATTCATAGTTTTGTCAAGAGATAGGCAAACTGATTAATCGATTCGTCATGTTAATCATTGTGGTTTGTGATAATAAAAAATGCCCATTGTTACTGCATAAAGGTGTCTGCGGCGGAAATGAAATCCCGTCCGGTTATGTTCAGTCTGGAAGAAATCAGTGCCATCTATTTGAAGTCATTGTAAACGAAATCGATGAGATCCATGTAAAAGAATCCGTTCAGATACCGTCTCAGGCTTATGCACGGATTCTTGGCCGGTTTCATCGAATTAATCAAAAGCCGCCAAAGCTTGTTGGAAGTCTTGGATTAAGTCATTGGGACTTTCAATTCCTACGGATACACGGATTAAGCCATAAGTAATTCCTATTTTAAGCCGTTCTTCTTCCGGCGTGTCATAATGAGAAGACATGACCGGATGTGACAGCGTAGTGCGGTAGCCGCCGAGCGTCATGGCGTAGTGGGCAAGGTTTAGCCTGCGCATAAACGCGTTGATCTTTTCCTTGTCCTCCGGCAAAACAAAGCTAAGCATTGCGCCGGAGCCGTTCGGGAACAGCCTTTGCGCCAATTCATGTTGAGGGTGACTGGAAAGACTGGGATGGTTAACCTTCAAAACATGAGGATTTTTCTCCAAAGAGGACGCCAACTTTGCTGCGTTGGCCATCTGCTTTTCCAGCCTGAGAGACAGGGTACGCATGCCGCGCTGCACCAGCCATGAGGTAAACGCGTCGGCTGTGGTTCCCAGCAACACTTGTAATTCGTAGGCCTTCTGAATCAGATCGGCACGCCCGGTTACCGAGCCGCAGACCGCGTCGCTGTGTCCGTTGGCGAATTTGGTCAGGCTGTTTACCGTCAGATCGGCTCCGTGTTCCATCGGGCGGAACGCGGCAGCGGTCATAAATGTATTGTCTACAATCAGAGCGGCACCGTTCTGATGCGCGATATCCGCCACGGCGTCAATATCCGCCACGGTAATCATAGGATTGGAAACCGTTTCCGTATAAAGCACCTTGGTGTTTTTTCTTACGGCTGATTTTACCTGAGTAAGGTCGCTGAAATCCACAAAGGTGGTTTCTACTCCATACCGGGGCAGTACCTTGGTGAAAATATCAATGGATTCGCCGTACAGCGTGCGGTCGGCCAGAATGTGGTCGTCCTTTTCCACAACCGAGAGAATTGCGGTGGAAATTGCCGCCATTCCGCTGCTGCACACAATGGAATTGTCACCTTTTTCCAAATAGGTCATCAGTTCGATCAATGCACTGCGGTTCGGGTTTCGGTTGCGGTTGTAGCAAAATCCCTTTTCATCATATCTGCTTTGCAGTTCCGCAAGGTCTTCTACATTAAAAGCTGTGGTCAAGTAAATCGGGGCTGTTTCCGGGTTGGAAGCCAGTTCCCGAATATAAGCCCCTCGCTCCAAAAGTTCTGTTTCAAATGAAAATTCCCTGTCGTGCTCCTTAAACATAACATGCTCCTTCTGCTTGATTATGGCGTTTTTAAACTTAAAATTTATAAAAACGCCATTTGCGGTTCCATACCGCCCCAAAATTACAGCACCTTGCTGAGAAAGCTCTTGGTGCGCTCCATGCGTGGATGGTCAAAAAGTTCGTCGGGCGTGTTTTCCTCCACAATGTAGCCGCCATCCATAAATAGCATCCGGTCGCAGACCTCGCGCGCAAACCCCATTTCATGGCTGACAATCACCATGGTCATGCCGTCCTTGGCAAGCTGCTTCATAACGTCCAGCACTTCACCAACCATTTCAGGGTCAAGTGCGGAGGTCGGTTCGTCAAACAGCATGATTTTCGGTTCCATGGCCAGCGCGCGCGCAATCGCAATCCGCTGCTTTTGTCCGCCGGAGAGGGAACCCGGGTACGCGTTTGCTTTTTCTTCCAGCCCAACTTTATTGAGAAGTTGTATCGCTTTTTCACGCGCAATCTTTTCGTCGATTTTTTTAACCTTAACAGGGGAGAGCATAATATTCTGTAAAACCGTCATATGGGGGAAAAGGTTGAAATGCTGAAAGACCATGCCTACTTCTTCACGAATTTTGTTGATATCCGCTTTCTTGTCGGTAATATCAACATTTTCAATGTAGACATGACCATCCGTAGCGTCTTCCAAACGGTTAATGCAGCGCAGAAATGTAGATTTTCCAGCGCCGGAAGGGCCGATGACTACGACCACTTCGCTTTGCCTAATTTCCACCGAAATGTCTTTTAGAATTTCATTATCACCAAAGCATTTTTTTAAATGTTCAACCCGAATCATTCTGTCTTCAACCTCCTTTCCAACTTAGATACCAAGCAACTCATTGAGAATGTGAGGATTAAGTAAATAAACGCAGAGGTCAGGTAGGGTTCCCAAACGCGGTAATACTGCGCGTTCATCGCCTGTGCCCAGTACATCAGTTCAGGCGCCGCGATGGTTGATACCAGGGAGGAATCTTTAATCAGGCTGACAAATTCATTGCCGAGCGGCGGAAGAATCCGCTTGATTGCCTGCGGAATAATAATGTAGCGCATGGCCTTGTTTTTTGTCATGCCAAGGGAACGTGACGCTTCCATCTGCCCCTTGTCAATTGACTGAACGCCGCCCCGAAAGGTCTCTGCAATATAAGCGGCAGAATTAATTGTAAGCGCCATGACTCCCGCGATAATACCGTTTGCTTTGCCGAGAAAGGCGGGGATCACACCGAAATGTATGATTAAAACCTGTACCAAAAGCGGTGTCCCGCGGATAAAGGCAATATAAATCGAAAATGGAATCGAAAGCCATTTATGTTTCGACATTTTCCCAAGCCCGACAAACAGCCCGAGAATCGAGCCCAGAGTTCCTCCGGCAAGAGACAGGCCAATGGTCAGCAGGGTTCCGAGAAAAAAGTAGTATGCATATTCCCATATGATATCAAACCGAAATGCCAATGATGATTCCTCCTCAACAGGCACGGGCCACAGCTTTATAGGGCTGCGGCCGACCTGACTTCCTATTAGTGGGGATTACTGTTTTGCTTTAATTGCGGCAATATCCGCATCAACCTTAAACCATTTTTTATAGATTTCAGCATACTTGCCGTTATCCAGCAGGGTATTGATTGCCTTGTCAAATACAGGTTTGAGCTCGCTGCCCTTGGGGAACATAAGACCGAAATATTCCGGAGCAAACGCTTTTTCGTCCTGAATGATTTTCACTCCGGCATCCTTGCTGCTGTTCAGAAAGTTTTGATTGTTGGTGTCATCACCGACTGCCACGTCAATTTCGCCTTTGGTCAGTGCCATATACTGCAGGCCGTTCTTGTACTTTTTGATGTGGCTGTTATTTTTGCCCAGAATTTTCTCGACTGCTTCCTGGCCGGTTGAACCGTTTTGCACGCCGACCGTTTTATTGCTTTTTATATCTTCCGCCGATTTAATCGGGCCGTTTTCCTTTACGACCATGCTTTGCTTGGAAAGAATATACGGGACGGAAAAGTCATAGGTCTGTTTGCGGTCATCGGTAATGGTAATGCCTGAGATACCCATATCTGCGGATTTGGACTGGAGCTGGGTAAACATTTCGTCCCATCCGGAGTTCTTGATTTCGTACTGGTAGCCGGCTTCATCTGCCAGAGCTTTCATCAGATCAATATCAAAACCGACCATTTGGCCTTTGTCCAGATACTCAAACGGGTTCCAGTTGGCGTAGGTCAGAACGTTCAGTGTCTTTTTCGGCGCTGTACTTTCCGCCGCGGAAGAAGGCTGAGTACTTTCAGCAGAAGCGGTTGGCGCACTTGNACTTGCCGCACCGGTTGAAGCGGAGGAACATGCCGTAAAGATCATCGCCAGAACCATTGCCACCCATAACACAGATAATTTCTTTTTCATTTTTTCTACACCGCACTTTCATAAATCATAAAATTCAAAATATGTTGTTCTTGCGCTTATTCTTGGAACTGTGGAAATGTAAAGTATTAATTGGATTAGCTTTCCGTTCCCTCCTTAAGATAATTCAGAACATAAAAAAGAACAAAGAGGTTTTCATTTCGAAAACCTCTTTGTTCTCTTAATCGTTTCGTTTTACCTTTGTTGTGTTGTACCGTGAATTGATGTTACAATGATTATAAACTCTATATCCGCCATAGAGTCAACGGTTTTTAAACAAAAAAATGGATTCTTTTCTTTTGATAAAAGCACAGGCTCTCATTGAATGAATTTTAAGCTATTTGACGGAAACAATTGATATAATTGCAAATATTGTATGGATGACCGTATTAATGATCCGTAATTGCATGAATTTAAGATGGATAATTCATATTGTTGCTACTGGTTCAGCAATAACAGCATCTTTTGATCTCGCTCCTGCTCTTCCTGAACAGCGGACTGGGGGGTGTAATCGTAAAAGCCCCTTCCCGTCGAAATTCCGTTGTTGCCCTTCTGCACCATTTGCTCCAAAAGGCTACAGCCCTCTGTTTGATTGCTCAGTTCGGGGTACAGATAGTTTGCCACACTGTTAAAAACGGCCACTCCGCCAAAATCAACAATTTTAAATGGCCCGGAACAGGAGTAACGGATGCCGTTGCCGAATTTTAGCGTGCGGTCAATATCCTCCGGTGTGGCGACGCCGCTTTCCACAAGATAGCTCGCTTCCCGCAATAATGCGAATTGAAGTCGGTTAGACAAAAAGCCACGGATATCCTTTTTTAGAACGACCGGTTCCTTACCCATACCGGTGAGCAGTTTTACGAGTATATCCACCACCCCGGGTGATGTAATGGTACTGGGAATTATTTCGACCAGCGGGATGATGTGCGGCGGGTTAAGCCAGTGTGTACCGCAGAATCGCTCTGGGTTTGTCATATTCTTTGCAAGTTCCTGAATAGAAATTGCGGAAGTATTGGTTGCCACAATGGATTCAGGCGACAGCAGGCCGGAAATCATCTGAAAAAAATCCGCTTTGATGTCATATATCTCTGGAATTGCCTCAATTACCAAATCTGCGCCGTGAAAGCAGTTCGGGTCGGCCCGGTAGGAGATACTGTCCTGAATCCTGCGAGATTCCTGTGCGGAGAGGACGTTGTTCTCTACCAGCGTATTCTGACAGTTTGCAATGACCTGACGGGCCCGCTCAAAGTCCTGTTCCTGATTACTGTAAACGACGGTTTCGTACCCATAGTGAGGAAAAGACTGGGCAATGGAGGCTCCCATCAAACCCGCACCGGCCACGACTACTTTATTAATTCTCTGCATTTTAATCACTCTTTTCTAACGGAAAGTACGGATTTACCGCCGGTGCCAGAAAGATGTGCTTGGTAATCATTTTAGGCAGCGCATCACTTAACATCCTGAATTCCTGCTTTTCTGTAATATTTCTGCGCAAGCTTTTTGAATTTATCTTGCTTTTCCCCGATATCGCCCGGGTATCCAAGATGATAAAAATCTGCCAGTCGCATTAAGTATTCCGAACAGGGATTGCGTTCCGCCGCGCGCATCAGTCTGCCAAGCCGAAAGCTGTAACCTTCTTTGATTTCTCTTTGATAAGGGAATTGCTCAAAATCACAGTCATACAATTCAAACAGCGCAAAAATTGCTTCTTCACAGAATCCGTCGTACGCCGTGCGCAGCCACTGTTCAGCCACACTTTTGTCGCATGGGAGGTCTCCTTTTCCATCACGGTAAAAAAGTCCGATTTCATACTGCGCTTCGGCTGAAGTATCCTTTAGCTGCCAAAAAAAGGAGATTCCCTGCTTTTCGTCCTGTTCGATTCCATACCCGTAGGTATAGCACATTCCAAGTTGGTACAAAGCGGTGGGGTTAAAAGAATTGAGGTCGTGCCGGACTACACTTTGAAAAAGTCTTTGTGCGTCACCACCGTCACAACCCAAACCGAGATGCATGCAGTACGCAAGTTTAAACCGGGCAGGTATGCTTTCCAGCACGGAGGCTTTGAGATAAGCTTCTGTCGCTTCCCGGTAATCTGCCAGCCGATACCGGTATTCGCCGTATTCAAAAAATTCCTGCGGGGTTTGCGGAACTTTGTCCGTCCAGCAGAGGGTTTCCTGCAGTGCCAATTCATGCGCAAAATCAGTATAAGCACTCATTTTCCCTCCTCCTGATCCCAAAATCCTTTTGACGCGCATGGCCCGGAACTGCACATCCCGCAGCCCTGCTGCAGATCATGGATATTCTTTCCGTCCAGATAAGCGTTACAACGGAAACGGTCGAACCCGTCAATCGACAGCGCGCCGGTTGGGCATTTCTCCAGACAAACCTTACATTTTCCTGTTTTATAATAAAGGCAGTAGGGGGTGGCAGGGCGCGGCGTCGACGAAATTTTCGCGTCGGTAATTAAGCTGCTGATTCGACCGGCCGTACCGCTTTTGGTAATCAGCAGATGGTTCAGACCGAATGTGCCAATTCCGGCAATCACCGCGGAGGACTTGTGCGCCCATTTGGCAGTCAATGCAACCGGGTCGTACATGTTGGTTGGCGGTTCGGTCTTTACGGAGAAGCCCTGCTCCTGCAAAACGAGCTGTAAGGTTTCACTGATTCTTGCCAACAGAAGATTACCAGATGTGTAGCAGTCCGACCATTCCTGCACAATGACATGCTGTCCCTGTATTTTTTGAATCACTTCAAGCGAAAAGGGAACAAAATAAACGATCACGGTTTTAGCACAAGGCAGCAGCTTTTTCGGGTGAAGTTGAGGCACGCCGATGATTTCATCCAGCTTGTCATATAGCGGGTCTTCCGCGTCGGCAAAGCCCACTATCGGGTCACGAAAAAGATTGCTTTCCTTCCAGCCGCGCACTTCATCTTGAATTACATTCTGAACCAACTCAGCTAAAATCATGCTCTTTTCCTCCGATGAAATATCGTTTTTATTAGCAGAATACTTCCAATGCCTGGGTGAAATCAGCAATCAAATCTTCTACGTCCTCGATTCCAGCGGATACACGCATCAACCCATACGAAATACCCATCTTTTGCAACTCTGTTTTTGGAACGTGATGATGAGAGGAGTGCAGCGGATGAGAAAGCGTGGTGCGCACGCCGCCGAGCGTCGGCGCGTAATGCGCCAGATTGAGCCTGTTCATGAACGCGTTTATTTTTTCCCTGTCATCCGGCATTTCAAAGCTGAACATCCCGGTCATGCTTTCTCCGTCCTTGAACAGCTTCAGTGCAAGTTCGTGCTGTGGGTAGCTCGAGAGAGAGGGATGGTTCACTTTGATTACCGCCGGGTGTTTTTCCAAAGCCTGTGCCAGCAGGGCGGCGTTTTTCATTTGCTTGCGCACGCGTAAATCCAGGGTGTGGATGCCGCGGTAAACCAACCATGAGCTAAACGGGCAGCCAGAGGTTCCCGTCAGCATACGGATTGTATGAATTTTATCATAAAGAGCCGGGTCATTTACTGTAATGGAGCCGGCCAGCGCATCGCTGTGCCCGTTGATGAATTTAGTCAGGCTGTTAATGACGATGTCGGCACCCAGCGCCAGAGGTTTTATTGCAATCGGGGTAGTGAAGGTATTGTCTACCATGAGCAAGGCCCCGGCGGAATGCGCAATCTGCGCCAGTGACGCAATGTCGGCAAGGCAGTCAGTCGGGTTGCTGGCAACTTCCGTGTAAAGCATTTTTGTGTTTTCTCGAACTGCCGCTTTCACCGCGTCCAAATCTCCGAAATCTACATAATCAATCGCAACTCCGTAGTTTTTCAGCAGGGTGTTAATGGCGTCAAAGGTTTCGCCGTATATGTTCGTATTGGCTAAAAAATGATCTCCGGGCTGCAAAAGGGAAAAATACGTGGTTGTAATTGCTCCCATGCCGGAAGAAAAAATTAACGTTTGTTTTCCCTGCTCCAAATAGGAGATGGCCTCGCCAAGGGAATTCCGGTTGGGGTTGCGGGTGCGCACATAGGTGTATCCCTTGGTGTCATACGTATTTTGAACATCGTCCAAGTCGCCCATGGTAAACGCCGTTGTCAAAAAAATCGGCATAGATTCCGGTGCAAGGGAACACCCGTTGATTCCGTCGCCCTCATACAATAGCCGCGTCGCTTCACTAAAATTCATGTTCTGCTCTTTCATTTCATCGTCTCCATCATAGTATATAGTCTTGAAAACAGAAAATCGGAGCAATCTGCACCGCGCCGCCTTTGCCGCGAATACAAACTGAACCGATTTCCATATCTCTCATTGGAGAATAGTATACAGTCTATTACCGGAATAGAGTCAATAGATTTTTTGATTTTTTATAGTTCGGCTCTATTTTCACTAAAGAGGAGCTGAATTTCATAAGGGCACGAATGATATTCGGTTAAATTGTCCTCGTATTCGTTTGCGATTACAAGCTCAGGAGGGGTATGATCCTTAAAGTACGCAGAAACAAGGGATGGATCCCAATCATCTGTGCGGATTTTCCCGCGGAAACACAGATAGTCCCCAGCTGGAATTTCCATCAGCCAGTTCGCATCCTGTGCGGGCCTTTCCTTTAAATAGATAAAGTATTTTGATGGTGTGAACTTTTTCTGCACAAAATCCGGAAAATCTGCAATATAACCGTATTGCCTGAGATACTTCAAATCAACGCTGTTTTTTAATTCCGCGAGTCGGGTTTCCACACTTTCGACCGTGTCGTCTTCCAAATAGTCTACGTACATGATGTAACGCTTTTCTAATTTGAGAGCATAAGGAATGTTGTCAAAGCTGTATTGATGAATGTATCGAAAGTATTGCATGTACCAGTCGATATCGTCACGGGTTTCCTGCAACTTTGCAATTTCTCCGACAATGCGCTGCTTTTGTAGTTCCAAATGAGATAGCATTTTATCTAACTTGGAATCGTCGAGAATTTCTTCAATCTCTACTAAAGAAAGGCCAAGCTTTCTTAAGTACTTAATTCGATCAATATAATGAAACTGTTTAAAAGAGTAATATCGGTAACCGGAATCCGCATCAATGTACTGCGGCTGCAGCAGCTTGAGGTTAGAATAATTTCTCAATGTCTGAACAGAAATTCCCATAAGCTTTGCAGTCTCTCCAATTGAATATAGTTCTTTCATTCTATCAACCTCTTCCCTTAAGCCGTTTCCGATTCTGTATGATAAATATTATATTACATTTATTGCAAATGTAAATTATATTTCATCATTAATCTATAGCTATGGATTAATGCAATACGTTTATTCTAAATTTCTGATACTCAGAAATTATAAAGTAACAGCTCAAAAATGACGCAGGTACGGCATTTTTGATTTGTTGAGTATTACATAAATGTCCGTTCAACCCGGTTTTAACGCTTAAGAGAGTTAAAAACAATAAACGAACAGCCGCATCAAACAGTCAAAAAATGGCTATTTTGTGCGGCTGTTCGCGCGTACAGCCCCGGCTACGCTTCCAACGGTAAAATCTGCAGTCGTTTTGCTGATTTTAATCTCACCGCTCTAAACATTATGGAAAGTTTGCTATCTGAACATCCAAATGCATTTTAGATATTTATTATCGAAAAGTGTTAGCTAAAGGTATAGGAAAAACAGGCCTAATCGCCTGCTTCAAATTGATAAGGCACCCCATAGCCAGGGGCGCCGCCGCAAATGTCAGAATTTATGGTCGGGATATACATCTGCAAATTCCGGATGCTCGGAAAACCAGTGTATCGCATAAGAGCAGGTGGGGTATGCCTTCCTCCCGGTTTTTCTCAGCTCCTGCGCAACCGCCAAAAGGAGCTCGCTGGCAATCCCCTGACCCCGCAGCGAATCATCGACAAAAGTGTGGTTGATCTCAACCACATTCTTTGAAGCGGCCGGAAACGTCACTTCCGCAACGGTTTTTCCGGCTTCATCATTGATATAAATCCGGCTTTCAGAATAATTTAGCTTCATTCTCGTTTCCTCCTTCGGTTTGACAAAGGACCCAACTTTCGAGCCGGGCAACAAATTCCTTATCAAACGCCTGCCATACCGTATCGATCAGGACGGTTTTTCGGTCCTGCACGAGATAAGAGTTATAGGGGGAACCCCTGTGCGTCGAATATTCGTTGCCGTGGAATTTTTTAAGCTCCCAGTCGATCTTACCGACCCAGCTTACCTTATCCGTCAATTTCTTACCCATGTTTAAGTCTCCCGTTAACTTCACCTTTCTTTTATTTTGCCACATTTTCTACAAATATCTATGATTCAAATCAAAAATGCAGAAAAAATGAGATTAAGGGAACAATCTATCCCGGATTTGGCTAATCTCATCTGCCATCAAGCAAATTGCTTATACTGTCCACTATCTGCTTTTTCTGGACATATTAAGAAGGGAAAGTCCATAAAACACAATTGCTGTGATAATTAAAATCAAAATACTGACGATCGGTGTCACCACATAACCACCGAAACTGAGAGTCACTCCCATATACTCCTTGAAATTATCCAAATAACTGATCGGTATTCCGTTAAATGAGGTGTGTATAGGCGCTTCCATCAGCACCTGACGAAACAGCGACGCGGCATGAGATACAGGGAATATTTTAATAACCGTTTGCACAGATGCGGGCAAAGCACCAATTGGAAGATAAATGCCGGTCAGAAACCCAATCAGAGTGCCTATAATGGTGCTGGCTGTGCTGAACGCGCTATGGCTTTTGAAAAAAGAAACGATAAAACAAACAATCGAAGTATTCATCATAGTTGTTAACAACACCAGTAAAACAACCTTAATACAGACAACGGGACTAAACCAATCGCCGCCGGTGCACTTGATATAGATTTGTGCGGCAACAACCGTAGCAAGAGACATAATCACACCAATCAAGAACGCGCTTACAATGTATCCTCCTGTTATGCAACTCTTTTTGATTGGCGAAGAATTGAAATCCTTGTTAATTTTTTTAACTTTATCATCAATCATAACGCTAGACGCGCCCAAGGTCGTGGTCAGCGAAGCTACCGCGAGCAGTCCGGCTACAAGCCAACTATTCATCAAGGCATTTGTATGCTCGATATTTTTCATGGAATCTGTCAGCCAAACATTCCCTAAGAACACCGCATAAAGCACGATAATAATGAAAATGGCTAATAGTGAAAAAAACACCGTGCTTCTATCGCGGAAGAATAACATCAAATTGCGTTTTATGAAAGTTTTCATTGCCGCATCTCCTTTCCCGCAATTTCGATAAAGACATCGTCCATTGTGCCTTGTAAAACCTGAAAGCTGTTTATGCAGTTTTGACACCTTTCTACGATAGGGATAGCCGCCATCGTGTTGGGAAGCTTTACAATAAATTCACTCGCCGTAACGTCATAATCCAGCTTTAAGCTCTGCATGACTTGTCGTAGCTCTGCTTCATCTGAAGCAGACATTCTTAAGATGTCAGTGGAATACTGTGTTTTTAATTCTGTGGGCGTGCCTTTGGCAGCAATTTCACCGTGGTCGATGACAACCACATAATCCGATTCAGCAGCTTCTTCCATATAGTGGGTTGTCAAAAAGATCGTCATACCTGTTTTTATTTGAAGCTCTCTAATGGTATTCCAGATGCTTTTTCGAGTTTGCGGATCAAGGCCGGTAGTAGGTTCATCTAGAAACAGAATTTTAGGCGTATTAATCAGCGCCCTCGCGATATCTGCCCTGCGTTGTTGACCGCCTGAGAGCTTACCATAAGGCCGGTCAATAAATTCATTCAGCACTGTTGCTGCCGCTGCCTCATATACGGCGTTCTTAATCTTGGATTTGTCCGATGTGTACAATCCTGCCCTGATGGTCAGATTTTCTCGAACAGTAAGCAGAGTGTCCAGTACGCTATCCTGAAATACAACGCCGATAATTTTCCGAATGGCTTGACTGTCGCGGCGAAGGTCTAATCCGTTAATGCGAACCTCACCGCCGTTGAAGTCCATCAAGGTACATAATGTGTCAATGGTTGTTGATTTCCCCGCTCCGTTTGGGCCGAGAAAAGAAAATAATTTCCCTTGTTCAACGTAAAAACTAATTCCATTTACAGCTGTGAAGCTACCGTAATCTTTTCTTAGGTTGGTTACCTCAATAATTTTATTCATAGCGTAATGCCCCTTTCTGAAACTACTATAGCAAAGCCATTCAGCCCTTACAATAGAGTCAATGGTATGCTGTAAATGAGGCAGAGCAAGCTGCAAAAAAAGGACGGTAAGCTACAAACAGCAAACCGCCCTGCGAGATTCATATGCAATTATGAATGGTAACGTTGTTTCAAACCTTCGTTTAATTTCTCTGCCAGTATTTTGTCTTGATAAGCGGCGTTAGCAAATACAACACCGCAGACACCCATGATAAGTAAAATAAATACGATAACTTCTTTTGGGTTGTTGATACTGACCCAGTCCCATAGTTGGGCGAAGTATAAAAGTATAGCTAACAGTATCGGAAAATGAATGATCATACGGATAAACATTTGTCTTTTGCCAAGTTCCTTACGTGAATAGTATATGACACACGGCAAATCACTTGCAAGAGCCATTAGTAGTACCCGTCCGATATCATCAAGTGAAAAATTGGCTTCCGGATGAAATACAAGGCAGAATACATACATTGATGTAATAATTCCAGTCGTAATCACAAAAAAAGAACGAAGCATGGTTCGTAACAATTCTTCTATACGCATTTTTTCGCCTCCTAAATGCCGAGTCTTTTCTTCAATTCGCCGACGTATTGCCTTGAAATAATAATTTTTTCGCCGTTGTCCAGCGAGGATTCAAATCGTCCGCTTAGCGCAGGGCTGAGTGATTTGATCTTACTCAGGTTTAGTATTGCCGACTTTGATACCCGCAAAAAGTCACTGTTTGAGAAAGTTTCCTCTAATTCATAAAGCTTTTGTTTTGATTCATACACCTTATCACTGCAATATAGAAATGTTTTATTGTCCACAGATTCGATATAGTAGACGCTCGTTGAGCGGATGCGACAAATTTCATTTCCGTCATATGCCACAAGCGCGTCCTGTGCTTTTAGCAGTGCGAGCACCCGGAGGAGCTCAGGCGTCATCTGATTGCATTTTACAATTATTTGTTCTTCTTCGCCGTCCTGCGGTTCCTCTATGACTATTCTCAAATAAAGTCACCCCCTATTTCCATAATACAATAATATAATCCATATTTAAGCAAATATTAATCAGCATAGTAAAGTACTCGTTCTATTCGAAAAATATGCCTTATCGTGAAATACATTATTACAAACGGATACGTATCCCAATCAGCAGGCCGAAATCCTGTCACGACCATTTTCTTTGGAGCGGTACAGGATCTCATCCGCTTTTTTAACGATCTGTTCCATGCTAAGCTCTTCGTCGACCTCAATAAGTCCGATGCTTACGGTTACGCTGTAATCGCCATCTTCTTCCTCGCTTTTCAGAGCATCCATCAACTGGCCGAGAATCCGCTGGGCTTCTTCGGGCCCGACCGACAGTACTCCTATAAATTCATCTCCGCCCCAACGAGCCGCTGTTCCATACCCGATAATTGTATTTTTCAGCTTATTAGCAACCATTGCAAGAACTTCATTCCCAAATATATGACCATGCATGTCGTTAATTTCTTTAAAATGATCAACATCTAACATAAAAAGCGTCATTTTCTTTTTGTAATGTTTCTTGACAAACGTCTGATACTGTTCAGAAAACAATTTTCTGTTTGACAGTTCGGTCAGATCATCCGTATTCTCTATTGCTATAATACGTTTTTTGTAATTCAAAAATACAATCGTGGTTACAAGAATACAGGCTACAAGTGAAAAAAGCATAAAAAGCACATTGCTCTTTATCCTCTCTTGGAACGATCTGCTGATTGAGTCGGTTTGCATTTCCAGCATTAAGTACCAGCCAAGAGTGCTGTCATATTTCGTAATCAGGCATTTTCGCTTGCCTTCGGAAGTAAACCACTGTATTTCCGAATTGCCGGATTTATCCATTTTTATATTTTCTTTGATTCCGGTATACTCCGGCAGCTTGTCCTGACTCACAAAAATATCGGTGCTGCCAGTAAAGGAGTTTTTGGCACCGCCCACATTCACAATATTGACTGACATATCATAGTCTTTTTCATAGGAGTGGATGGTATCCTCTATAAATGCGGCTTGAAGTCCGACTCCGATTATGCCCAGAAGTTTTCCGTCTTTTCCTACTACTCTGAAGTTCACAAATACGGTAATGCTATTGTTGTTTGCCTGATTCGTATCAACCTCTAAATCGTACTCATGCCCGGATGATACAAAATTATAATACCAAATATCATGAGGATCAGTCTTTGAAATTGTCTTGTTCAGGCCGTCCTGATAATAGTAGTTGCCGGTTTGAGCTGAAACACAGAATACGGTCGTATAGTCATATTTTAATTTGTAGGCCTGTAAATAGCTATATAACTCTTTTAAATACGCATTGTCTCCGGCATTGTTCGGCTCTTTTACAAGCCATGCTTTTAGGAACTCATCGTTTGCCATTGTTTTTGAGACCATTACCTGTTTGCTCATCGAGTCTTCGATGTGGTTTGAAATATCAACATTGGCAAGGCTGACGACGTTCTCCAGATGCTTCTCGGCCAGTTGTTGGTATGATTTTGTATCCCTATACATGCTTATGGTAAATCCGGCCACCACAGCGAAGATAATAAGCATATTACTAATCAGAAGCAAATGTTTTTTCATATTAGGCTCCTCTGGCAATTTGATTGTCCTACATGCCAGATACATTTAGCAGCCATAGTAGGAAGATAGGAAAACACATAAGTTAAGAGATATTATAAAAATCTCTATTAACCCTGTAATGGACTCTGTTGCGGTTATCACCTAAATAATAAAATATTTAGGGAAATTTGTCAAATAAGGTTCCA
>WSSedL1CaDRAFT_10000481_pt1 | contig 28255 bp, 24 predicted proteins | sample WetSurSL1Cattail_FD_9464 | JGI IMG/M metagenome (IMG submission 9464)
TATCCTTCCAGCTCAGGGAGGGTACTCGCCAGAAGGAACAGTTAAATGGGGATGGCTGCCGCGCGCCGGGTATGCAAATCCAAACCAAACCAAAATTGCAACTGCCCGTAATTCAGCGTCCTGGCCGTCTGACTGGAGCCAATGGCCAGGAGAATTTGGCGCTGGACAAATAGTTTCGCAGGATGAAGCGTATTATGTAATGGATGATTTTTCAAATGCGGAATTTCCTTATTATCCTTTTCCAAATGATACTACGAAGCGGGGACTTGGCGTAAAAGTTGAAGTAAGGGTTTATCAGTTTGGCGGCGAATTAAAAAACTCGTTAATACTTAAATATAAAATCACAAACGAAAGTTCAAAAACGTTAAACAACGCTTATTTTGGTTTTATGGGCGATCCGCATATAGGCGGAGCATCCGATTATTCTGACGATTTGGTAAATGTAATAGCGCCACACACGCCGTATGCGGCTCCTCTTTGGAATTCGGTGTACGAGTGGGATAATGATAATAAAGGGATGGGCGGTTTAACTCCGGGAGTTCTTTCATTGCAGCTGCTTGAAACGCCTGACGATATGGGAATGACTTCTTTCCATACCGTGGCTTATACTAACAGTTTGCCAAACGTTCCTAAGAACCGGCCATTAATGTGGCAATGGTTTACTGGAGGAATTGATACCACAAGCAGTATCTTAAAAACTCCAACGGATAATATAGTCCATTTTGGAACAGGGCCTTTTACGCTTAAACCGGGCGAAACAAAAAATCTTGAACTTGCAATAAATTTATCAGATAATATTGAAACTATGAAAAAACAGCTTTCATATGTTTATTACGTTCATAATTGGGCTTCGGCTAATTATCAGGAGGGTTCGGAAGGCGGAAACGCTAATTATAAAATAAAATTGTCTACGCCTAACGGCGTTGTTATGAACGGATCTGTTCCTATTTTGTGGAACTATGCCGGAAGCGATCAGAACGCTAAAGTTTTTATTGAGTATTCTTCCGATAAGGGGGTGAACTGGACTCCTATTACCTACGAACAACCGGTGGCAGCTCAGTTTGTTTGGAATACCGTTGGACTAAATGACGGCGTAAACTATATAGTTAGAATTGTCGCGTATAATCCAAATGATAAGTCGCAATATTATTACAGTATAAACCAGAATAAATTCACAATTAATAATGCGGTAAATGCAAAACCTGAAATTGAGTTTACAAGCAAGCTTGATAGTCTTACGTTAAAAACTTCTCCATTCAACTTATCGTGGATTAGCGAAGACGCTGACGATACTGTTTTAACTGCGTCGCTTGCATATTCAACCAATATTAACGGACCCTTTACTCCTATTATAGATAATAAAAAGCTGGCGTATGGAGCATATTCATATAATTGGGATTTTACAAATCTTCCAAATTATTCAGGTTATTACCTTAAGCTAACAGTTTCCGACGGCAATACTGACACTACAATAATCACTCCTCAGTTTTCGATTAATCAGCAAGCGGGGGTTTACGCAAAAAATATATTTAAACAAACTAACGGTATTGCGACGCCAGATCTTGAGCTTGTTGTAGTTAACGCCTCTGAATTGACAGGCAGTTCTTATGAATTATCGTTTACGGAATCAGGTTCTAATAAAATCATAAACATAAAAAATCTTACCAGCGGAAAAACAGTAGTAACAAATGAAGTTTTAACTTCCGGAATGTCGACCTCATATTTTGAAGGGTTGAAATTAAATATATCTGATAAAACAACTGATATTAATTACGATAAAACTAAATTTAACCGTTATGAATTAAATGCTCTTGTTAATGTTGCAACGGCAGTTTTAGGCGTTCCGCAAAAAGCAGCAGAAGATTGGGCAATAGTTTTTAACGATTTAGACACTCTAGCAAATGGACAATATAAATTTCCGGGCGATACTGTGAAAAATAATCTTACTAAGAGCGTAGTTTGTCCATTTCAGATAATGAATTTCCCTTCTGCTCAAAAGGCTAATTATCTAATTTATGAATCTGTGAGCGGCGCAAAAAATAATGTAAGATGGGACAGCGGCGAAGCTATTACTCTTAGACCGCAAGCTGCAGCCGGAAACGCTACATGTTATGCCGTAACGCTTAAATTTACTTCAGCATTAAAACCCGGCAAAGGCGATACGCTGAATATCATTACCTATAAGTCTATAACCTCAAGTGACGTTTTCAGGTTTACTGCTGGTAAGAATTACGTAACCGGAGTGAAGGACAAAATAACGGCGAATGAATATAAGCTGATGCAGAATTATCCTAACCCGTTTAATCCAAGCACAATTATAAGTTATAAGTTAGCTTCACCTGGCAAAGTCAGTCTTAAAATTTATGATATTCTGGGGAAAGAAGTTGCGACTCTTGTAAACGGCGAACAACAAGCCGGGGCGCATCAGGCGGTATTTAATGCGCAGAATTATGGTTTATCCAGCGGTATGTATTTTTATAAATTAGATGCCGGCAATTATCACAAAGTAAGTAAAATGCTTTTAATTAAGTAGGTAAAATCAGGCGGACGGGCGTTAAACCCGTCCGCTAAATTAAAAAGAATCAAGTATTTTTTTATCTACTGCAAAAAAGCCTCGCATTAGTTTAGCAATGAGACTATTTTTGTTTATTAAATATTCAAAAAGGTTTTTGTGTATCTTTCAAATGTAGAGCTTTATTATTCGCCGCAGGAAAACTATTCCGGGCAGTCCGTTAAAATATCCGGCGAGGAATATTTCCATATAGTAAAAGTAATGAGGCGCGCAGTAGGCGAAACTCTTTTTGTTACAAATGGAGCGGGAAAAATTTTCCGCACGCAGATTGAGGTAATTGAAAAAGATTTTCTTTCGGCTGAGATCCTTGAAACTTATGAATACGCCGATGTTAATTCGAATAAATATTTTTGTATTCCGCGGCTTAAAAATCCAGAAAGATTTGAATTCGCATTGGAAAAATCGGTAGAGCTTGGCATTACAAATTTTATTGTGTTTGAGTCCAAACGCACTGTGGCTAAGGGCGCAAAAATAGAAAGGTGGACTAAGATACTGATAAGCGCCATGAAGCAGTCCCTGCGCAGTTATCTGCCTGCTATAACTTACGTAAAATCGTTAAAAGGAATTATTCAGCTCGACGGCGAAAAAATTATTTTGGAGCAAAACTCCAATAAACAGCTTTCAGAACTTGTGACGGATTCTTCCAAAAAATATTATTATATTTTTGGCCCCGAAGGGGGATTGGACGAAAGCGAGCTCGCTTTGTTTAACGAGGAAAATACATACAAGATTAACGATTACCGTTTACGCAGCGAAACCTCTATCATCAAAGCGGCTTCTATTGCGGGGTAAAAAAATTAAGTTAAAAAAGGCTAAAGGGGCGCTGAGCCTGTCGAAGCGCTGTGTAAGCTGTCAGTCTATACGACTAACTATGCGTGTTGCAAAGCTGTAAATATATTACCAATCCGCAATCTATTATTGCGGATTTTGTTTTTAATCTCCGTAGAAATTTTACTTAGCCTATTGATCCAGTTTGTTCAACTAAGCTTATTACTACCCCGCCTTTCTTATGTCCTTGCTCAACATATCTGTGAGCTTCTACAATGTCTTCAAGCGAATAGCATTTGTCAATTATTGGTTTTATACGTCCGGCTTCAATAAACTCTTTTATTAAATCAAGACGCTTGGAGTCTAACAATAAACCGCCATCATCAATCGATACATATTTCCCATTTGGCGTAAGAGCTTGTTTACATGACTCTTTTAATTTTGAGGTTTTAAGTTTGCCTACGGCGTCAAGTATAAAATCGTATTGCGCGCCCGGGTCTAGAGCGTCAACTTTGGTATAATCAACTACCGTTTCAGCTCCAAGAGATTTTACCAAATCCAAATTTGCTGAACTGCATACTCCGGTAACTTTAGCGCCCAAATAATTAGCCAATTGAATTGCAATTGTTCCAGATGTTCCAGAAGCTCCGTAAATAAGCGCTTTTTGTCCACGTTGGATATTTCCTTTTCCCAAATATTGGAATGCCAAAAGTCCGCCATAAGCTGCCACAGTCGCTTCTTCATACGAAATATTATTTGGTTTTATCGCTAAACAGCCGCGCATCGAATCCGTCTCTTTCATACATTTATATTCAGCGTAAGCGCCAAGTCCAAATCCTGTAAGTCCATATACCTGGTCGCCTATCTTAAATCTCTTAATGTCTTTGCCTACTGATTCAATTTCGCCAGATAATACCAATCCTATTATAGATTTTCTCGGTTTTGTTAAACCTAACACAAGACGCATTGGTATAAGAAATTGTATAGGCAGTTTTGAGCTTCGGATAAAAATATCGCTTGCAGTTACCGCCGTTGCATATATCTTTATGAGTACTTCATTATCCTTTGGAGTTGGTTTTTCTACTTCGCTCAATTGAAGAACTTCCGGCCGGCCGTATTTAGGGCATATGATTGCTTTCATCTTTTCCATATCCTCGCATATTTAGTGAGCATGGGCTGATTGTCGGGATTTGTTTTAAAAATCATCGCCAATAGGTTTCGTAAAAAATCATATCCTGATTCTTCAAGTCCGCAAGAGAGCTACATTCTGAAATAAAAACTGGCAGGATTTCCATGAAGTTTCTCCGCTAATGTAGTTTGGTGCGCACCTGTTATGGCTAGTTTAATATATATTCTCCATCCGCGTCTTTATTAAGAGTTTTAGGATTATAATTGGGCAATAGTTTGCGTCTTAAATAAAAGGAAAGTCCTGTTATGCAGGCAGCGAATATAAGAACAATTATTAATTCTGTTGTATTTGTAATTTCATTTTGATTAATTGAGCTTTTAAGCGTCTGTAGAAGTCCGACTATAGCGAACATACCTATAAGCTTATATTCAACAGCATTAAAATGTAAAACGCTAAATAAGAAATAAATATTAATCAGCGGAACTATAAAAACAAATAATAAAGGCCATAATGCGTTAGACTCAATTGCTATACCAAATATAGGTAATATCTTAGAAATTATTGTAATCAAAATCAAAATCAGCAATACTAAATTTAATTTTTTGTATTTTTCTTTGAGCTCCTGAGTTACTGTCCCTGTTATCAGAAGAGCAATAGCTCTCCTGTCAAAGTATTTCGGAGCTAACACATTATAAATTTCTTGATCAGTTTTATTATCCAATCTGCTATCAAGAATAAATTTATGAATCTCTTTTTTATTTGTAGAATTTATAGAAGTTTTTGTCATGATTTTTAATTTTATTTATTGTTAATTATTCTCTTTCTTAAATTGTCGCCAATGTTGAGGTTATAAATAGTTGCCGATTACTGGTTTCATCCCTGTCTAATTATATCGCTGTTTTTGCGGGCTATGAACTTCATGAAAATTGCAATTAATTATAACAGCGTATTAGGGGTATTATTTTCTCCATTTTGTTTAGTCACTGGTTCCAATTTTGTTATCGAATTAGGATCTAAAACAATTTTCCAAACTGAAATAATTAGTCCAAGAATATCAATAAATAAAGCAGTCCCTGCTGCAATAATTACAGATGCTGGATATTTGTTATTATTAATTAATATATAAGTCGCAATAATTAAAATACCTGCAAGCATTATGACGGAAAAGAAACCCATTACAAGTTTCAAAACAAACCAATAGCTATCTTGTTTTTTCCGTTGGTCAAAGGTCTCCTTTTCTTGCCTAATTCTTTCGGCAGCTCTTTCAATGTCGATTGGTGTCAATTCTTTTGCCATCTTATTTCTTCTTAAGTTGGTTAAGAATTATATTTACTGCTAAACCTATTAAAACACCAAAAAGTAATGCGATAAAAGGAGTTGTTATAATAGCGTTCTCGATATGAAATAACTCGTTAGTCGAAATAAAGAAAACAAGTATGCCTGCTAATGTTGTGAATAGGGTTGTAAGGAATACTAAAGTAATTTGCTTTTGTTTATGATTCCTTTGTTTTTCATATTCGAGTTTTTCTTTTTGTAACAAAAAATCTCTACTCAAAAACATTTCATTTGCCTTTTGGACTAATTCTTTATCCCCAATATGGCTTTCTTTTTTTGCGTTCAGAATTGATAATAGCTTGTCAAATTGAGAATTTAGACTTTTGGGGTCCGAGGCATCAAGGCATTGATATTGATTAATGAAAGCCGGTATTTCTGCGTCTTTGTCTTTAAGTATTGGAATTATCTTTTTCTGTCTATTATTTCTAATTTCACTAATAATCATTCCAATTTCAGTTGAAAACCATTGTCTCCCACCTCCAGATTTTGATAATATTACAAATATTATATCCGATTCTGAGATAGCTCTATAAATAGTTTCAATGATATTGTCGCCTGGCATTATTTCATTTTCCACATCTAGCACTTCCAAGTTTGCTTTTCTTAAGAAGCTTTTTAATTTCTCGACAAACTCCTTGTCCTCAAATGCATATGTTATCCAAACTTTCATTTTTTACTCTTATTTGTCTAATTACCGATATTTTTTAAAAATTACTCTCAACAAAGAGCGTACTTAAATTGTTAACATTAATATTGCACTTATCATTTTAAAAATCAATTTAACAAATGATTTAGCTCTGTGAAACTGATTTTCGAAAGAAATTTCCCCTATAACATTGCCATATATTTTTTACCGAATGAAGAAACCAGAATAAAACTAAATTAATTCCACAGTCTTTTTTATCAGTCTTTCAAATTTATGTTTAACCATATTGGCTGTTTCGGTTACTTCGGAGTGGGAGAGTTTTTTATCGGAAATTCCGGCGGCAAAATTTGTAATGCACGAAAGCGCTACTACCTGCATATCGGATGCGAGCGCGTAAATAATTTCGTGCGCAGTGGACATGCCAACGGCGTCTCCGCCAAACAGCCCCATCATTTTTATTTCAGCGGGAGTTTCATAGCTCGGTCCTTTTGTGTACCAGTAAACTCCTTCTTTCAAATCTATATTTTCTTCAAGCGCGGCCTGCAAAGTCTGTGCATAGATTTCCCCTTTTTCCATAAGGCGTATATTGCTAATAGCCGCTTCGGCAGGGAAGCCAATTAATCCGCTCAATTCTTTTTTTAGGTTAATGCCGTTTACGGAATTTATCAGCATCAGATCGCCGGGAGAAAAATTTCTGTTTATTCCGCCTGCCGCGTTAGTTAAAATTATTTTTTTACAGCCGAGTTTATGCGCTATAAAAACAGGCAGAACGCATTGATATAATTTGTAGCCTTCATAAAAATGTATGCGCCCCTGAAACAGAAGAATGTTTTTGGAGCCGCATTTAGCAAAAAGAATTTTTCCCTTATGACCTACAACCGTAGAAACAGGATAGCCTGGAATATCTGAAGTCGAAATGGAATCAATAATTTCAAGGTTATCGGCAAAGTCGCCTAAGCCGCTGCCAAGTATAAGAGCAATATCCGCCGTGTAATTAAAATTACTATGTAGATATTTTATAAGATCGTCAAAAATATTGTTTAAGTTTTGCATAATTTAATTTAAGAAAATTCCGGCAAGAGTAGCCGTCATTAATGTAGCTAAGCTTCCGCCCAAAACGGCTCTAAGCCCAAGCGAAGCGATTTCTTTTTTCCTTTCCGGAGCCAAGGGGCCTATGCCGCCAATCTGCATTGCTATGGAAGAAAAGTTTGCAAATCCGCATATAGCGTAAGCGGACATGATAATTGCTTTATCGCTAAGAGCTCCGCTGCGTATAAGGTTTGCAAGGTCTACATAAGCTACAAATTCGTTAAGTACGGTTTTTGTTCCAACAAGGCTGCCAAAGTGCAGAGCGTCGTTCCACGGCACTCCAATTCCAACAGCTAGGTACTGAAGAACCAACCCGCATATAAGCTGCATAGAAAGGGGCTGCCCAAAGTTGGCCTGAAAATAAGCGTTGAGGTGGAATAAGCTGCCGGCGTTAAATAACAGGCTGTTAATAAGCGCTATAAGCGCTATAAAAGCAATAAGCATTCCGCCTACGTTAAGCGCCAACTGCAAACCGTCGCCTGCGCCGGATGCGGCTGCGTCAATTATATTTGCCGCGTCCTTACCGACTTTAAATTTTACAGCGCCTCTTGTTACCGGCTCTCCTTTTTCAGGATAAAGAATTTTTGCAATTATCATAGAAGCCGGAGCGGCCATAACGCTGCCCGCTAATAAATGTACTGCAAACTTTAGCTGCGCTTCCTGCAGCCCTATTTTATGGGCTTCGGAGTAAGCCTGCCCAAGTATCTGAACGTAGCTTGCCATAACTCCAGCCGAAATTGTAGCCATGCCGCCAATCATTACGGTAAGCAGTTCGGAGCTGGTTAATTTAGGGATGTAAGGGCGTATAAAAAGAGGAGCCTCTGTTTGTCCTACAAAAATATTAGCCGTGTTTGAAAGAGACTCGGCGCCGCTTGTGCCCATTATTTTTGCAAAGAACCACGCCATCGCTTTTACGACCGTCTGAAGAATGTTGAGATAATATAACACCGCCGTTAAAGTTGAAACAAAAATAATAGTTGGCAGCACCTGAAAAGCAAAGATAAAACCGATGTTCTGATTGCCTCCTGCAAGGCTGCCGAAAACAAATTTTGAACCTTCCGACGTAAAATTAAATAACGCAATCAACCCAACTCCAATTCCGCTAACGGCGTCTTTAACCCAGCCTAGAGGGAAGAAGAAACTGCGTAGTTTTTCACTGTTGATAATAAATACGGCAAATATTAATTGGATAATCAGGCCGCTGCCGACTAAGCGCCAGTCGATAGATTTTTTATTATTCGAAAATAAAAACGCAATCCCTATAATAAGGCATAAGCCAAAGAGGCCTCTCAGAACCGCAAATAAGTCCATTTTGTACCTTTAATTTTCGTTTGGAATATAGTGGCATTTTCTACAACGCGCTTCATACGCTCCCGTTGCGCCAACAAGCACGCGTTCGGAAGAGTGAATAATCCTTTGCGTTTTATCTGCAGGGTTTCCGCAGTTAACGCAGATGGCCAGCGTTTTGGTTATGTACTCGGCAATTGCAAGAAGCTGCGGCATAGGCTCAAAAGGGACGCCCTTGTAATCCTGATCTAACCCGGCAATAAGAACGCGTTTGCCGTCGTTAGCAAGCTTATTGCTGATGTCGACTAAATTAAGAGAAAAGAACTGTGCTTCGTCAATCCCAATTACCTGCGCATCGTCAGAATATTTTAATATTTCCTCAGCGTCGGTTATAATTACGGAAGGCAGAGCCTGTTCGCTGTGCGAAACTATTTCGGTTGTGGAGTAACGGGTATCGAGCTTCGGTTTAAAAATACGGACTTTCTGTTTGGCTATCATAGCTCTTCTAAGCCGTCTTATAAGTTCTTCAGTTTTTCCGCTGAACATACATCCGGCAATAACTTCAATCCATCCTACATTTTGAGGAGTTATGTGTTGGTGGTAATCAATCATAGTTTAATAAAAATTTAAATTAATAGTTATACAAGGTCTTTATTGCCAAAAGCAAGAGGTAGTAATTCAGCGGCTTTTTTTACGAGAATTTCATTTTTGCCGTTTATCATAACCACGTCAATATCGCCGCATAAATCTAATATAACCTGCCTGCACGCGCCGCATGGAGGGCAGTAGCCGGGCGTATCGCTGGCAATAGCAATTGCTGAAAATTTTCTTTCCCCGGCGGTTATAGCCTGAAAAATTGCATTCCTTTCCGCGCATATAGTAAGGCTATAGGAGCTTGTTTCAATATTGCCCGCTAAATATGTTTTGCCTTCTTCCGTAAGAAGCGCGGCGCCAACGTGAAAATTGGAGTAGGTTGGGACTGATTTTTCTTTGGCTTTAATAGCCAAGAGCCCTAATTCTTTATGTTCCATATTTCCTTCCCTAATTAAAAATGTAAAATTAATTTTTTAAAGTCTTAAATCAAATTTTAATTATTTCCATTTCACTTTTGTAAACTTTGCATTGAACATACTGACGATTAGTAAAAGCTCATACGATATCTGAAGATAAATAATCTGAATAAGATTAAAATTATATTTTAGCTTTTTCTGAACTGAAGAAACAATAAAAACGTCTGTTAGCGTTTTAATAATGAATAGGGAAATAAAGCGCCAATCTAAAAACATAAGCGTGGGAGAAAACAGAAAAAATAAATTTATAATGTGCCAGTAGCCTAAAGATAACTGCGCTTTGCGCGAATAAAAAAAAGACGTAGTGGTATGGCGGCCTCTCTGTCTGAAAAAATCGGCTAAGCTATTCTCCGTTCCTGAAAAAACAAATCCTTTTTCATCGGTCATTAAACCAATTTTCAGTTTACGCTTTACCATTTCGCGCAAGAGCAGGTCGTCGTCGCCGCTTAGGGTCTCGGTCGTATTAGCGTAGCCTTTAACAGCGTTAAAAGCGGCTCTGGTAAATCCTGCATTCCGCGCGGCGGCGTTATATGGAACGCCGGCTTTTGCAAGCGAAAAAGAAAGAAATATGCTGCGGAGATTTTCGAAGCAGGAAAGTCTGCTTGTAAAATTTTTGTTTGGCGTAAACGGCGCTATCCCCATTATAAAATCGTATCTTTCTCTGAACTTTACGTCGTAACAATTTAACCAGCCGGGGGAGGGAATGCAGTCTGCGTCAGTTATTAAAATAAACGGATATTTTGAATTTTCAATTCCAATTGATAAAGCTCCTTTTTTCCCCTCGTATTTTTTATCGCCCGATCTGATAATATTGTAATCAATAGTCTTGTCAATCAGGCTATCAAATATATTTTTTGTGTCGTCTTCGGAATTATCGTCTATTAAAATAATTTCGTAAAGCGATTTAGGGTAATCTATTTTATTTAAAGCTTCTGTAAGGGCTGGAATATTGCGGCTTTCGTTTTTAGCGGCAATTACAATTGAAAATTTACTCTCTGTTCTCTTTATATTTTGTCTGGAGACAAATAACGATCTGAATGCCGTAAAAAGGTAAAATGCCGTAATTAAAAAAACAGCCGATATGACGGTTAAGTAAATCAAAACAGCCGGAAACCCTTTCTGTAAAAAATGTAATTTGTAAATGTTAAGATAGGAAAAAATTATTCGCGTTTCACTTAATCTGATGAAGTTATTTTTACTTAAAGTCATCCTTCGACTTCGCTCAGGATGACTAAGAATATTGTTTTAGAACTCTTATAATTCTTTTAAAGCTGATAGTTAAACTGTCTTGAGAATTTTATCAGGAACGCTAATTAAATCTTCCGGCTTAGAAAGTTCAAACCAATTGATAGTCTGGTCTTTTCTGAACCAGGTCATTTGCCGCTTGGCAAAGCGCCTTGTGTTGCGTTTAATCAGTTCAACGGCGGTTTCAAGCGGATATTCGCCTTCTAAATATGAAATGATTTCTTTATATCCAACGGTATTCATTGAATTTAGTTCTTTGCCGTATCCCATAGAAAGAATTTTCTTAGTCTCGTCAATCAGGCCATTTTCAATCATCTGGTCGGCTCTGCGGTTGATTCTATCGTACAGAACGTCGCGGTTCCAGTTAAGTCCAAACTGGACAAACTTAATGTTGGTCTTTCTTTTATATTCGGCCTGAACCTGCCATATAGGCTTGCCAGTGACGTAAAAGACCTCTAAGGCTCTCATAACCCGCTTCCAGTTCTGAGGGAGCATTTTAGCGCTGCTGACGGGGTCTGCTTTTTCAAGCTCTTTGTAAAGATACTCAATCCCTTTTTCTTCCTTTATCGCAAGAAAATGTTTCCTTAAACCCTCATCCGCTTCTGCGGCGTCAAAAATTCCGTTGACTAAGGCTCGTATATATAGTCCGGAACCTCCTACAACTACGGGAATTTTGTCTTTATCTAATAACTCCGTTATTATTTTAAGAGAGTCTATTTCAAATTTACTGGCGTTAAAATCAATATCAGGAGCAAGCTCGTCAATAAAATGATGTTTTACCGCGTTGAGCTCAATGGGTTCCGGTTTAGCCGTTCCGATATTCAGATATTTGTAAATCTGTCTGCTATCGGCCGAAATTATTTCAGTATCTAACTTTTTAGCTGTTTCTATACCCGAAAAAGTTTTTCCAGAGGCGGTTGGACCCAGAATAACAATAACTACTCTTTCCACCCCTCCCTCCCAATTAAAGGAACAAAAGAAAAATCTGGCGATTCTTCAACGTCAAAATTACTTTCGTCTATCCTTGTTATAATTTTGAGAGTTTGCGAGTTTTTATCTCCAACAGGAATAACCAATTTTGCTCCCATTTGCAGTTGTTTTTGCAATGCTGCCGGCACGGAAGGGGATCCGGCTGTAACGATAATTGCATCGTAGGGAGCAAATTCATCCCATCCGATAGTTCCATCGCCCCATTTGCAAAAAACGCGGATTTGAAGTTCGTCAAGCAATTTAAGAGTCATTTGATAGATATCAAACTGTCTTTCGATGCTGTAAACCTTCATTCCCATTTTAGCAAGCACAGCTGCCTGATAACCTGAACCGGTTCCTATTTCTAATACTTTGGCTCCAGCTTTTATTTTTAGAGCCTGAGACATAAATGCTACCGTGAACGGCTGGGAAATTGTCTGCCCGAATCCAATCGGCAAAGCGACGTCTTTGTAAGCGTGCTGAATCATGGCTTCAGGTACAAAAAGGTGCCGTTCTACATTGAACATTGCCTTTAATACGGAAATATCCTTTATCCCGCTTTGGGATAATTTTGCTATTAATTGTTTTCGTTCGTTTTCGTACATTAAATATTTAAGATTTACCTAATAAATTATAAAGTGTAAAAATAAATAATTAACTTTGCAAATAATAATATTTCCAAAAGGATTTTATGATTGACGGCGCATTAGGACCAATTATTATCATGTGTATGCGTATATGCGATATGACCATTGATACTTTTAGAATGATTTTGGTTGTGCAGGGACGGAAATACTATGCGGCGCTTGCAGGTTTTTTTGAAATACTTATTTGGGCTTTTGCTATACGGATGGTCTTTCAGCATTTGGATAATATTGCAAATTTGTTCGGTTATGCTACAGGATATGCAATCGGCAACATACTTGGCATTACAATAGAGCAAAAAGTTGGACTCGGTTTTGTGCAGATTACTATTATTTCTAAGTATTTTACCGATGTTATTGCCAATAAACTGCGCGAAATGAAACAGGGCGTTACTATTTTGCCAGGAGAAGGCGGAGCCGGCGGAGTTGCGCTTATTATGGCAATTGTATCAAGAAAATATCAAAGGGAAATTATAAAAGTCATTGAATCAGTCGATAAAGAGGCTTTTATTACAGTGCAGAGCGCAATGCCGTTTAGAGGATATATTCACGGGATGAAGCAATAAAAAGAAATTATGAGATAGGAATTAAAATATTTTCAAAAAAAGTAAATTTTTTTTAGAGTTTCTATTGCGTGATAAAGATTAAAACATTATATTTGAAGTCTAAATTTTGAACTGCGGGAATAGCTCAGTTGGTAGAGCGCAACCTTGCCAAGGTTGAGGTCGCGGGTTCGAGTCCCGTTTCCCGCTCTAAACTAATCCACGCAAGTGGATTTAGTGTTTTAAAGAGAAATTAAGGCGCTGTACCCAAGTGGTTAAGGGGAAGGTCTGCAAAACCTTTATTCGTCGGTTCGACTCCGACCGGCGCCTCAAAAGATTGAAAGAATGATTTTAGCAGAAGGTCTGCAACCCGCTTCGGGCGGGCGACTCCGACCGGCGCCTCAAAGTTTGAAAGAATGACCATTTTATGTTTGGAAAAAATTGGCTGGAATTAAAAGTTTCAGCTTTTTTTGTTTTAAAGACTATATCATAGGACAAATTATGTTTTATGTCTATATTTTGCGAAGCGCCAAAGACGGTAAACGATATGTGGGGATGACAGAAAACTTAGAAAGAAGAATGAACGAGCACGAAAGCGGTCGAGTAAAATCAACAAAAAACAGACGTCCTTTAAAACAAATCCATACTGAAACTTACTCAACAAAACAAGAAGCTGAAGCGAGAGAGAAATTCTATAAGACTGGCAAAGGCCGTGAATATTTAAACCAAATAGGAAAATGATTCTGCAGGGTCTGCAACCGGCGCCTCAAAAGATTGAAAGAATGACCATTTTATGTTTGGAAAAAATTGGCTGGAATTAAAAGTTTCAGCTTTTTTTGTTTTAAAGACTATATCATAGGACAAATTATGTTTTATGTCTATATCTTGCGAAGCTCCAAAGACGGTAAACGATACGTGGGGATGACAGAAAATTTAGAAAGAAGAATGAACGAGCACGAAAGCGGTCGAGTAAAATCAACAAAAACAGACGTCCCTTAAAACAAATCCATACTGAAATTTATCCAATAATTCTAAAATTAAAAACGAAATAGCAGCGTGGCAGGGGATTTAGCAGGAATAATGCGGGAACTGTAAAAAGGGGCGCTCCATATCAAAATAAAAATCCCGTCAAAAAAAGTTAGGCGCAACTTCTAAAGAAGATTTTGCTAAATTACTATCTGAAAAAATAAGACTAAAAATACGAATGATTGCAATAACTATATCTTAGGGTTAAAACTATGAAAGTTTATTTATATGTGCTGGATACTTTAGCCGATTGGGAAATTGGCTTTATAACGGCGGAATTAAATAGCGGACGCTATTTAGATAAGTCCAAAGGACCTGTTTCTTTAATAAAAATTGGCAAAACAATTAGTCCGGTTAAAACAATGGGCGGTATAAGTATCACACCGGACGATAGCGTTAGTAATATCATGTTTAACGACGGAGATTTACTGATTTTACCGGGAGCCGATACATGGCTGGAGGTAAGCAACCAGGAAATAATTGATATTGTTTCTAAGTTAATTGATACTAAAGTTGTTATTGCCGCAATCTGCGGAGCTACCATTGCTTTGGCTAAAAATGGATTGCTAAATAATAGAAGGCATACCAGCAATAACAAAGAATATTTAGAAATGATTTGTCCGGAATATTCCGGCGATAATTTTGAGGATAAACCTGCGGTTGCCGATGGTAATTTAATAACGGCGACGGGATTAGCTCCATTGGAATTTACTTATGAAGTTTTTAAAAAGACCGCCGTTATGAAAAGCGATACTTTAAACGCCTGGTATAACTTATACAAGACAAAAGATGGAGAATCTTTTTATCAATTAATGGAATCGCTAAAATAAGTTTGTCAGTAATAGCTTTTATAAGGGAATTAAATAGTTAAAAAGAGTTATTGTTCTTGAGAACAAACAGAAAACGCTTTATCTTTGCAATATGGATATTATGTAAGAAGTTTAAATGGTTATAAAGGAATAGGTTAGTTTCAATGGAAAGAATTTTTCAATATAGTTTGTTCGCGTTTACTTCAATTTTTTCGATGGTGAATCCAATTGGCGTAATTCCGCTTTTTAACTCTCTAACGTCAGAAATGTCTTCGAAAGATGCGAAGAAAATAGCGCGTAAAGCCGTATTGACCGCTTTTCTTGTGGCAATATCGTTCGCTATAGCCGGAAAACTGATTTTTGATCTGTTTCATATTTCCGTAGACGGACTGAAAATTGTTGGAGGAATATTATACTGCATGTCTGGTTATGATATGCTTCATGCAAAAATTAGCAGTATGAACGAAGGCGGACAGAGTTTTTCTGAGTTTGTAAACGATTTTGCAATTACGCCTTTAGGTATTCCGTTGATTACCGGCCCCGGAACAATGACGGTTACTCTTGTGTTGTTTAATGACGCCGGGAATAATACTGAAAAGTTAGTCCTTCTTACTATTATACTTGCAATATTTTTTATTACTTACGAAATGCTGTTAGGAAGCAGAAAAATCCTAAAATTACTTGGCGATAACGGCAACAAAGTTCTGATGAGGATAATGGGGCTGATTGTAATGGTAATTGCAGTAGAGCTTATTTTTGCCGGGTTAAAGCCAATTTTAAGAGATATATTCAAAATTCGGTAAGTAATTTTTATATGTTAAAATAGCCGTCGCGTTTAGTAATCGGTAAAGATATTGTTTTTATTGATCTAAGCGTTGACAATGAAAGTCACCCTGAGCGTCAGTCGAAGGGTGACTACTTAATTAAGAAGTATTTTCCCGTCCTCATTCACTGTAATATTTGCCTCCATTATTTTTCTTTGTAAATATAATCATGTGGCAGCATATCGGCTACGCGCTTATTGCCCCAGTAACCATAAAGAAAAACATTTGACGGACGCAAAATATTGCCGAATTTATCAATCACAATATAATACTCGGGGAAAGTAAGGATGCTTTTATGTCTGGTATTGCTAAAACTAACGCTAATGCTCTTATCAAAGTAAAAATTCGCCGTAGTAGAATCATTATTGTAAGTTAACTCAAATTGATCTGAAGCGGAGTAAGAGCCGAAGCCGCTTTTAAGGTTGTCAAACGAGCCTGAAAAAAATGAAAATCCTTCTTTGTCTAACCTTTTTTGGAACAAAGCTTTTATAAAATGACGCACTGACCCAAGATAACAATCTCTTCTGTTTTCTTCTCTTTCTTTCAATTCGCTTTTATCCGGAAAACCAAGCTCTTCAAATTTTGTATGCGTTGAAAACGTGAATATTTCATCCTTTTTAGAGTATTCGGCGCTAGCAAGCCATATATACAATCTATATCCCAGAGCTTTATTCTCAACAATTATAACGCTATCGGAAGAAGCATGTAGAATGTTTTTGTCCTCGTCCATTTTAAATTCAATTACTTCGGGATTAATTATCTTTGTATAAAAAGCGTTATCTGAAGAACCTATAAACTCTTTGGTGAAAATTTCTAAGTATTTTTTCCATTGAGTAGGCTGGGTAGAAATTATGTTCACTTCTTTCAGTTTGAGTTGAACAGGTTTCAATTTTGCATCAACTGTAATTAAAGAGTCTTTATAGAAGCTTAACTGTTTAGTTTGCGTTTCGTAGCCGACATAGCTGATAACAAGATTATATGAGCCAAACGGAATATTCCGGATTATAAACTCTCCAGTTATTTGGGTTCTTGTCCCCATGGTTGTATTTTCCAGAAAAACAGAAGCGTTATCCAATGGTTCGCTGGTTTTTTCGTCGGTTACGTTCCCTTTTATTGTAATTTTGGAATTGCTTTGCGGCAATATAAACGCCGGAGTTAAAGCTAAAAATATTATAAACGTAATTAAGTATTTCATTTATCTCCCTGAATAGTTTAAAAGCTTCATTATATCAAGGACGGGAAAACAGATAAAATAAGCAAAAATGATAATTTGATTTATTTTGTCTTTACAAGTTTAACTGCTCAAAATAAAAAAGTCAAGAAAATAGTAATTTATTAAGGGAGCGCCATACTAAATAATTATGTTCATAAAAAACTATTAATTGCCGCATTTGCGCATTGGCATAAACTCTTTCTGGTTTTAATGCGTTTATAAATAAAACTATGATTTTAATTTAACTTTAAATAAATTAGATGGACAAAAAAGGATAGAGGGCGTTCTATGAATTACGATTATGATTTGTTTGTTATAGGCAGCGGACCCGGAGGAGAAGGCGCAGCTATGAAAGCCGCAAAGGAAAATAAAAAAGTTGCAGTTTGCGACGAGTTTCCGCTTGTTGGAGGCAGCTGCACCCACAAAGGCACAATACCTAGTAAAGCGTTAAGGCATGCAAGTCAGCTTCTGATGGATACCGAAAGCTTTCATGGAATAAATTTCCAAACGCTTTTGGAAACCGCAGAGTCAGTTATTCTAAAACAGGTAAAACTCCGACGCAGTTTTTATGAACGGAATATGATAGACGTAATTGACGGCAGAGTAAAGTTTGTAGACGCTCATACAGTTGAAGCCGCTTCTTCAAGCGGAGTAACAAACACATATACGGCTAATTATTTTGTAATCGCCACAGGCGCAAGCCCATACCATCCGGATGATATAGACTTTAAACATCCCCGCATACTTGATAGCGATAAATTATTAAACCTTAAAGAAAGTCCCCGCTCTATTACAATTTATGGCGCAGGAGTAATAGGCTGCGAATACGCTTCTATCTTCCGCGGGCTGATGATTAAGGTAAATCTTATAAACACGCGAAGCCAATTATTGTCGTTCTTGGACGACGAGATAATAGACGCCCTTAGTTACCATCTGCGCGAAAATGGAGTACTTATACGCCATAACGAGGAATATGAAAAAGTTGAAGCCGACAATAATGGAGTAACATTATTCCTAAAATCTAATAAACAAATAAGAACAGATTATTTGCTCTGGGTGCAGGGGAGAAGCGGCAACTCGAAAAATATGGGACTGGAAAATCTGGATATTAAAATAAATGAAAAAGGCTCAATCGAAATTAATAGTCATCATCAAACGGCGGTTCCCAATATTTATGCTGTGGGGGATGTGATTGGGTATCCCAATTTAGCCAGCGCCGCGTATGATCAGGGGCGTTTTGCCGCAACGCATTTAATTTTTGGCAAATGCGAAACCCGCTTAGTGGAACATATTCCAACGGGTATTTACACTATTCCTGAAATCAGCTCCATCGGATTTAATGAAAAAGAATTGACCGAAAAAAAGATCCCTTATGAAGTAGGGCACTCATTTTTTAAACATCTGGCGCGCGCGCAAATATTAGGGCGAACAACGGGGATGCTAAAAATACTTTTTCATAGGGAGACTTTGGAAATTCTTGGCATACATTGTTTTGGATACGGAGCCTCTGAGATTATACACATAGGGCAGGCGATAATGTCTCAAAACGGCGCCGGCAATACTCTAATGTATTTTATAAATACTACGTTTAATTATCCTACTATGGCCGAAGCTTACAGAGTAGCGGCGTTAAACGGGTTAAACCGAATTGCAAATGTTCCGCTATTGAAAAACAATGTTGATTAAATGGATTTATTCCAGAAAAATACAGGAATTTAGTTTACCATTCCGGAGGGAGAATCTTCTCGTATTTAATATGCATTTCCGGTTTTGAGATAAAATCGCGGTAATCCTTTGGGCTTTTAAATCGTGAAAGTATTTCTTCTTTATCGGAAAGCGTTCCGCGCCTTAAACCAATGTAATCTTTAAGGTCGGAGAATACCCAGTTCTCTGATTTCTGCACTAATTTCGTTTTTGAAGGGATATTATGAATATAATAATTTAACCATAAAAAATGATCCGGATTTTCAATTTGTTTGATTTTTGTGGCTCCTCCAAACAGGTAGCCAATTTTATTATATTTTTCGTTAAAATATGAAGTATAAGCTTCCGTAAGATCGTTTGCGAAATTATTAACAAGACCTTTTTCAGTTAGCTGTTTAACAAACACATGAAAATAATTGGGAACAAGACAGTAACATAAAATAGAAATTCTATGCATCTTTCTAAATTCGCGAAGCCGGGAAAGGAAAAATAAGTAATCGCTATCTTCAGGAAATACCTGTTGCATTTCCCCTCTGTTAAGAATATGGTAATAGTCGTCTTGCATAATCGTTTTGTATTTTAATTGAACATGAATTTTACGGCCGCAAAATAATAAAAGCGACCGTTTCTGCTTTTTACCGTATTAAAACTAATACGAATATGAAATTTATAAAAAATTCTGACAGTATGTAGAAAAAAATCTATTCGGCGTCTGCGTTAGGCATGGCTACCCAAAGGATTATATAAACTAAAATTCCTGGAAAAGCGACGCTGAAAATAGAAACTAATACATAAAGCAGCCTGACAATAGTGGGATCCCATCCCATCCATTCTGCAATGCCGCCGCATACTCCTGCAATTTTTTTATTACGCGATTTTTTTAATGTCATATTTTAACTCTTTTGTTGTTTAACATTATCCTTCTTTATCTAAATTCCCATCCCATAAATACTCTTTTGTTTCTTTTACAATAACGCCGCTTAGGAACAACAAAGAAACTAAGTTAGGAATTGCCATTAAAGCGTTAGTAATATCGGCAAAAGACCAGACAATTGGAAGTGATAAAACCGAGCCGATCATAACGGCCGCTACCCAAACTATACGGTAAGGCTTTACGGCTTTAGGGCCAAATAAATATTCCGCCGCTTTTTCGCCATAGTAAGACCAGCCTAATATTGTAGAAAAAACAAACGTAAGCAAGCCTACTGTAAGAATTATTGAGCCGACATATGGAATTTCCGTGAAAGCGGCGTGCGTTAATTGAGCTCCGCGCAGGCCTTTCATCCACTGATCGGAATTAACTACTACAAGTCCGGTCATTGCGCAAACTACAACAGTATCCCAAAATGTTCCGGTAGAAGAAACAAGAGCCTGGCGGGTCGGGTTTTTTGTTTGAGCAGCCGCGGCTACAATTGGCGCGCTGCCAAGGCCGGATTCGTTTGAGAATAAACCTCTTGCAATACCGTAGCGTATCGCTTCTTTTGCCGACGCGCCTAAAAAGCCGCCTAAGGCAGCCTGTCCTGTAAACGCTCCATTAAAAATCAGACTGAAAGTAGCGGGGAGCGAAGAGTAATTTATGCAAAGTAAAATTATGCAGCCGAGGATATAAAAAATTGCCATAAAGGGAACGAGTTTTTCGCAAACGTTTGCTATAGATTTAATTCCGCCTAATATTACAACAGCAGTAAGTATTGTCATTATTATTCCGGAGACCCATGTCGGAATGTTAAGGGACTCTTTAACAAGAGTTGAAATAGAATTTGCCTGTACCATATTCCCAATTCCAAAAGCGGTGACGGCGGTTAATGCTGCAAATATTATAGCAAGCCATTTCATATTCATTCCGCGCTCAAGCACGTACATAGGGCCGCCGGACATGGTTCCATCTTTGCCCTGTACTCTGTATTTAACTGAAAGAAGAGCCTCTGAATATTTAGTGGCTATGCCAAAAACTCCAGTCAGCCACATCCATAAAACTGCGCCTGGACCGCCTGCGGCAACCGCAGTAGCCACGCCGACTATGTTCCCGGTTCCGATTGTTGCCGCTAATGCAGTGGTTAAAGCTCCAAACTGGCTTACGTCTCCGGCTCCCTCTTTTTCGCGCTTAAAAGAGAGTTTTATAGCTTTGCCAATGTACCGTTGAATAAATTTTAAGCGGAACGTGAGAAATATATGAGTTCCGAATAGCAAGGCGAGCATTGGGATTCCCCAGACTAAGTTGCTGATTTGAGTCAATAGATTTTCTAATTGCTGCATAGTATATCCGTTTTAATGACTGATTAAGCTCTTTTAAGTGAAATCGAAATTACTTATTTTTTAAGATAATTAATTTTTAATAAATATTAAACCAAATAGGAAAAAGTTGTGAAGAAAAATCTATTACTAATCTTAATCCTTTCTTTTTCAATTCATCTTATCGCTCAGAAAAAAGCTTTTACAATAGCTGATATTTATAAGCTGAAAAACGTAGGAAGCATATCTGTATCGCCTGATAGCAAGAAGCTGCTTTTTACTTTGAGCGAATCTAAATTGGAAGACGGATCTTCTAACTCCGATATTTATATAATGGATGCTGACGGTAATAACCTTAAGAATATTACCAACACTCCAAAATCGGAAGCAAATCCTGTTTGGGATAACGACGGCAAAAGCGTTTATTTTACATCGTCGCAATCGGGCGAAAATCAGGTATATAAATTAAACTTAGACTCGGTAAAACCCTGGCAAATAACAAAATTTTCGATGGGCGTAGACGATTATAAATTATCTCCCAACAAAAAAACTATAGCTTTTTCTACGGACGTATATCCTGAATGCGGCGCTGATGATAGGTGCAATAAACTGAATAGCGACGCTTCAGAAAACGGCCCGGTTCAGGCTAACATGGCCGACGAGCTATTATTCAGGCACTGGAACGCTTATTCCGGCGGTAAAGTAAGCCACGTTTTGTTGTACGATTTGGAGTTCGACAAATATACAGACTTAACTCCTGGCAAATATAATTCCCCTACGTTTGAGCTTGGCGGCGGAGAGGGTTTTAATTATTCTCCGGATGGAAAAGAGATTTGTTATTTTTCTAAACGGGATAAAGATCAGGCTTCGTCTACAAATTCCGATTTGTTTACTGTTTCTGTCAATGGCGAAAATGAAAAAAATCTTACTGAAAAAAATAAATCGTGGGACGGTTCGCCTATTTATTCTCCAGATGGAAAATATATAGCGTACCGTTTGCAGCTTGTTCCGCGCTTTGAAGCCGATAGATTCCGCTTAGCGGTTTATGATAGAAATTCCGGCGAAACAAAAATTTTAACTGAAGATTTTGATTACTGGGTCGACGATTACAAATGGTCGCCCGATTCAAAATCAATTTTGTTTACTGCCGACGTAAAAGGCTACATGCCTTTATATAAAATTGATATAGCTTCGCAAAAGATTGAAAAACTTAGTCCTGACGTTACAATTGGTTCATTTGATATTTCGCCCGATCAGAAATTTATTTATTACATTTCTCGCTTAACAGATAAGCCTACAGAAATTTATAAGCTTGATCTTTCAGATAATTCGGTAAAAAAAATATCTTCATTCAACGACAAGCTTTTAAGCGAAGTTGATTTCCGCCCTGCCGAACAAATGTGGGTTGAAGGAGCCGACGGGAAAAAAGTTCACGTGTTTATTGTTAAGCCGCACGATTTTGATCCGAACAAAAAATATCCATTAATATTAAACGTTCACGGAGGTCCGCAAAGCCAGTGGGCTGACGCTCTAAGAGGCGATTGGCAGGTTTATCCGGGCGCAGGGTATATAGTCGCTTTTTGCAACCCTCATGGTTCTACTGGCTACGGACAGAGCTATACCGACGCTATATCCGGCGATTGGGGCGGCAAAGTATTTAAGGATCTGATGTTGGTTACAGACGCTCTTGAAAAACTTCCATATGTAGATAAAGACCGGATGGGCGCAATGGGCTGGTCTTTTGGCGGATATATGATGAACTGGTTTCAGGGGAACACAAAGAGATTTAAATGCTTAGCCTCGATGATGGGAATTTATAATCTTGAGTCTATGTATGGTTCTACTGAAGAACTCTGGTTTGTAGAGTGGGATCTAAAAGGACAGCCGTGGAATTCAGATCTCTATAAAAAATGGAGCCCGTCTTCTTATGTGAAAAACTTTTCTACTCCTACGCTGATAGTTACTGGCGAAAAGGATTATCGCGTGCCGTATACTCAAAGTCTTGAGTATTTTACTACTTTGCAAAAACTGGGAATTGATTCAAAGATTATTATATTTAAAAATGATTGTCACTGGCCAAGCGCCGTAAAATCAATGCCGTTATATTATAATGCGCATCTTGAATGGTTTCACAAGTATCTTAATGGCGGCGAAGCTCCTTATGATTCTGATAAGTTAATTAAGAATCGCATATTTGAGAAAAAATAATTTAGTCGTATATGTTTAATCAAGATTAATTCTATTTAGAAAAAATATTTGTCATTCCCGCGAAAGCGGGAATCCTTTACATATAGCAAGAATAAGCGTACAGCGCATTTAATGCGGCTATTTACATAATAGAAGCTAATTATATTGGCTTAGTTTTATAGGCAGAAGTTTAACTTTATGAAAAAATATAATCGTTTAGTAATATATTCGTTAATCAGCGTTATCAGTATTGTTATAATATGTTTTTTATATCCGCGCTATTATCCGAATAATTCTATTAATCCTAAGTATGACGTAAATCAAATAAGGCGTATAGCTAAAGATTTTTTTAATGAACAAAAAGTAGATAGTAAAAATTTTCAACTGATAATTGCTACTGGAAAAAAAACGAATCTTATTGCCGATGTTCAAAAAAAACTTGGGTTAAAAAAAGCGAACGAATTGTTTTCGTCTAAACTTCCTGTTTATTATTGGGATGTTGAGCTTGCTACGCAGGAAGAGCTGACCCTTTCTTTAGGCAGTAAAGAAGCAAAAGTTAACGGCAAGCTATCCGGCAATACTATGGTAAATTATGATTTTAATGGAAAGCTTATTGAGTATGACAGGAAGCTTGCAGACAGCGTAACGCCGCCTAAATTGACAATGGATGAAGCAAAACAAACGGCGTTAGACTTTGCGCGCAAATATTCTAACGTCTATAGCAAAATAATAAAAGCCGCTTCTAAAGACTCAGTTATTAATCAATTCAGAAACGAAAACAGCCAGATTGGGAAAGGCGCATATAGCTATAGTTTCAGCGTGAATAAAGTAGTATATCAGTTTAGTTGGGAAGTTCCCGACCCAGAATCCTCTACAAATCTAAATGTTAAAATTGCAATAACGGGAAATACTGTAAGCAGTTTTTCCGCTTCATATACGATGGCTTCCCCGGAAGTTGAAAAGGATAACGGTTTATTTTCTGATATATCTCAATTCTTAATCTACACGATCGTTTTTATTATGATTGGCGTTCTTGGGTATAAAAAAATAAGGGCTTACGAAATTGGTTATAAATTAGCCTTTGTTATAGCTTTAATTTCAGCGGCTACAGTCTCCTGCTATACAATGGTTCAACTTGGCAATTACTTAAGATGGGTTCTTCTTATTCCAATTTCGTCTGTTTTTATTTTATGGGGCGGACTTGTTTTTATGGTCTGGGCTGTATCGGAAGCGGTTGTTAGAGACGCCTGGCCGAAAAAATTCCGTTCCTTTGATATATTAATGAAGGGGCATTTTCTACATTCAAAAATTGGCGAAAATATTCTTACCGGCTTAAATGCAGGCATAATACTGTTTGCCGCCTATTTATGTATGATAGCTTTCTTCAGCGCATTTTGCGGTAACATTTCAATTGTGCCTTCTGATAGCGCCATTAAAATGCTATCGTGCAAAGTATCGTTTCTGTATTTCTTAGATTCTGAAATTTATCATAATATATTTTACGTAATTATTTTTATCGCTTTTCTATCGACTGCATTAAGCAAAAAAATTGCTCATAAATGGATTGTTGTTGTCTTGTGCGGTATTGTATGGGGGCTTATCAATCAGTGTAAAATAGAGCCGAATTACTATTCCATTTTAATACAATTTATTTTGGGACTGGCTGTCTTTTATGTTTTTTATAAGTATGATATTTTTACTGCTATTATTACATTGAGCGTGTTTGCCTATATGGGCGAGACGATGCGGTTCTTCTGGTCTGCAAGTCCCGTCTTTCAACAGATGCAGTTTATTCCGCTTTTCATGCTGGCGATTCTTATAACGTACTCTTTAGTTGCGCTTTTTTCTAAAGATCAGATTGAAGATTACAATACGATTGTGCCAGAGTTTGAAAAGCATGTTACTGAAAGACAGAGGCTGCAAAAAGAATTGGAAATAGCGCGCGAAGTTCAGATGAGTTTTTTGCCGCGCGTGAACCCTGTGGTTAACGGACTTGATATCGCTTCGCGCTGTTTACCGGCAATGGAAGTTGGCGGAGATTATTTTGATTTTATAGACTTTGGCGAGAACAAACTTGGCGTTGTAATAGGCGACGTTTCAGGCAAAGGGACGAAGGCGGCTTTTTATATGACGCTCTCTAAAGGTTTTCTTAAAGCAATCGCCAAAACCTCTTCTTCGCCATCGGAAGTTTTAACTAAGATGAATAATATGTTTTACGAAAACGTCGATAGAGGAACATTTATAACAATGATCCTTGGCGTTTTTGATCTGAAAGAAAATAAGTTCGTTTTTGCAAGCGCGGGGCATAACCCTGTAATTTATAAAAATAACAGAGTAGGTAAAATTGAAACCGTTAATCCCAAAGGAATGGCTCTTGGTTTGGAAAAAGGGGAAATTTTTTCTAAAACAATAGAAGAGTATTCAATTTCTTTTCTGGAGGGGGACGCGTTTATTTTTTATACCGACGGTTTCTCTGAAGCTATGAATAGCAAGAGAGAAGAGTATGGAGAAGAAAAGCTCAATGAAATATTGCAGAATAATTCGTCTTTATGTTCAGAGGAAATTATGGACGCATATTTTTCAACTGTTAAAACTTTTATGGGCAAGGCGCTGCAGCATGACGATATGAGCATGGTCGTAGTAAAAATAAAATAGTATTCCGGATTATTATTATGAAAAAAATTGTATTGTGCGCTATTATGTATTGTCTTATTTCGGCGCCAGTTTATTCGCAAATAAAGTACGCGGCCGATTCAAGCTGTTATATTGGAGCTTTTATAGTAAACGATCCTACCGTAAACGGCAGCGTCGATTCTTTTGAGCAGCTTACCGGTAAAAAGCATTCGATGTATTTTAATTACACAAGTTACGGAACAGAGTTCCCTTCATCATGGGTTAAAGATTATGCGTCAAGGGGTGCTGCGGTTCAGATAGCTTTTGAACCAAACAGCGGATTAAGCAAGGTTGAAGACGGCGCATATATACGTCAATGGGCGCGCGCGGCTCATAACTCCGGCGCGGTTATATTTTTACGCTGGGCGTGTGAGATGAACGGCAGCTGGGTGAAATGGTACGGAAATCCAAGCTTGTATATACAAAAATTCAAACTTATCCATGATATTATGAAAGAAGAAGCTCCAAACGTTATAATGGTATGGGCTCCCAATAATATCCCAAATGATCCAGCTAACCCGCCTGATAATATTCAGGCTTATTATCCGGGGGACGATTATGTGGATTGGGTGGGGATTGATTTTTATTGCGTCGGTTTTTCTGACGACGGAAAAGGAACGCCTGATAAAGTAGATCCGCGCGATAAGCTTAAAGTTGTGTATGATACGTATTCAAATAAAAAACCGATAATGATTTGCGAATGGGCGGCTACACATTACTCAACAAGAACTACTCCGGCGCAAAGCACGACGAACTACGCCATAGCGGCTATGGATTCGCTTTATTTGAATGCAAAAAGCCAGTTTCCTAAACTAAAAGCTATATGCTGGTTTAGTATGGATTCCCGCTCTACAAACGGAAACGATTACTGCGCGACTGACGATAGTACAGTTTTGGGCAACTACAAAAAAGTTATTTCATCCGATTATTTTAGCACGGCTGCTTTTAGAAATATCCCTTTTGTTGAATTTCCCGGCGTTAATCAGGATACTGTTTTAACAACCGACCTTGCATTTGCGCCAAAAATAACCTGCGATACAAAAATTGACAGCATAACTATTTTTGTTAACGGCGCCAGAATAAGTTCGACAAGCGTTTTTCCTGCGTCGGTTAAATTTAAAGTTCAAGATTATGCTGACGGAATTTATATGCTTAAAGTAACTGCATATTCCAACAGCGGATTTTCAAACTTTGCATCTACGGAAATAATAGTAGATAAAGCTCGTCAGTATTCCGACCAGATAATTGACGATAATTCAACTTCAATTACGTATACGGGCGTATGGACTGCCTCTAACTCTCAGCCGGACAGATACGGCGTTTCATACCATTACAGCGCCGCAGGAGACGGTTCTGCCAGGGCGGATTGGAAACCTGAGTTTGCCGTCGCCGGATATTATGACGTGTACGCTTTATGGAGCGCATATTCCAACAGGGCTTCAAACGCGCCATATATTATTAATCGTCAAGGAGGTTCGGATACCGTTATTGTAAATCAACAGATAAACGGGGGAGTATGGAATTTACTTGGCAGGTATTATTTTAATCAGGGCAAATCAGGCGACGTAGCGCTGACAAATAAGGCTAACGGCATTGTTATTGCGGACGCTGTTAGGTTTGTTTGGGCTTATCCTGTTACTTCAGTCGACAGAAAAACTCCCGAACCAGTATTTTATAGTTTAAAACAAAATTATCCAAACCCTTTTAACCCTTCCACAATAATAACGTTTGAGCTTAAAGAAAGAACAAACGTTACTCTTAAAATATACAACGCGCTGGGACGCGAGATAGCCGTCTTAATAAATCAGGAAAAACCAGCCGGAACATACAATGTAGAATTCAATCCAGGCAAATTAAAAAAGTCTTCAACTCTTTCAAGCGGAGTTTACTTTTATGTTTTACGCGCTGGCGCTTTTGTAGAAACAAAAAAGATGATACTCTTAAAATAATCCTTACCGCAAAAACAGATTCTTTATCCTGTTCGCCGCAAAATATCCTGCATTCGCCGATTTATTGTTCAATTTATTCTTAAAACCGAATAAGTTTATGAACAAAAAAAGGAAAGTTATGTTACCCGTAATCAAATTGGGCAAATGCGAAGGCGACGGGATTTGTATTGACGTCTGCAGCGACGACGTATTTAGAATTGAAATACTTAAGCCGGAGCAAATAGAGCGGCTTACTCTTAAGGAAAAAATAAAATCATACGTCCACGGGCATAAAAAAGCTGTTGTGATAAATCCCAAAAACTGTTGCGGCTGCGGTCTGTGTGAAGTTAAATGCCCTCACCA
>WSSedL1CaDRAFT_10000482_pt1 | contig 28237 bp, 26 predicted proteins | sample WetSurSL1Cattail_FD_9464 | JGI IMG/M metagenome (IMG submission 9464)
GGGTCGGAATGTAGATGTAATAGCGTCCCCGGTACTTGCAGAGATCCGGCGCCCACACCGAGCCGATCGGGGTTTTGAGCGCGGCCGAAAGCGGCCGCCAGTTCACCAGATCGCGCGAATGCCAAATCAGAAGGCCGGGGTAGGAATCGAAGGTCGAGAAGGTCGCGTAATAGTCCTTGCCGTCCTTGACGATGCTGGGATCGGGGTGATCCCCGCCGATAATCGGATTGAGGTAACGGCCGTTTCCAAGATCGGCCTTGCGTTGGTTCTCGATACCGCGCGGCCATTTCATATGCGCCCACTCCAACCCCGATGGCGAGATCGCGCCTTCCTTCGGCCGCTTGGGACCGATGTTGCGGGGCTGCGCCCCAGCCTCCGGCGCAGCCAGCAACGCCGCGCCCGTTACCAAGGAACTTAATGCCTGTCGGCGGTTAACCCGGGACATATTCTTCTCTCGTCGGATACCCACGCCAGCTATCGCACGATCCCAAACCGCAAAAAAGTCCCGCGCTTCGTAATCGAAACAATATCTTGCGATATGCGTTACGACGCGTTTACCGTTTTGCCGGCACCGTCAACGGCACCGCCCTCGCCGGGGGCCTCGTAGCAGGCACGGCAGCCACCGCAAACACGTCATAGTCGGCAAAATCGGTCAAACGGTGAAAATCCGCCTCGTCGCGCACCATGAACGCCGATAGGGTATCGGTGACTTCGGTAGCCCCGTCGGAATTGACGGCGCGCTCGGATAACGCCGTTCAATTACCGGCTTGCAGCGGCGCCGGCACTTGGCCTGCGCCACGTGCCGTACCTTGCGACGGATCGGGTTTGGCGTTCTTGATTATGACCGCCTTCTCCTGGGTCAACGAACGGTAGCGCGGCGGGTTGACCGCTTTCGGCGCGGGCGGGATGCTTTCGAGGGCGTTGATTTGCAGTGTGACATAGGATTGTTCGCGGTAGTCGCCGCGATTGGTCTGCCATCCCGTGCGCCTTCCTGCGGCAGCAAATTGCTCTTTGCGGCTTGGCCCGTTCAGATCAACATCGGTGTTGGGATCGCGCGAAGCGATCTTTCCGTCCTCGTCGCTCCGGCTGCCGGCATAGACCAGCCGCCCGGTGTTGTTGTCGAGCTTTAGCCCATTCCATTCGAAGGCGTTGTCGCGCGCTTCGTGGCGCATCAGCACATAATTGCCGGCCTCGAAGCGCGGATAGGGTAAGCCTTCAACCCCACCGGACGGCAGCAGCGTCAGGGTGTAACGCGTCGAGTAGCCGTCGCGATCGATCAGGTCGAACAGATCGCGCTCGCGCGCCCGCCAGGTGCGCCGTTTGCCAGGATCGGGACCGACAGCCTGAGATTGTGCCGTATCGGAGGGCATTACCATTCCGTCGTCGCAGGTATCGTGGCCGCTGGCCGCATCGTGAACTCCCGCTTCGCAATCGGGCTCAGCCGCCAAATCGCGCAGCATATCCTTGATATGACCGGTGGTGCCGCGCAGGTGGATTTCGTCAACGTCGATAGTGACGACGCCGCCCTGATATTCGGTCGGCCCGACGGTAAGCAGGTTGGAAAAATTGAGAAACTGCCCGCCGAGCTTGAGATCGTCGGTATAGAACACCAGCCGGCCGGGACGGCTTTTGTCGTTACTGTCGTGGACCCGGAGCACCAGGGCAATCTCCTCGTGCTCGCCGAACAGATTATGTCCGCCGACCCGCGCCTCGGGCCCGACGAAGGCTTGCAGCAGCGATACGTAATAACGCCGCCCGTAGGTAATCGGAATGGCGCCGCCCTTGGCATACTGCGTGGTATCGGACAGAGCGTATTTCTTGGAGATATCGGTCGGCGCACCCATCGCAGAGCGGTCGTCGATTGTCGCCTTGCGATAATCGGTGACGCCTTCGTTCACCGTTTCGGCGCATCCGGCCAACGCCAAAAGCGCGGTAAAATGAAGAACGCGGGCGGACAGTGCCCGGAGAAACGTCTTGTCCATCGCCATCACCCCCAAATGTGAATTTGGCCGTCGCATCCGGTGGAAGTGAAAGTGTGGCAGAAATCAACCTTAACGACTAGACTGTTTGCGATTCTGGGTTGTGCGAAAAATCGAGGCGCACCATCATGTTGAAATACATTCGTTTTTTTGTGGTCCTGCCGCTGTTGGCGGCCAGTTTTACCGGCGTCGAAGCGGCACCGCATTATCGTGCCGTGGCAAAATTGATCGGTCTCGACGGCCGTGACATCGGCAAGGCAACCTTTGCGCAGATGCCCCGTGGCGTATTGATCGATTTGGAAACGCACGGGCTCCCCCCCGGCGCGCACGCCGTCATGATCCACGCCACCGGCTCTTGCGATGCCAAGAAACAGTTTTATACGGCCGGCCCCGATCTCGATTTCGATCCGCCGCGGCCGCATGGTTATATCGTCACCGGCGGACCGCGGCCCGGCGATCTGCCCAACCAATACGCCGGAGCGGACGGCGTACTGCACGCCGCCATATTCACCACCTACATTTCGCTCGGCAACGGCAAGAAATCGCTGTTCGACCGTGACGGCGCATCGATTATCATTCACGAAAAGGCCGATGATTACCGCACAGCACCCGACGGCAATTCGGGATCGCGCATCGCCTGCGGAACCATCGTCCGCACCATCGGCCCGAAGCCGCGGAAAAAACCGTCTAATCGGTAATCCGAGATCGTCGCGGATTCGGTATTTCGGAGGGGTGAGCGTCCCCCGGAGGGCGGGGTGTTCGGCGGTTGTTCATTGCACTGACGGCAAGTGGCTTGAGTACGGTTTTTCTTTAAAAATCCTATGGTTCGCTCCTGCCGTACCGACAGCCGACCAGATTTCCAAGCCCACGGAAATAGCTAGGGCGGCTTGCCTAAACCGCCGAAAACGCCTATATGAACAACAGTTAAGGCCGCGCAAATCCTGCAGAGACAAGTTTCAAGCGCGCCCAAGCGAAGCCTTCCCCCTAGGGAAGTACGTGCCTGGAGTGACGACGACGACGCTTTCCCTGAAATATTGGTGCGACTTTGACAAACCGCGGCGGATATGGTGTTCGCGGCGGACTTTAATGCTTTCAGGAGAAAGCCGTCATGACCATCGGTCAAGTCAAGTTCTTTAACACGACGAAGGGTTTCGGGTTCATCGCGCCGGAAGGCGGCGGCAAGGACGTATTCGTTCATATGACTGCCGTTCAGGCCGCGGGACTGCGTACCCTTAACGAGGGCCAGAAGGTTAGCTTCGATGTCGAAGCCGACAAGCGTGGCCCTAAGGCCGTCAACCTCAAGCTCGTCTGAGCCAGGGTTTTAGAACTTGCCGGAAGCAGCGGGCGCAAAGGCGTATATGGTTTTGCGCACGAAATTGCGGCCGAACAATTAAGGCGAACGGCGCGGGGCTATTTCCGCGCCGTTCGTGTTTTTAGCGGAATGCAGCCATGAGCGAGGGCGAATTCGTCATTCTCTATTCCACTTTTCCCGATGGAGAATCGGCGGGGAAAGCGGCTCATGCGCTGATCGAGGCGGAATTGGCAGCCTGCGTAAATATCTCGGGGCCGATGACGTCGGTTTACCGCTGGCAGGGTAAAATCGAAACCGCGAGCGAAGTAAGTGTTTTCGTCAAGACCCGCCGGGCTTTGGCCGACCGGGCGATTGCGATCGCCCGTGCCGTACATCCGTACGATCTGCCGTGTTTCCTGACACTGCCGATAATCGGCGGCGATGTGGATTATCTCGATTGGATCAGACGGCAAACCCGCAGCGGCGGTTGACTTGTCTTTAGCAGTCCGGCGGTTATGAATTGAATGCCGACGGAGAAATACGGAGCAGCATTCAGTGAATTACGAAGGGCCGGAGGACAGTTCCTATCTCGATGGCGCCGCATTGCGCCGCGCTATCGAAAGTACTGTGCGCGGGCAAGACAACCAGACCGAATTGCGTCAAGACGTCTTTGGTTTGATCAAGAGCGCCTTTCAAAATGCGCGCGATCGTGTCAAGGAAGACGTGACGGACCGAGATTTGCACGGTTTGGAGGCAGCACGAGCGCTGTCGGCGATTCAGGACACGACGATCCGGATAATTTTCGAGTTCGCCGTCAATCATTTTTATCGCACCGATAACGCCGACGCAGCCGAACGTATCGCCGTGGTTGCCACCGGCGGCTACGGCCGCGGCGAGCTTGCCCCGGGATCGGATATCGATCTTCTGTTCATCCGCGCCCAAAAGCAGACCAAGTGGGGCGAGAACGTTATCGAGTTCATCCTCTATATGCTGTGGGATCTTAAGCTCAAGGTAGGCCATGCCACCCGCTCGCTGGTCGAATGCGTACGGCAGGCAAAACTCGACAACACCATTCGTACTGCACTGCTGGAATCGCGCTACCTCGCCGGCGAAGAGACCCTCTACTGGGATCTGCGCAGGCGGTTCTGGACCGAAATCGCCGCCGGAAACGGACGCGACTTTGTCGAGGCAAAATTGGCCGAGCGCGACGAACGCCACCTTCAACAGGGCGAAAGCCGCTATCTCGTCGAACCCAATATCAAGGAGGGCAAGGGAGGTTTACGCGATCTTCAGACGCTCTACTGGATCGGAAAGTACCTCTATCGCGTCTACGATTCCGCCGACCTGATCCGTAGCGGCGTCTTCACCAAAGAGGAATTTGAGACGTTCCAGAAGGCGGAAGCATTCATGTGGAACGTCAGAGTCCGGCTGCATTACCTGATGGGCCGCGCCGAAGAGCGGATTTCCTTCGAGGCTCAACCGGGTCTTGCCGCCTCGCTCGGCTTTAAGGCGGAGAACTCGCGCCTGGCGGTGGAAAATTTTATGCGCGCTTATTTTCTCGTCGCCAAGGATGTCGGCGATTTGACGCGTATTTTTTGTGCCGCCCTCGAAGTGCAAAACCGCAAGCAGCGTACGGCGCTGTCCGGCATTCTTCCGGGTTTTTTGCGGCCGCGCACCAAGGAAGACGACTTCTTCGTCGATACCGGCCGCTTGAATGCCGCCGAAGGCGTCTTTCAACACGATCCGGTCAATTTTATCCGTATTTTTCATGTCGCCGACGCAAAGAAAATCGACATTCATCCCCATGCCTTGCGCGCCATCACCCGGCTGCTGCACTTGATCGACGACGACGTACGATCCAATCCGGCTGCCAATAAGCTGTTTCTCGAAGTGCTGTGCTCGCGACGCTCGCCGGAATGGGCCTTGCGCCTGATGAACGAAGCCGGCGTCTTGGGGAAATTCGTGCCGGAATTCGGCCGCATCGTTGCCCTGATGCAGTTCAACATGTACCACCACTACACGGTGGACGAACACTTGATCCGTGCCATCGGTTACGTCGCGGCGATCGAGCACGGCCATTTTAAAGAAGAACACCCCATCGCTACCGACATCGTCAAGCGCATCAAGTCGCGCGAGGTGATGTATTGCGCCATGCTTCTGCACGACATCGCTAAGGGCATGCCCGGCAACCATTCCGACGTCGGCGCGAAAATCGCAGAAACCCTATGTCCGCGGCTCGGCCTCAGCGCCGAAGACACCGGCTTGGTCGCCTGGCTGGTGGAAAAGCATCTGATCATGAGCGACATCGCCCAGCGGCGCGACATCTCGGATCCCAAAACGGTGCGTGATTTCGTATCGGTGGTGCAATCGCCGGAAATGTTGCGTCACCTCCTGATTCTGACGGTGGCCGACATCTGCGCAGTCGGTCCCGGCGTGTGGAACGGCTGGAAAGCCCAGCTTTTGCGCGAACTCTACTACGAGGCCGAGGCGGTGATGTCGGGCGGCGACAACGTGCGTACCCACAGCGTCCGGGTGCAGGCCGCCAAGGACGAGCTGGTGGATCGCATCAAAGAACTGCCGGCCAAGGCGCGGCTGCACACCCTGGAGCGGCACTACGATTCCTATTGGCTTACCTTCGATGCCGCCACCCACGAACGCCATACCCGCATGATCGTCGAGGCGGACGCCAAAGGGGCGTTATTCGCCTGCGACGCCATTGCCAACGAGGCCCGTGCGGTCACCGAAATCGTCGTCTACACCCCCGATCATCCCGGCGTGTTCGGACGGATTGCCGGAGCGATTGCGGCATCGGGCGGTTCGATTGTCGATGCCAAAGCCTTTACCACCTCGGACGGGTTTGCCCTCGACGTGTTTTCGGTGCTAGACGCCGAGGGTGGCCCCTATGGCGATGCCTCGCGCATCGCGCGCCTCAAGCAGACCATCGAGCGGGCGTTGACCGGCGAAGTCGTGCCGCGCATGCAAGCGGTCAGGCAAGCGGCGCGCAATCGCGCCAGCGCCTTCAAGGTACCGGCGCGAATTAACTTCGACAACGACGCCTCGACCACCGCCACGGTGCTGGAGGTACGCGGTCGCGATCGCCCCGGTTTCCTCTACGACGTCGCCACCGCAATCTTCGAGTCCGGCTTGTCGATTTCTTCGGCGATGATCGCCACCTACGGCGAACGGGTGGTCGACGTGTTCTACGTCCGCGACGGTTACGGCCACAAAATCAACCATCCCGACAGGCTCAAGGCGATCGAAACCCGGCTGTTGCTGGCGGTCACCGGCGATGCAGCGGCCTAGAGCGCATTCCGGCGAAGTGGAATCCGGTTCGCCGCAAAAATGCGCGGCAACAAAGAAAGCTACAGTCAATTACGGTTCTTAATGGCCGGAATTGGCTGTAGTAGTAGCGGCCGACAGCTTGCGGGATGGCGCGCCAGGGGGCATAACCGGCGCCGTTTCGAGCAAGAGCATGAGCATGAGCGACGCCGTTAAGCATAAGAAGCTGGTTTTTTCCGGCATGCAGCCGACCAACACGCTGCATCTGGGCAACTATCTCGGCGCGCTCAAGAACTGGGTGAAAATCCAGGACGAGATGCCCTGCATCTACTGCGTGGTAGACATGCACGCCATCACCGCCGTGGGCTACGGCAAACCGGAGGAACTCACCCGCTCCATCCGCGAGGTCGCTGCCGCCTACATCGCCGCCGGCGTCGATTATACCAAGCACCCGATCTTCAACCAGAGCCGGGTGCCAGCGCACGCGGAACTGGCTTGGATCTTCAATTGCGTGGCGCGGATGGGCTGGGCCGACCGCATGACCCAGTTCAAGGACAAGGCCGGCAAGCACAAGGAACGGGTCTCGGTCGGGCTTTACACCTATCCGATGCTGATGGCCGCCGACATCCTGGTCTACAAGGCCACCCATGTGCCGGTGGGCGAGGACCAGAAGCAGCATCTGGAGCTGGCCCGCGACATCGCCCAGAAGTTCAACACCGATTACAATGCACCCGACTTCTTTCCCCTGCCCGAGCCGGTTATCGTCGAGGCCGGCACGCGGGTGATGTCCTTGCGCGACGGCGCCAAGAAGATGTCGAAATCGGACGAGAGCGATATGTCGCGCATCAACCTCACCGACGGTGCCGATACCATCGCCCAGAAAATCCGCAAGGCCAAAACCGATCCTAATCCCCTGCCCGATTCCGAGAAGGGGTTGGAGGGACGCCCGGAAGCCGAGAATCTGATCAACATTTTCGCCGCGCTTTCGGATCGCCCGCGTTCCGATGTCATCGGCGAATATGCCGGCAAGCAATTTTCCGAATTCAAGACCGCGCTGGCCGATCTGGCCGTGGCCAAGCTCACGCCGATCGCAGGCGAAATGCGCCGGCTGTTGGCCGATTCGACGGAAATCGACCGCATTCTCAAAGACGGAGCGGAACGGGTTTCCGCCATCGCCGAGCCGGTGATCCGGGAAACCAAGAAGCTGGTCGGGTTCTTGGGGTAGCCCTCTCGGCCATCCCCGGTGAGCGCGTCGCTATCAGGCCTCGATCAGAGGGCCGTTACGCCGTTTGCTTCGGCGCATACGCGGCGCCGGCTCGCGGGCGGTGACACGGATGGGTTGTGGCGGAAGCGAGGGCGGAAAATGACAGAAGTTGTCGATAAGGTCGTAAACTGGTTGAGGGCACAACAAGAAAAGGCATTTTGCGATGATTGCATTGCCGAAAAGGTCGGGCTGTCCCGGCGGCAACAGGCACATCGCGTTACCAACGCACTTGCGGCTACCTCTGATTTCACCCGTCAACAGGGCGTATGCGCTGCCTGCGGCGAAGATCGCAAAGTATAAATTCAAATTTGGTTTTCCTCCCCCTTGAACCGTGTCTGTAGAAACCCCGTACGTCCCACATATTCCGGGAATTCGGTCATCCAAGCCATGACAGGCGTATCGGCCTTCGGCTAAAATCCCCCCATGAGTGCAACCCGAACCGTCCTTGTCACCGGCGCGGCCAAAAGGCTAGGCAAGGCCATCGCCGTCGATTTGGCGCGCCACGGCTGGAACGTGGCGGTGCATTACCACACCTCGGAATCCGAGGCGCGCGCCACCGCCGCCGAGATTTACGCCGCCGGGGTCAAAACCGCCGTCTTCAAGGCCGATCTGTCACGCGAGGAGGAAACCGCCGCCCTGATCGGCAAGGCGACGGCTGAACTGGGCCCCTTGACCGCGCTGATCAACAACGCCTCGCTGTTCGAGAAGGACGATTGGAACAGTGCCACCAGGGCAAGCTGGGACCGGCACATGGAGACCAATTTGCGCGCCCCCTTCGTCTTGGCGCAGGACTTCGCCCGTCAACTGCCGGAAGGGGAAGACGGCGCCATCGTCAACCTGATCGATCAGCGCCTGTTGAAGCCGACGCCGCAATTCATGTCCTACAGCCTGTCCAAGGCGGGCCTCAGGTGGCTGACGGTGACGCTGGCGCAGGGCTTGGCGCCAAAGGTGCGGGTCAACGGCGTCGGCCCCGGCCCCACCATCATCAACGCCCGCCAGACCGAAGCCGATTTCGCCCGCCAGCGCGCCTCGACGGTGTTGAAGCGCGGCCCCGAGCCGCAGGACGTCTGCGACGCGGTGCGCTATCTGCTTGACGCAACCTCGGTTACCGGCCAGATGATCGCCACCGATGCCGGCCAGCATCTGATCTGGCGGACGCCCGATGCCCTGGTGAGGGAATGACATGAACGCCACGTTGAAAGTTCAACCTTTGCGCATCGCCGATGCGAAACTCGCAATCCGTCATGTCTTCATCCGCAATCTCGAACTGTCGGCGTTGATCGGCATCCACGGTTACGAAAAGGGCGTGCCCCAGCCGGTACGCATTAATATCGATCTGGCAGTCGAAGACAGCCTGACCATCGCCGATGACCTCGACAACGTTGTCGACTACGATACCATCGCCGGCAAGATCCGCGCGCTAGTCGCCGCCGGGCACATCAATCTGGCCGAGACCCTGGCCGAAAAAATCGCCGCCGTATGTTTCGAGGACCGCCGGGTCAAAACCGCGCGGGTGCGGGTGGAAAAGCTTCGCGCCGTTAAGGGCGCCGAGGCGGCCGGGGTCGAAATCGAGCGGATGCGGCCTTGAGCGAAACCTCCGCCCCGTCGCCGACGGGGGCCGCTCTTATCGCCGAATACGTCAAAGATTTGCCCGATCGGCCTGGCGTCTACCGCATGATCGGCGATACCGGCGAGGTGCTCTACGTCGGAAAAGCCAAAAGCCTGAAAAAAAGGGTCGCCAACTACGCCAAGCCGGGCGGCCACAACGAACGCATCGCCCGCATGATCGCCGCAACGAAGGCGATGCTGTTCGTCACCACCGCATCCGAGAGCGAAGCGCTGCTGTTGGAGGCAAACCTTATTAAGCGGTTGAAGCCGCACTATAATATCCTGTTGCGCGACGATAAATCCTTCGCCGACATCCTCTTGCGCCAGGATCACGACTTTCCGCAAGTTTTGAAGCATCGCGGCGCCAAATCGGTCAAAGGCGACTATTTCGGCCCCTTCGCCAGCACCGTAGCCGTAAACAACACGCTCGACACCCTGCAACGGGCGTTTCTGTTGCGCACCTGCACCGATTCGGTGTTCGCCTCACGCACGCGCCCGTGCCTTTTGTATCAGATCAAGCGCTGCGCCGCCCCTTGCGTCGGCCGCATTTCCAAGGGCGACTACGGAAAGCTGATCGACGAGGCCGAACGGTTTCTTACGGGAAAAAGCCGTGCTTTGCAGGACATCTACCGGCAACAGATGGAAGCGGCGGCGACGGCGCTCGACTTCGAAGCGGCGACGGTTTTGCGCGACCGGATCAAGGCACTCTATCACGTGCAATCGACCCAAGGGATCAACCCGGCGGGTTTCGAAGAGGCCGATCTGTTCGCCCTGTTCAGCGAAGGCGGCCATTCCTGCATTCAGGTGTTTTTCTTCCGCGCCGGCCAGAACTGGGGCAATCAGCCCTACTTCCCCCGTCATACCGCCGATGCCGAACCGGCCGACATTCTTGCCGCCTTCATCGGCCAGTTCTACGACGAGCGCACTCCGCCGACGCTGATCCTAGCTTCGCACCCTGTCGGCGACCGCGCACTGTTGACCGAGGCGCTGTCCTCGCGCGCCGACGCCAAGGTCGCCATCGTTACGCCGGAACGCGGCGAGAAGCGCGTCATCGTCGAGATGGCCCTCAACAACGCCCGCGAGCAGCTCGGCCGCAGGATGGCGGAAAATGCCGCCCAACGCGAGCTGTTGGGGAAACTGGCCGAAGCCTTCGGACTTGATGCGCCGCCGCAGCGCATCGAGGTCTACGACAATTCGCACATCCAGGGCACCAACGCGGTCGGCGGCATGATCGTCGCCGGACCGAACGGTTTCGAAAAAGGCGAATACCGCAAGTTCAACATCAAATCGGTGGAGCCGACCCCGGGCGACGATTTCGCCATGATGCACGAGGTGCTGACCCGCCGATTCGCCCATTTGGCGACGGATGACGACGCCGAGGCCAAGCGGCCGGATCTGGTGCTGATCGACGGCGGCCCCGGGCAACTGGCGGCGGTGCTAGGGGTCTTTGCCGATCTCGGCATCGAGGGGGTCGGGCTTGCCGCAATTTCAAAGGGGGCAGAGCGCGATGCCGGTTTCGAGCATTTTCACCTGCCGGGCAAACCGGCCTTCCGGCTCTCGCCCAAGGACCCCGTGCTCTACTATCTCCAGCGTCTGCGCGACGAGGCCCACCGTTTCGCCATCGGCAGTCATCGCCAAAAACGCGCGAAAGCCATCGGCGTCAACCCGCTCGACGAGATCGCCGGTATCGGCCCGGCGCGCAAACGGGCGCTTTTGAGCCATTTCGGTTCGGCGCGCGAGGTGGCGGGCGCCAGTTTGGCCGACATCGCCGGGGTCGAGGGCGTGTCGCAGGCGCTGGCGGAAAAAATCTACGGCTTCTTCCATCCCGACCGCAGGCCGGAGTAGACTGACCGTATGCTTGCTTTGCCCAACATTCTGACCGTCTTGCGCATTGCGTTGGTGCCGGTGTTCGTGCTGGCGTTCTGGCTGCCCGGCGATACCGCGCGCTGGACCGCTTTCGTCCTCTTCGCTATCGCCGGCATCAGCGACGGCCTCGACGGCTTTCTCGCCCGCAAATACGACGCCGGCAGCGATTTCGGCCGCATGCTCGACCCGATTGCCGACAAAATTCTCGTCGGGGTGGCGTTGATGATGCTGGTGGCCGACGGCCGATTCGACGGCTGGAAGCTGGTGCCGGCACTGGTCATCCTCTCGCGCGAAATTCTGGTGTCGGGCTTACGTGAGTTTCTAGCCGGAGCGCAGGTTGGCGTTCCGGTGACCTTCCTTGCCAAGATCAAGACCACCATGCAGATCGTCGCCATCGGTGCCATGATCCTGGGGCCGATCGCCGACCGCGAAGTGCCCGGCGCTTTGGCCTTTGCCTATATCGCGCTGTGGGTGGCGGCGGGGCTGACGGTGGCGACCGGCTACGCGTATCTTCGCGCCGGGCTTGCCTATACCAGGAAAGTCGACCGCGGCCTGCCCGCGGCATGAACGGCCGAAAATGAACGGACTTTGGATCGCCTTTACGCTGATTGCGGCGGCGGGGCAGACTGCGCGTAACGTTATGCAGCGCGAACTGACAGACAGCCTCGGCGCGGGCGGTGCCACTCATGTGCGCTTTCTGTTCGGCTGTCCGTTTGCGCTTATGATCCTAGCCGTCGTCCGAGCTACGACGGGCACCCCACTCCCGTCACCTTGCGGTACTTATTGGCTATGGGTGCTGACGGGTGCCGCTACCCAGATTATCGCCACGGCCTTGATGCTGCTGGCGATGACCGAGAAAACGTTCGTCGTCACCGTAGCGTACATCAAGACCGAGCCGATCCTGGTGGCGATTTTCGGGTTGATCTTTCTGGGCGAAGTGCTGCGTTTGCCGGCCATATCGGCCATTCTGATCGCTACCGGCGGCGTATTTCTGATTTCATATGCCCCACTGGGAAAATCGGCACTGCGCCCACCCTTGCGCGGGCTTTCCTCGGCGGCGTTGTTCGCCTTTTCCGCCGTGGCCTATCGCGGCGCCATCGTCTCGCTCGGCTTAAGCTTCGTGATGGCGGCAAGCTTCACCCTGGCCGTCGGCCTCACCGTCCAGGCGCTGCTTCTCAGCGTCTATCTGCTCGTCCGCAAGCCGGGCGTGATGACGGCGATCTTCCGTTTATGGCGACCGTCGTTGTTCGCCGGTTTTTTGGGCGCGCTGGCATCGGAATTCTGGTTTCTTGCCTTTGCCCTGACCTCGGCGGCGAACGTGCGTACCCTGGCACTGGTCGAGGTGCTGTTCGCAGGGGCGGTATCGCATCGGCTGTTCCGCCAGCGCACCGGCAAAAAAGAAGCAGCCGGCATCGCGTTGATCGTTGCCGGCTGCGCACTGCTAATCTGGGCGGTCTGATTACAACTGTACGATCGACTCCGGCCGGCGGACGTCCTCGGCATAATCGTGCATCAGGGTCTCGGTGATCGCGCCGGGTTTGAACTTGTAAGGTCCGATTTCGGAAATCGGCGTCACTTCGGCGGCGGTGCCGGCAAAGAAGGCTTCCGAAAAACCGGCCAGTTCCTCCGGTTTGATGTGGCGGACGTTGACCTTGATCTGGCGTTTGGTCGCCAAGCCCTGCACCACGCGGCGGGTGATGGAATCGAGGAAGCAGTCCGGCATCGGTGTATGCAGTTCGCCGTCCTTGACGAACATGATGTTGGCCCCGGTGCCTTCGGCGACATAACCGCGATAGTCGTACATCAAGGCGTCGGCATAGCCCTGGCCTTCGGCGGCATGCTTGGACAGGGTCGCGATCATGTAGAGGCCGGCGGCCTTGGCCTTGGACGGCGCGCAATCGGGCGCCGGACGCTTCCAGTCGGAAATGCCGATGCGAATGCCCTTCATCTTGGTCGCCGGGTCGAAATACGACCCCCACTGCCATACCGCGATGGCGACGTGGATCTTGGTCGACTGCGCCGACACCGCCATCATCTCGGAGCCACGGAACGCCACCGGGCGGACATAGCCGTCGGGAAAGCCGTGCGAGGCAATCACCTCGTTGCAGGCGGCGTCGATCTCGTCCGGGGTATAAGGGATCTTCATGCCGAGGATGCGCGCGCTTTCGAACAGCCGCTCGGTGTGCTCCTTCAGCTTGTAGATGCGGCCGTTGTAGTACCGCTCGCCCTCGAATACGCTGGAGCCGTAGTGCAAGCCGTGAGTCAGTACATGGGTCTTGGCGTCGCGCCAGGGAATGAGTTTTCCGTCGTACCAGATGGTACCGTCGCGGTCGTCAAATGGAATCACTTCGGCCATAACACGTTCTCCAATCGCGCGCTTTCCGCATTTTAAGGGAAGCGCTTTTTCCTCCAGCCTCTTGCCATGGCTCGGCGCGAGGCGTAATTATGTCAGCATGTCTGACGCAATATTCGGCGGAACTCCGCCCGATACCCGTGCATTATACCTTAGCGACGAGGCGCTCAAGCAAGGCGTGGATTTGCTGATTTGCGCCGCACGCGATATTTCGGCGCAAAGCGGAACTTTGTTCGTGCGAGCCGGCTTGGGACGGGCGCACGCCAGGGCGCTGTACTTTATTGCCAACCACCCCGGGTTGACGGTGGCGGAGCTGTTGAAGCGGTTGAAGGTAACCAAACAGAGCCTGAATCGGGTGTTGAACGAACTGCTGGCCGATGATTATGTCGAACGCCGGGCCGGCCTCGAAGACAAACGCACCCGGTGTCTGTTTCTAACCCCCAAGGGTGCGGCGCTGGAGGAATCCGTCTGGAAGCTGCACCGCCCGCTGATCGCAAGCGCCTTCCGCGTTGCCGGACCTGAGGCGGTGGAAGGCTTTCGCAAAGTGCTTACCGGTCTGATCGGGGAGACGTCGCCCCAAGGAAACGCGTCCAAAATCGAGCCATGAACACGCAAACCTTGCAGGACCCTCATCTTCTGGTCGTCGACGACGACGAGCGGCTGCGTGCGCTGTTGCAGCGCTACCTGAGCGAAAACGGCTTTCGCGTCAGCGCCGCGTCCAACGCCGCCGACGCCCGCACGTTGATGAAGAGCATGGCGTTCGATCTTCTGATCGTCGATGTGATGATGCCGGGCGAAAACGGTTTCGATTTCACCCGCTCGATCAGGGCGACCTCGGGGATGCCGGTGTTGATGCTGACCGCCAAGGGCGAGGCCGAGGACCGCATCAAAGGCCTCGAATGCGGTGCCGACGATTATCTGCCCAAGCCGTTCGAGCCGCGCGAGCTGCTCCTCCGGGTAGCAGCGCTCTTGCGCCGTGCCGCTCCGCCGGCGGAAAAGGCGACCGGCGATCTCAGCATGGGTGAATGCCGTTTCGATCCGGCCCGCGGCCTCTTGACCCGCAGGGGCAAGCCGGTTCGGTTGACTTCGTCGGAGGCGACGCTGCTGCAACTGTTCGCCGCCAATCCCGGCCGCCCGTTCTCGCGCACCGATCTGTGCGCCCGCCTCGGCGTGGCGCTGGAACGCACCATCGACGTGCAGGTGACGCGGCTTCGCCGCAAGATCGAGGAAGACCCCAAGCTTCCGTTGTATTTACAAACCGTGCGGGGTGTCGGTTATGTCCTGGTTCCCGACGCGTGAGCGGACGGCGGCGCTGTGGGCGCGTTACCGCCCCGGGCACCTTCTGCATCAGATCATGCCGCACGGTCTGTTCGGCCGGGTGCTGATCATCATCGTTGCGCCGATGTTCCTGTTGCAGGGCGTCGCCACCTACGTTTTCTTCGAACAGCAGCTCGACACCACCACCCGGCGGATGGCGCGCGACATCGCCGCCGACGCCGCCTTTCTGGTGGCGTTGGAAGACAGCCATAGCGGCACCGACCGGATTCGCCTCAGGGCGCTGGCCGAGAGGCAGCTCCGCTTCAAGCTGACCTTCGAGCCGAACGAACAAATCACCTCGAATGGGTATCTCAAGCCGCACAGCACCATCGACAAGGCGCTCGACGACACCATCGGCCAGCAGATCGGCGAAGATCGCAAGTTCCAGACCCGCCGCATCGGTTCGCACTATTTCGACATTGCCGTCGAGGTACACGACGGCGTGCTGCATATGCGGGTGCCGCGCGAACGCGTCACGGTGAGGGCGCCCAACCTGTTCGTGGTCTGGATGCTGCTGTCCTCGCTGCTGCTGATCGCCGTGGCGGTGCTGTTCATGCGCAATCAGGTGCGGCCGATCGAGCAGTTGGCGCGCGCCGCCGACGCCTTCGGCAAGGGGCGCGACGTGCCCGACTTCAAGCCCTACGGCGCCGCCGAGGTCCGGCGGGCCGCGCAAGCCTTTATCACTATGCGTCTACGCATCGAACGCTACCTGACGCAGCGCACCGAGATGCTGGCCGGGGTCAGCCACGATCTCAAGACACCGTTGACCCGAATGCGGCTGCAACTGGCGATGCTGCCGCAAAGCCCCGACATCGAGGCGCTCAACCAGGATGCGGTCGAGATGGAGCGGATGGTCACCGAATATCTCGATTTTGCCAGGGGCGAAGGCGGTGAGAAAAGCGAACCGACCGACCTCGGCCAACTGCTCTCCGAGGCGGCGGCAGCGGCGGGGAGAACCCGCGCCGGCGGCAAGGAGCGGATGCGCCTCAATCTTCCCGCCGGCGTCGTCGTCGCGGTCAAGCCCTATGCCTTGAAACGCTGCGCCGCCAATTTGATCGACAACGCCCTGAAGCACGCCGCCCATGTTGAGGTCACCCTGGCGCTCGGCACCCGTTTCGCCGAGGTTCACGTCGACGACGACGGCCCCGGCATCGCCGAAGACAAACGCGAGGACGCCTTCCGTCCCTTCCATCGGCTCGACGAAGGCCGCAACCTCCAGGCCGGCGGCGTGGGATTGGGTCTTTCCATCGCCCGCGACTTTGCCAGAGCTCACGGCGGCGATCTTCTGTTGTCGGCCAGCCCGCTTGGGGGCTTGCGCGCCACGATCCGTTTGCCGATTTAGTCGTCCGTGAAAAAGTCCTTCGGCCTAAAGACCTCAGTGTACTTTTTCACAGGCAACTACGTACCTGCACAGGCCCGAGCGGCGGCAACATCGCCCGGCAGCGGACCGGAGCTATTTTCTCGCAGGCGGCGGACCGAGATAGGAAACCGAGATCGGCCCGGTGGCGGCCACCAGTTTTTCCAGCACGACGTTGTCGTCGAGCCGCCAGACTTTGATCGTATGCTTTCCGGCGGTTACGCCCGGGAACGATGCGGAAAGTTCGACCGCGTTGCTGTTGACCACGTTTTCCCACAATCGCTGTTCGGGGATCTTCGAACCGGTGGGTGCCGGGATCGGATTGAAGCGCAAAACCTGCATCGCTCCGCCATCGAGCGAAACGCCCACCTTGAGACCGCCCTGATTGCGCACATCGAGCGTCGGCACCAGGATGAGCCGTAGGTTCAGATCACCCGCGTGTTTCACCGTGACGTCGTATTCGAGGCGTACGCCGTCGGCCTCGGTCGTCGCCGCTTGCGCCTGAGGCAAGGCAATGACCGCGCCGTCGGTGCGGCCCAAATGGGGCACCACATGCCAGGCAAGCCCCTTGCCGCCGAAGGCGCGCGTAAAATGCGGAGCCTCGATGGCAATCGCATCGTCCGCCGGCTTGACCGACGCGAAACGGATTGGCCCCGCCTTGCCTGCCACCCGGGTCAGCTTCGGGATCGTTTGCGTCTTCGGCTCCTGCCAGGAGGTATAGCCGATATGGGTTTGCAGCATCATGCCGTCCCATTTGCCGTGGGCGATGGCGTGATAGCGATCCGAAATTTCCTGATCGCGGCGGAAGGCGGCCTCAGCTTGATCGGCAAACGCGTCGGCGCGCGGATCGTTCGCCGCCGACAATCGACGGTTCCATGCCGTCGCGTAATAGAGCCGGTACAGATTGGTCATGGCGAGAATCGGATGCTCGACAAGTTCGAAAAAGGCGTCGCGCCCGCCGGCCGGCACCTTCGCCTTGAGCTTCAGCATCGACGTCTCCAGCGCGGTCCATTCGCCGACCATGCGACCGAACTCGCCGCCGTCGAGCGCCGTGCCCGTTCCCGCCCCCAGGGCGAAGCTGTTTTCGTCGATGAGTTCGGGTTTCCTGCGTGCCACCAGTTGGCTGTAGCGGGTGACCAGCGCGGCGATGGCACCTGCGTTTCCGGGGCCGAAATTCGCCGTCGCCCATTGCTTTGGGAAAGCCTTCAGCGCCGTTAGCGTCATCGCCTCCGGGTCCCATGCCTGCTTAAGGAAGAAGTCGATGGGATATTCCATCGGCTTGATGTCGCCGACGTTGACGATCCAAAGGGTGCGGATGCCGCCGGCATAGGCGAGATCCATCTGCTGCCAGGTTTTCTCGATCTGGTTGGTGTTGAGCCATTTGTAATTCCGCGTCGCGCCGACATATTCGAAATGATAGTACATGCCGAAGCCGCCTTTACGGTTTCGGTCGGCGCCCGGGATCCGCCGGATCTGGCCCCAATTGTCGTCGGCGAACAATAGCGTCACATCGTCGGGCACCTGCATGCCGTGGTCATAGTAGTCCTGAACCTCCTTGTAGAGTGCCCAGATTTGCGCCGTTCGATCCGCCGGCTTGCCGGTGACGTCGGCGATAATTTGGCGCTGATCGGCAACGATCTTCTGCAATAGATCGATGGCGGACCCTTCGGTCATCGGCTCGTCGCCGTCGCCGCGCATACCGACTGTGACCACGCTCTCGTATCCGCCCGGCTTGCGCATCATGCGTTCGATGCCGCCGCGCCAAAAGGTGCGTAGGGTTTCGCCGTTGGTCGTGTAGTCCCACTTGCCGCCGAGGACACCCCGTTCGAGACCGTGGTGCCATTCGCCCTGAGAGCGCATCATCGGCTCGTGATGCGAGGTGCCCATCACCACGCCCATCTCGTCGGCCAGCACCATGTTCTTCGGATCGTCCACATTGAAGGCGCGATCGGTCCACATCGCCGGCCACAGATAGTTGCCCTTCAGCCGCAGGATCAGTTCGAACACGTGGGCATAGGCTTTGGCGTTGGAACCGCCGAATTTTTTCCTCGACCAGGTGCCGAACGACGGGTCTTCGTCGTTGATGAAGATACCGCGGTATTTCACTTTCGGCGAATCGCGATGCGAGCCGGCAGTGACGAACAAATCGGCTTTACGCGCCACCGGCACGTCGGCGAACCAGTACCACGGCGAGACGCCGATCTTCGCGGAAAGATCGTAAAGGCCAAACACGACGCCGCGCCGATCGGCGCCGACGATCACCAGCGCCCGAGGGACGTTGGGAAAGGGATGCTCGACCACGATCTGGCGGAAGGCTTCCCATTGCCCGGCAATGTCGGCGACGGCGATCTTGCCGTCTTTGATCAGCGCGTCGATCGCCGGGCTTTGGCCGATGACGCCGGCAATCACCAGATCGCCCGCCGCCTTGGTAACGTCGTCGAGGCGTTGCGGCGCCCGTCCGCTTACCCTTTGCAAATCGTCGGCAAAACCGGCGGCGGCATGACGCACGGCCGGATCGGCGGATGTCTCGACGTAAAGCGCCGCCGGACGATAGTTCCGGATCAGCGCAAAACTGCCTTTTGCGGAATGCGGACAGACCGAAACCGGCCCGCCGCACGCCCCGGCAGACACGAAAGCCGCCGCGAAAGCCAGCGCCGCAAGGCAGGCTCGAAACGCCGTTGTGTGATTGCCGCTCATGGCTCGTCCTCCCGGATGTATTCCCGGCGGTTATAGATTGGGAGCGCTACCACCGCAACGAATGCGATATCACATCCGCGTCAGGAGGACACCGAATATGGCCAGTAGAGCGTTTCATTTTTTAATGGAAACCGGCGAGGCGCCCTATTTTCCCAGTTCTTTGGCGCGTTTTTTTGCCGCGGCGACGGCTTTCTTCAGCAATGCCGGGAACCCGCCTCTGGCCAGCAGCACGTCGAGCGCGGCGGCGGTGGTGCCGCCAGGGCTGGTGACGTCGCGGCGCAAGTCCGCGGCGGGCTTGGGATCGACGGCCAATAGCGCGCCGGAGCCGACCACTGTGGCGCGAGCCAGTCGCATCGCCACATCGGGAGCCAAACCGGCCTTGACGCCTGCGTCGGCCAAGGTTTCGACCAGCGCGAACACATAGGCCGGACCGGAGCCCGAAACCGCCGTAACCGCGTCGATCAGGCTTTCCTTCTCAACCCATACGGTCTCGCCTAACGCCGACAGCAAATTGCCCGCCAACTTGCGGTCTTTGGCGGCGGCGCCCGGCCCGGCGAACACGCCGGTGATGCCGCAGCCGATCGATCCCGGCGTGTTGGGCATAGCGCGGACGATATGCGCCTCTTTTCCCCACGCTTGGTGCAGGAACTTGGTGTTCACCCCGGCGGCGATCGACAGCATCAATATCCCGGTTGCCGCGACGGGCTTCAGCGCCGCAGCTTCCGGCTTGAGGATTTGAGGCTTGAGCGCGACCACGCCGGCGCGATAGCGGCCCTTGGGGATGTCCCCGATGCCGGGCACAAAGGCGACGCCATCGAGCTTTTTCAGCACCGGCGAAGGATGAGGCTCTACCGCCACCACCGGACCCAAACCGCCCTTGAGCCAGCCGCGCAACAGCGCACCACCCATCCGGCCGGCACCGATCAACAATATAGGTCTCATCAAGCTTGTCCTGCGCATTCCAAAATGGCGGCGGCTACCGCCTCTTCGGCAGTCTTACCGCCCCACAGCACGAATTGAAATGCCGGATAATAGTGCTCGCATGCTTCCAGCGCGAGATTCAGCAGGGTTTCGACCTGCGCGGCGCTAACATGAGCCTCGGTGAACACCATCGAATGACGGTAGACGATGGTGCCGTCCTCGGGCCAAAGATCGAAATGGCCGATCCACAGCCGGGCATTGACGTACATCAAAAGCGAGGCGATATCGAACAGCTTCATATCGCCCTTTACTTTCATGTCGAACGCGCTGGACAGATGCAGCGATTGCAGATCGTCGCGCCAGGTGACAGAGAAGTGATGATCCGACCAGCGCCCGGCAACCGACAGATTCAATTCGTCGGAGGACGCACGCTCGTACGCCCAGCCGTTGTCTTCCACCATGCGCTCCAGAAGGTCGAGCGGGTGCGAACGGGAAGGCGCGGCACTTTGTTGCAACACGGTCATCTCTGAACTCCCGGCGCCGGTACGATATGCGGTGGCGCAACGCAAAACGAAGCAGTCGGCAACGAACCTGCCACAAGATTTTGCGCGGTCAAGAGTCCGCGGACTCCGCATCGAGTCACATTACGTCAACTCACAGCTTTCCTCTGTGCAGCGTTCGGGGTGAATCTTATTTGCAACTATTGGCCTGCGCCCGGCGGAGAGGAAACTTTCTTTTCCAGTTCCTCGATTCGCGTTTTGAGCGCTTCGTTTTCCTCGCGCGCCTTGGCGACCATCGCCTTAACCGCCTCGAACTCCTCGCGCGGCACGACATTCAGTTCGCCAACCAGCTTTTCCAGGCGCGATTTCAAAAATGTGTCGATTTCACTGCGCAACCCTTCGGCGGCGCCGGCGGCGTCGGTGAGAAGCTTGGCAAGCTGGTCGAGAACGGGATTTTCGCTAGTCATGGCCTGACGTCCGGGTTGGTTTTCCTTCATACGCCGAATCCCGGTTTGAAAGCGAGAGCCGCAATATCGCTCGACAGAATCTCTTGACAGCAACGCCCGAAGCAGCGCGTCTTATTCGCCATGCTGGCGGCCCTTTCCTATCCCGAAATCGACCCGGTGATCTTCCAGATCGGTCCGTTTGCTTTGCGTTGGTATGCGGTTGCCTACATCGCCGGGCTGCTGATCGGCTGGTGGCTGATCTTGAGGATGCTGCGCCAGGTATCCTTGTGGAAAAATCCGCCCTTTGCCGGCAAGGCCCCGGCGACCGCCGACGACATCGGCGACCTGTTCGTTTGGACCATGCTCGGCGTCATTGTCGGCGGCCGGCTGGGGTACGATCTGTTCTACGGCACCGTTTTCTGCGGCCTTTATTCCGGACGCGATTGCGGTGATTTGCCGATGGGCTATCTCGACAACCCCTTGCGCCTTTTGGCCGACTGGCACGGCGGCATACCCGCCCTTCGCGGCATGTCGTTCCACGGCGGGCTGATCGGGGTCGTCGTCGCCATCGTTCTGTTCTGCAAAAACCGCAAACTTGACCTCCTTAAGGTCGGCGATCTGGTCGCTTGCGCCACGCCGATCGGCCTGTTCTTCGGCCGAATCGCCAATTTCATCAACGGCGAGCTGTGGGGCAAGGTGACGACGTCGCCGTTCGGCATGGTGTTCTGCAACGACACCACCCAAAACACCTACGGCTATTGCCCGGCTGGCCTTCTGCCCCGCCATCCCAGCCAACTCTACGAAGCCTTCGGCGAAGGCATATTGCTGTTTGTGCTGCTTCAGCTTGCCTATCGCGTTTTCCGCTTGCACGAGAAACCCGGACTGATCACCGGTCTGTTTTTCGCCGGTTACGGGCTAACGCGCATCGCCGTCGAGTTTTTCCGCGATTCCGAATCGATGATATACGGTTGGTTCAGCATGGGAATGTGCCTCAGCCTGTTTATGTGGCTGGCGGCGGCGTGGTTCGTCTGGACCGCCGCCTTTAAACGGGAAAAGACATGAATCCGCTGGCAGAACGCATCGCCGCCGCGATCGAACGGGAAGGACCGATTTCGATCGCCCAATTCATGACCATGTGCCTTTACGACGCCGAACACGGCGCCTATGCCGCGCGCGCGCCTATCGGCGCAAACGGCGACTACATTACCGCCCCCGAGGTTAGCCAAACTTTCGGTGAGATGTGCGGATTGTGGATCGTGCAGACGTGGCACAATCAGGGTCGGCCGCAAAATCCGTTGATCGTCGAACTTGGCCCCGGCCGCGGCACACTGATGAAGGACGCGCTTCGTGCAATTCGGGCGGCGGCGCCGAAATTTTTGCCTCAGGCCGAGGTCAAACTGGTCGAGATCAGCCCGGCATTCAAAGAGATGCAGACTAAGACGTTGGCCGAAGCGTCGGCGAATATCGCCTGGGTCTCGCGTTTCGACGATATTGTCGTCGACCGACCGGTCTACCTGATCGCCAACGAGTTTTTCGATTGTCTGCCGATCCGCCAATACGTCAAAACCGCCACCGGCTGGTGCGAGAAGGTGGTGGCGGTCGAGAACGGCGCCCTCGCTTTGGCGCTGGCGAAACTGCCGTTGCCGCCGGCCCTGCCGGGCGCGGATGTGGCACCGGAAGGCGCCGTGCTAGAGACCTGTTCGGCCGCAGAAGCGGTTATCGAAGACATCGCCCGTACCGTCGTCGGAAACGGCGGAGCGGCATTGCTCTTCGACTACGGCTACGATGCCCCCTCCTTCAAGGACAGCCTTCAGGCGGTGGCACGCCACAAACACGCCGACGCGCTTTCGGCGCCGGGGGCGAGCGATCTGTCGGCGCACGTCGATTTTGCCGCGCTTGCCCGCGCCGCGGAAAAAGGCGGTGCCGCCGTCTTCGGTCCGCGCGGACAGGGCGATCTTTTGGTCGATCTCGGCATCGAGGTGCGGGTGCAGAAACTGGCCTTCGCCAACCCCAATCAGGCAAAATCCATCGTGGCAGGCGTGCGGCGGCTGATCGATCCCAAGGAAATGGGCGATCTGTTCAGGGCGATCGCCTTGGTTCCGCCGGGATCGCCCAACCCGCCGGGATTCGATTGACCGCTTCCGTAAAGAGTTGCCTGTGAAAAAGTCCCTCGCTACGTTCGGTGTACTTTTTCACGGACGGCTTAGTACCGTGCGCTACCGCGGCTGACCGGGTGCCGCCACGCCGTAGAACGCATGCCCGGCACCGGTCAGTGCCGACCACATCAGTTCGCCAAACCCATAGTGCCACCATTCGGAAGGGTTGGCCGCAAAGCCGGTTTGCCGCATCACCCAATACAGCAACCGGCGGTTGGCGCGCGCTTCGTCGTCGGATACGGAACCGGACGCCGTTGCTTTACGCTCGAAATAATCCAGATCGGCCAGGGAACTCGTTTCGTCGATCAGCGATCCCATCCACAACGGTTCCGCGCATTCCTTCCAACGAATTGTCAGATCGACGGCTCCCCCGGTCGCATGCGGCGCCGGAGACCCCACCCCTTCCGTCGGCGCGGCCCAATATTTCTCAACCTCCCGCATCAGCGCTTTTGCAGATAGAGACGGCCGGCTAGCGCGCAGATAATTCGGCATCCACATATCGTGAAAATACCGCTGAACCGCATCGGGACGCCACGCATCGGACAGAAATAGCTCCAGTCCGGCCTTGGCCAGTACCCGGTTGGCGCGCTGCAGCCGCTCTCCAACCCCCCGCCTTACCAGCAGCCGGTCGGTCGAACCGGGAATTTTCTGATAGTATGGTGGGTTAGTGCCCGAACCATAGAGGTTTCTACCTGCCAGACCGAGCCCGGCGATATCCAACAACGGCTCCTTTGCACGGCGATCGGTCAAAACCAGGGAACCCTCGCGATAATGCCGCTTCAGGCGGCGCAAATCGACTTGGTCCGGTATCGGCTTGCCGCGAAGCGCCGCAAGCGACCCGAACCGCTTATCGGCGGAGGTTCTACGATTCGGTGTCATGTCTTCCTACCGTGGTGCGGTCACTTGAACACATATGCTTCTCGCATCTCGCTCAGACGCTGCCAGTGCAGGTACAAATCCGGATACGGACCGGGCTTCATCTGCCGCATTTCCTCGATCAGAGGCGCATATTTTTTCCACAAAGTCGTATTTACGTTCACCAGCCGGAAAACCATATCCGGTTTCAGCAACCCGGAGGCTACGCAGGAACCGATGAATTCGTAAAATGCGAAGACCGGGCGTATTTTCTGCCAAGCTGGCGAATTCATATAGGCATCCCGATCATCATGACGCCTGAACTGTATCCAGTCGATCTCGCTCACCAAAACCTGCCGGTAGACCGGATAGATCGACTTCCACTCCTCGTTCACGGACAGGAAAACCGATGCCTCGGTCGAACGATCGACGGACAAAATTTGCCGGCGGAGAAGCCAAATCGACAGACAAGATAGCGCCGCCGACCCCGCCGCGAATGCCGTCGAAACAATCTGGGTCCAATCGCTTACGTTCATCTGCATGTCGCCCCCTATCGGCAATGGGTTTGATTATGTCGTGCGCAGTGCGCATTGCAACCTCGACATCCGCAACCGTCCCGGCCACAACAGCGTGCGCAAAAGTATGCGCGCTTTTGCGCGGAAAGTTGCGGCCGAACAAAAGGATAGTGTGGCGCGTCTATTCTGTCGGAGGCTACGGCGCCCTAAGGTCACACAAGGCCGAGCGTTTTTTTTCGTAAGACCGCCTTCCAAATCTGATAATGGAACTGCCATGCTCATTCTGAAAACAAACCTTTTGACGCTGCCGCACGTCGCCCATGGCTTTTTCGGCCGCAACGGCGGCGCGTCCAAAGGCATCTACGCCTCGCTCAACTGCGCCCCCGCATCGCAAGACGAACGCGAGGCATTGCACGAAAACCGCCTTAGGGTAGCGGCCAGCTTCGGCAAGAGCTGTGCTTTGGTCACTTTGCAGCAATATCACAGCACCGAAGTGGTCACCGTCCGTGCCCCGTGGACGATGGAGGGCAGTCCTAAGGGCGATGCCCTGGTCACCGACAAGCCGGGCATAATTTTGGGTCTCAACACCGCCGATTGCGCGCCGGTGCTGTTCGCCGATCCCGAAGCGAACGTCATCGGCGCCGCCCATGCCGGCTGGAAAGGGGCGCTCGGCGGCATCTGCGAGGCTACTATCGCAGCGATGGAGAAAATCGGCGCCATGCGCACGCGCATCCGCGCCGCCGTCGGTCCTTGCATCGGCAAGGCCAGCTACGAAGTCGGCGCCGATTTTCGCGAACAGTTCCCGGACGATGCGGCGCCGTTCTTTGCCGCCGCCGAACGGACGGGCGCGTTTTATTTCGACCTCGAATCCTATGTCGTAGCCCGGCTTGAAACGGCCGGCATCGCGAATATCGAAGCGCTGCATGCCGACACCTTCGTCCGCGAGGACGAATTCTTCAGCTTCCGTCGAGCCACGATACGCGGCGAGGCCGACTACGGCCGTGAAATCTCGGCGATCATGCTGACGGATTGACGGGGTTAACCACATCGCATGCGACATTGTGGCGTTATGGTGCCGCAAGCGGCAATCCGCACAGCTTTTCGTCGGTTGGACGATTAAGATGGTTTACCCGCCCTCCTCACGTTGCTAAAAGCCCGGCGTCGTCAATCCTTCATATGTGGGGGGCTTGGGTCCGTAATGGCCGACACCGATACCAATGGTATGAAGCTGATCGCGGGCAATTCCAACCGCCCGCTCGCCGAGGCGATCGGCCAATATCTTAAGCTCCCCCTCACCAAGGCGGTGGTCCGGCGTTTTGCCGATATGGAGATTTTCGTCGAGATTCAGGAAAACGTCCGCGGCGAGGACATTTTCGTCATCCAATCGACCAGTTACCCCGCCAACGACAACCTGATGGAACTGCTGATCATGATCGACGCGCTCAAACGGGCGAGCGCGCGCAGGATCACCGCGGTGATGCCCTATTTCGGCTATGCCCGCCAAGATCGCAAAGTCGGCCCGCGCACGCCGATTTCGGCCAAGCTGGTGGCCAATCTGATCACCGAAGCCGGGGCCAGCCGGGTTCTGACCGTCGATCTGCATGCCGGCCAGATTCAGGGCTTCTTCGACATCCCGACCGACAACCTTTACGCCATGCCGGTGATCGTCAAAGACATCGCCGACGCGGTCGGCACCGGCGACAACCTGATGGTGGTGTCGCCCGACGTCGGCGGCGTGGTGCGCGCCCGCGCCCTGGCGAAAAGGCTGGGGGCAACACTGGCGATCGTCGATAAACGCCGCGAGCGGCCCGGCGTATCGGAAGTCATGAACATTATCGGCGAGGTCAAAGGCAAATCGTGCATTTTGGTCGACGACATCGTCGATTCCGGCGGCACCATCTGCAACGCTGCCGAGGCCTTGATGAAGGCCGGCGCCAAGGACGTCTGCGCCTACGCCACCCACGGCGTCCTGTCGGGCGGCGCGGTGGCGCGCATTCGCGATTCGGTGCTGAAGTCGATGGTGGTGACCGATTCCATCGCCGCCACCGAGGACGTGAAGAACTGCGCCAACATCCGGCGCATATCGACCGCCCAACTGCTCGGCGAAGCGATCGACCGCATCAGCCACGAAGCCAGCGTCTCTAGTCTGTTCGACTAGTTTTTTAAACCCTCGGGCTATGCGCGGCGCAAGTCCACTTGCGCTATTCGCGCGCCCTCGGGAAGTACGCGCAAACCTGCGCGACGCCCGTTCGGGCTTGCGGCCGCAGAACGGCCGTTTATCAAACCCTCGGGCTATGCGCGGCGCAAGTCCACTTGCGCTATTCGCGCGCCCTCGGGAAGTACGCGCAAACCTGCGCGACGCCGTTTTCCTCACCCCTCGGAGGGTTTCCGCCTCCCTCTCCCCGGCCCCGAAAAAACGTGTATGATGGCGGCGGACACCCGCACCGTACCACACATGACCGCCGACGATTCTCCATCCTTTCCCGACGGGCCGTTCTATCGCCGCGCCATCGGCGTTGCGCTGATTGCCGTATTGCTGCTGGTCCTGTGGCGAATCTCGCTGGTCCTGATCCTCACCTTCGGCGGCGTGCTGGTGGCAGTGGTCCTGCGCAGTCTGTCCTACCCTTTGCAACGCATTTTGCGCATTCCCGCCCGGCTGGCGCTGCTGATCGCCACTTTGGGGTTGGTTTGCGTCGCCTTCGGCTTCTTCGACATGTTCGGCACGCAGGCGGCGCACCAGATCGATGCATTGATCCGCCGCATTCCCGAAGCCCGCGAAGCGGTAAACAGTTGGCTTTCCGGCATTGCCATCGGCCGGCAGATGCTGGCGCACATACCCGATGTCGGCGAGGCCGCCGTGAAGATGATCGAGGCCCTGCCGCTGGCCGGCGGCATCCTGGGCGGCATCGGCGAGGCGATTTTGGTCTTTGCCGTCGGCATCTATTTCGCTGCCGATCCCCAGACTTACGTCGAAGGTACGCTCAGGCTGTTTCCCCCACGTCGGCGCCATCGCATTCGCGTCATTTTGGAGTCGGTCGGCAGCGCATTGACTAATTGGTTCGTCGGCATGTGCCTCGACATGGTGATGCTGGCGATCATGATCTTTTTCGGCATGTGGGCAATCGGTATGCCGCTACCCTTCGCGCTGGCGGTGCTGTCGGGCGTGGCGGTGTTCGTGCCCTACATCGGTCCGGTGATCGCGCTGATCCCCGGCATGCTCTTGGCGCTCAGCGTCTCGCCGTCGATGGCGCTCTCTGCCGGCCTGGTCTATCTGATTGCCTTGACCATCGAGGGCAATATCAGTCAGCCGTTGTTGCAACGCTGGGCGGTTTCGGTGCCGCCGGTGGTGAATTTGCTGGCGATTTTGGCCTTCAGCCCGCTGTTCGGTATCTGGGGCGCGGTGCTGGCCACCCCCCTGTCGGTGGCGCTGTCGGTGGTCATCCGCTTGGCCTATATCGAAGACGTCCTGAAGGACGGCAAACATAACGAAATTATCGAATGAATTCATTTTTTTAGTCGATACTCGCCAGTCGCCGTTTGCCCAAACTCTTTGTTTTGTCGCAACTTTACGCGCAAAACCGATTCCACTTTTGCGTTCGTTGTTCTAACGATTTGCCATCCGGTGCCCCTTCCGCTACAAGCCACGCCTTCCGCAGGCCCCGCGGGATGAGCCCCGGGGCTGGCCGGCTATTGGTACGCCGTTAGAAAACAAGGACTTGACACCATGCACGCCATTAAAGAACTCGTCGTCGAAGCCCGTACGGGCACCGGCAAAGGCCCCTCCTATCAGATCCGCCGCAAAGGGCGCATTCCCGCCGTCATTTATGGCGGCA
>WSSedL1CaDRAFT_10000483_pt1 | contig 28184 bp, 18 predicted proteins | sample WetSurSL1Cattail_FD_9464 | JGI IMG/M metagenome (IMG submission 9464)
ACTAGTGTAGACGAGCAATTCTAAAAGCTCAATGTCCTTCTTTTCTGGTCTCACATATTTAATATTTAATACGGCTTAACGGCGATTTTTGATGTTGAAAGAAAAAACAGTGGAAGACATAAATTCTGACCATTACTTAGTTTTAAAAGAAAAAGGAGGCTGTATCAATTTTTTTGATACAGCTTCCTTCTTTACTTTGATCAACAGGGTAACTTTAATTGTCCGGTTGACTATTGATTTATTATTTTACTTCTTCAAAATCAACATCTGTTACATCGCCTTCTTTGTTTCCCTGGCTTTGTTGTGCACCTTCATTAGGTTGTTGTTGCGCTCCACTTGCCTGTGCATTTTGTGCATTGTACATTTCCTGACTTGCTGCCTGGAAAGCAGTGTTCAGCTCATTAGTGGCTGCATCCAATTCGTCCAGATTTTGCGATTTGTGAGCTTCTTTCAATTTAGCCAAAGCAGCTTCAATCGGTCCTTTTTTATCAGCAGGAATCTTATCGCCAATTTCGCTCAGTTGTTTTTCTGTTTGGAAAATCAAGCTGTCGGCTTGGTTCATTTTGTCGATTCTTTCTTTTTCTTTAGCATCGGCATCGGCATTGGCAGCAGCTTCGTCTTTCATTCGTTTGATTTCAGCATCGCTTAAGCCAGATGAAGCTTCAATACGGATACTTTGTTCTTTTCCGGTAGCTTTATCTTTAGCTGATACGTGTAAAATACCATTGGCATCAATATCGAATGTTACTTCAATTTGTGGTTCCCCACGACGAGAAGGCATAATACCATCCAAGTGGAAACGACCTAATGATTTATTGTGAATAGCTGTTGGACGCTCGCCTTGTAATACGTGGATTTCCACAGAAGGTTGATTGTCGGCAGCTGTTGTAAATGTTTCTGATTTTTTTGTTGGTATAGTTGTGTTCGATTCAATAAGCTTGGTCATTACACCACCCATAGTTTCGATACCCAATGAAAGTGGAGTAACATCAAGTAATAACACATCTTTTACTTCTCCGGTTAATACACCACCTTGGATAGCTGCACCAACAGCAACTACTTCGTCAGGATTTACACCTTTAGAAGGAGCTTTTCCAAAGAATTTTTCAACAGCAGTTTGAATAGCAGGAATACGGGTTGAACCACCAACAAGAATAACTTCGTCGATATCACTAATTGTCAAACCTGCGTTTTTCAATGCAGTTTTGCAAGGTTCGATAGTGCGTTGAATTAAATCGTCGATCAATTGTTCAAATTTAGCACGGGTTAATGTACGTACCAAGTGACGTGGCACACCATCAACAGGCATAATATAAGGCAAATTGATTTCTGAAGAAGTTGTATTCGAAAGTTCAATTTTAGCTTTTTCAGCAGCTTCTTTCAAACGTTGCAAAGCCATTGGGTCTTTGCTTAAGTCAATCCCGCTATTTTCATTTTTGAATTCTTGTACCAACCAATCGATAATACGGTGGTCGAAGTCATCTCCACCAAGGTGAGTGTCACCATCGGTTGATTTTACTTCAAATACGCCGTCGCCAAGTTCAAGTACAGATACGTCATGAGTACCACCACCGCAGTCGAATACTACAATTTTCATATCTTTGTTGGTCTTGTCCAAACCATAAGCTAAAGCAGCAGCTGTTGGTTCGTTTACGATACGACGAACGTTCAGACCGGCAATTTCTCCGGCTTCTTTGGTTGCTTGACGTTGAGCGTCGTTAAAGTAAGCCGGAACCGTGATCACAGCTTCAGTAACTTCAGTTCCGAGGTAGTCTTCAGCTGTTTTTTTCATTTTTTGAAGAATGATAGCTGATATTTCTTGTGGCGAGTACAGACGGCTGTCGATGTCAACACGAGCCGTGTTATTATCTCCTTTTACCACTTTAAACGGTACACGTCCGATTTCTTTCGTTAAACGATCGTAGGTTTCTCCCATGAAACGTTTGATAGAAAATACAGTTTTAGTAGGGTTAGTAATAGCTTGACGTTTAGCAGGGTCACCCACCTTACGTTCACCGCCATCAACAAAACCAACTACCGAAGGAGTGGTCCGTTTCCCTTCACTGTTGGCGATAACGATTGGTTCGTTACCTTCCATTACAGAAACACACGAGTTGGTGGTTCCTAAGTCAATTCCAATAATTTTTCCCATAATTCTTTTATTATTTATTTTTTCAGTTGTTTCTGATATATTTTTTAGTACGTTTCCCAATTTACAAACGATATGCCAATGGAAAATTTTATGTTTGCTTTCGACTTTTGACAGAGAAAGGAAGAACGAAAGAATAGATTATTGATTTTTGGCTGACAAAAGGGCAGAAAATGGCAGAAAAAAAGGAGGAAAGCTTAAGTGGAAGTTGAGTAATTTGGTGCTTTTGAAGTTTAATTCATTTTATGTAGGAGCTAAGCTGCTTTTGTTCCTTGCTTTCACTTTTCGGTCTTTTCCCGAAAAAATGTACCTTTGCCCGAAACTAGCAAGATTATGTCATTTGTTTACTTAGGGCTTGGAACAAATTTAGGGGAGAAGAACCGTAACCTGATGAACGCGATGGAAATGTTGTCATCGGAAGTTGGTGTTATATTAAGTCAATCGAGCTTTTATAATTCTAAGCCATGGGGTTTTGAATCTGACAATGACTTTTTGAATATGGTCGTATTGGTTGAGACTGATTTACTCCCTTTAGAGTTACTATTTAAGAATCAGGCAATTGAACGAAATCTTGGACGTACGACTAAATCAGGAGAGGGTTATGCCGATCGTCTGATTGATATTGATATTTTGTTGTACGACAATCTAATCGTTGATCAAACAATATTAAAAATTCCACATCCGCTAATCGCAGAGCGCGACTTTGTGCTGGTTCCGTTGGTTGAAATAGCACCGGGTTTGATCCATCCGGTATCCGGCATTAAATTTATCGATATTTTGGACAATAGGATGAAATGATCTTAAATCATTTCTCCATTGAATTTTTATACTCTTCAAGAATCTTAATGGCTTGTTCGTAGTCGTTTTCAAACACAACAATTCTTAATCCATCATTAATTTCTCCGAACATAGGCATTAACTCCACTGTGTCTTCATTGTTTATGGAACTTTCAATGTCGTTTTCACGTAACAGCTCTTGGTCGAACATGGCATCGACCATTGTTTCGTAATTTTTCAGGGTTGCAAGTTTGTTTTCCATAAGGTTTTTTATTTAAGGGTTTCAAATTCAACTGTTGTTTTTAGTTTCTATAAGTTATAACAACATTACTAATCCTTTGTTCTTAAAGAAAACCTGTTTCATGTAAGTCTGTTTTTATTAATAGGAAAAGGCTGTGCCAATAGTATGGTCTTTTTGATTAAGGTACCCTTTGTGTCGGAAAGTGGATATTTTTTCTTACTTTTGCAAGTGTTTATTTAATAATTTCATTTTAATGGATTTAGATCAACTACCCGATCATATTGTTTATAGTAAAAATGTTATTGAGTTTGTAACTGTTGCTGCTGAAACTTGTTTGTTTCTGGAGCATGCAGCCGAATTGTCACGCACTGATTTTGTCCAAAAATCAGTAAAAATATTACCTCTTTTATACCTCAATGCTTCATTATTGGAAATTCCGGAAGCCGTTTATGATAACATCACCGAAAAGTTTGTAAACGAAGAGGATTATCAATTTGTAAGGGAACAGGTAGAACAACTATTAGGGCCTGACGATTCGTACCTCGAAACTTTTCATCCTGATATGGCAATCAGCGATACTCCGATTGCTGCTTTTGTGTCTGAAAATCTTGCTGACATTTATCAAGAACTGAAGGATTTTGCAGCAAATTATCAACTGGGTGATACGGATGTTATGAATGATGCTTTGGTGGCATGTCTTGAAGCATTTGGAGAACATTGGGGTCAGAAATTATTAAACGCGCTCCGTGCACTTCATGCATTGCGTTTTAGTGATGGTTTTGGTGTAGAAGATGATGATTCTTCCTCAAAGAAAGTTATTGACCGAAATTCATTTCTGAAATTTCAACATGATGAGGATGATGGGTTGATGAATTTATTGTAATCAAAAGTTTATGTTTAAAACTAAAATAACCAAAGATGAAGTGAACCAAATGCCAATTGCTATTTTCGAAGGAAAAATAACTTTGGTTGATGATTCATCTAAAATACAACAGGCTATTGAAGAGCTTCGTAAAAGCGTTGTTGTTGGTATTGATACAGAAACTAAACCTTCATTTACCAGAGGTACACATAATAAAGTTTCCTTGGTGCAGATTTCGACTCTCGAACACTGTTTTCTTTTTCGACTGAATAAAATTGATTTTCCTACTTCTCTGGCTGAGTTTCTGGCAGATGAGAATATAAAAAAAATAGGACTTTCGCTTCGCGATGATTTGAATGGATTGAATAAGCATCACAAATTTAAACCTGCAAATTGTATTGATATACAAACTATAGCGCAGAGCTATGGCATCTTGGAATTAGGTTTGCAAAAGATATATGCTATTCTTTTTGGGAAAAAGATATCAAAGTCGCAACGGCTGACAAATTGGGAAAACCCTGAATTGACAGAACAACAACAACGTTATGCTGCTACAGATGCCTGGGCTAGTCTACAAATCTATTTACAATTAATAAGCGAAAAGAAGTTGACCAAAAAGCAACTCGACAAAATTCTGTTGGAAAATGCACTTGAGCAACGCGAACTCAGAGAGCAACAAGCATTAAAAAACCAACAGACGAATTCCACTGTTACCGACTCAAATCTTTAATTCAGACACTACCTAGCGGCATGCATCGCCGCTAGACACAACTTATATTTTACACATGATTACTATACAACTCAAGCCTAAAAAAGAAGAAAGTTTACAACGTTTTCATCCATGGGTGTTTTCCGGAGCTATTCAGCGTATTGAAGGAAAACCTGCCGAAGGTGATTTGGTGGAAGTGCTTGATAGTAATCGTGATTTTCTGGCTATAGGTCATTACCAGATTGGTAGTATTGCTGTAAGGGTTGTGTCTTTTGAAAACGTACCTGTAAACAATGATTTTTGGACTAAAAAAATTGGGTTGGCTTATGCTATGCGTAAATCGCTGGGTTTAGTTGCTCCAAATCACAATAATACTTACCGGTTAATTCATGGAGAAGGTGATTCATTGCCGGGATTGATTGTAGATGTTTACGATGATACGGCTGTTATGCAGGCTCATTCAATAGGTATGCACGAAATTCGGGAGATACTTGCTAAAGCTATTGTGGTTTGTGTTCCCGAAGTCAAGAATGTGTATTATAAATCGGAAACTACTTTACCCTACAAAGCGGCTATTGAGCCAGAAGATGGTTATTTGATTGGTGAAGAAACAACTGATTTAAGTGCTCTTGAAAATGGCTTGAAATTCCATGTAGATTGGTTGCGTGGGCAAAAAACAGGTTTTTTTGTTGACCAGCGCGAAAATCGTTCTTTGTTGGAACGTTATTCTGCCGGAAAATCGGTATTAAATATGTTCTGCTATACCGGAGGTTTCTCGGTGTATGCTATGCGCGGTGGAGCTGAACTTGTTCATTCTGTTGATAGTTCTGCAAAGGCCATTGATTTGACAGATAAAAATGTAGAAGCCAATTTTCCTAATGATACCCGTCACACATCTTATGCCGAGGATGCATTTAAGTACTTAAATAATCTTCATACGCTGGAACAACAATATGATTTGATAATCTTGGATCCTCCTGCTTTTGCAAAACATCGGGAGGCTTTGCGTAATGCTTTGAAAGGCTATAAGAGATTAAATGCAAAAGCTTTTGAACAAATAAAACCGGGAGGAATCTTATTTACTTTTTCCTGTTCTCAAGTTGTTACCAAAGAACAATTCAGACTGGCTGTTTTCAGTGCAGCAGCCGAGAGCAAACGAAATGTTCGCATACTACATCAATTGGCGCAACCGGCCGATCATCCAATTAATATTTACCATCCCGAAGGTGAATATTTGAAAGGGTTAGTACTGTGGGTGGAATAGATATTACATGATATTAACCTTTTGGGGCTATTATCAGTCATTTTTTGCAAATAATTTGCAGAAAAATTTTTTCTTTTCAATACTATCGTTATATTTGCAGCGTAAACATTTCAACTAAGCCCCAAACACAAATGCCTATAGCCCAAAATTACTTTAAACCAATAAATAAAAAGTAATGAATGATCTGAATCAATTAACTGACGATGAGTTAGTAAAATTGTACGAGATTGGTACGAATCAAGCGTTTGAAATTTTATTGTTACGTTATAAATCAAAAGTTTATACTTATATTTATTTGATTGTACGTAATAAAGATCTCACCGAAGATATTTTCCAAGACACGTTTATTAAAGCTATTGCTACTATTCAGCAAGGTCGCTATGTTGAATCCGGCAAGTTTCTTGCGTGGATAAATCGTATTGCACATAATCTGATTATTGATTATTTCCGCCGGGAAAAGAATGAAAATACTTTTTCTGCCGATGCTGTAGATTACGATATTGTAAATAATGCCAAGCTTTCAGAGAAAAGCATTGAAGATACTTTGTCCAACGAACAGGTTTTGAATGATGTTACTCGTTTGATTAATTTCCTTCCCGAGTCACAACAACGTGTGATTCGTATGCGATTTTTTGAAGATTTGAGTTTTAAAGAAATTGCAGAGAAAACGGATGTGAGTATCAACACAGCACTTGGTCGCATGCGGTATGCTTTACTGAATATGCGTAAAATTGCAGCAGAGAAGGATGTGTACCTGGAGCTCAAATAAAAAATAATAGACTAAATATACTTTTTTAGTGCTGGCAACGTTTTAGTTTTATCATGAATAAAATTAGAAAGTTGCCTATGCAAAGAACATCTACTCAATTAAAAAAAACGGATTTAATTTCAGAAAAGCAAAGACTTGAAAATAGTCCAGAAATGCAGCCTAAAGTGACAACATTGAAGAAAATTCTCGAATTTGCATCAACCTATAGGGTTGAACGAATTACCGAAAATCAACACGTTGAACTGTTTTTGAACTAAAAAAAGGACTTCCAAACCGTTGGAAGTCCTTTTTTTATTATATTTGCAGGATTAAGAATCTTTGAATTTTTTATAAGAAGACATATACTAAAACCCACATGACTAAAATAATTTCTCCCTCTATATTAGCTGCTGATTTCGGAAACTTGCAAGCTGCTTGCGAAATGATTAATGCCAGTGAAGCGGAATGGCTTCACATTGACGTAATGGATGGAACTTTTGTTCCAAATATTTCTTTTGGATTCCCGGTGTTCGAAGCCGCAAAGAAATATTGCGAAAAACCTTTGGATGTACACCTAATGATTGTTCATCCAGAAAAATACATAACACGTTTTGCTAAGGCTGGTGCAAGTGTCTTGACTTTTCATTATGAAACAGTTGAAAATCCGTTGGAAGTAATTGAACTGATTAAGTCCGAAGGAATAAAAGTAGGCATCACAATTAACCCCGATGTTCCGGTGAGCGTGCTTGAGCCTTATGTGGATAAAGTTGATCTGGTCCTTTTGATGACTGTTTTTGCCGGTTATGGAGGTCAACAGTTTATTGAAGAAAGCTACGACCGAATTGCAGAACTAAAGGAGATCATTAAACGTAAAAACGCTCATTGTCTGATTGAGGTTGATGGCGGTATTAATGCTCAGAATGCTTCAAAATTATTTGAAAGCGGTGTAAATGTTCTGGTTGCAGGAAGTGCAGTGTTTAATGCTCTAAACCCTATTGAAACAATACACGATATGCTGAATACATAAAGCCTATGAATTTTTTGCAACGAACTCCTTTTTTCAGATTGTTGCTCCCGTTTATGGTTGGTATTGTATTGTACCAATATGTGGAGTTAGTCCATTGGGGTTTGTGTGCTTTGCTTGGACTTTCATTGATTTTGGTTCTGTTGTCGTTTGCTATTCGCGTAGCCAAGCGACAATTTCAATTCCGTTGGCTTTTTGGCTGCGGAATTTTTTTGTTTCTATTGTTGCTGGGCTATGGACTAAGTGCTTTACACGAAAAGGCTGATATCTTTACTCATCTTCTTAAGAAAGGTATTTATCGGGTAGAACTAACCTCAGCTCCAATAGAAAAGACGAATTCATATCTTTGTAAAGTTGATGTCCTGACATTTTTTGATACTTCATGGAAACCGGCGCGGGGGCAAGCTATTTTATATGTTCAAAAAGATAAGAATGCTGCAAAGCTGTTGTTTGGTGATCGGTTATTAGTTGGAACGGAGTTTATGCCACCGGAGAGATCGTTGAATCCAGATGCTTTTGACTATGCGGCTTATCTGAAACGGCAAGGAGTCAGAGCGACCTCTTATATTCCATCCGGTACATGGCAAGTAACCGATAGAAACACTTCTTTCTCAATTCAGCGGGAAGCCGATAGATGCCGGAATTATTTATTGGATGTATATCGGAAGTTCAACATTCGCGATGATGAGTTTGCTGTTTTGGCAGCTTTGACACTGGGCTATACCGACGATTTGCAGCCGGACTTGCGAGCCAGTTATAGTGCCACGGGAGCAATGCATATTTTATCAGTGAGCGGTATGCATGTTGGTGTAATTTATGTGGTCATGGCTTTTCTGCTGGGCTTTTTGAATAAATCGCAACGGCAACGAATCTTCAAGGCATTATTCATTATGGCATTTTTGTGGATGTATGCCTTTGTTACGGGTTTGTCGCCAGCAGTGATACGTGCTACATTGATGTTTTCATTTGTTGCAATCGCCACCTGTTTTGAGCGAAAATCACAAATATACAATACGATTTTCATGTCGATGTTCCTGATGTTGCTTTATAACCCCAACTTCTTATTCGATGTGGGGTTTCAGCTTAGTTATTCAGCTGTTCTGAGCATATTGTTTTTTCAGCCCATTGTAGATAAAATATATAAACCCGCGGGTAAGATAAATCGTTTTATATGGGAGATATTTTCAGTGTCAATTGCTGCCCAGCTTGGGACGACTCCGTTTACGCTGTATTATTTTCAGCAATTTCCCAATTACTTTTTACTGACTAATTTTATTGCTATTCCACTTTCGAGTTTGGTGATTTACCTGGCCATAGCTTTATTGTCGGTCTCGTTTATTCCCTACTTTTCTGTAGCAGTCGCATTTGTGTTGAAATGGTCGCTTTGGCTCTTGAATTTTATTATTGTGACCATTCAGAATCTTCCTCATTCCGTATTGCATATTTCATTTGATATAAAACAAACGATCGTTATTTTTCTGGCAATATTCTGTTTGTCGGGATATTATTTTACAAGAAGATTTACCCCTCTGCTTGTTGGATTATTGTCGGTTTTGATGGCTTGTATTTTTAGTTTGCAGATAAATTATCAGACTTTGACTTCCAAAAGAATGATTGTTTATGCCGGCCGTAAAAACACGCATGTCAATTTCATTAACCGGAATAAGAATTATGTTTATTCTACCGACTCTGCTGAGATAGAACGAATAGCAAAGATATTTTGGCAAAACCAGAAACTTGAGAAGCCCGCATTTATTCAAAATACAAATTGGTTTCAGGATGGATTTGCCTGCTACGAAGGTTGCCGGATTTTAATTCTTACAGAGGAGTTTTTGGCAAGAAAGATAACATCATTACCGCTCGAAGTTGATTATTTGATAATCGGAAACAGGTTGAAACCTAAAATGGAACAACTACTGGATTGTGTACATCCCCGAAAAGTCATTGTTGATAAAAGTATTTCCAACTGGTATACAGAGAATATAAAACAAACTTGTAAGAACAGGCAAATAGCATTTTATTCGGTGGCAGAGCACGGTGCTTATGTTCTAAATATTAAAGATTAACCGCTATAAAAACAAATAACTCTCGAAATCGTATTTTTTTGCTACTTTTGTAATCAATTTAAAACCTGACAAATGATTTCTAAGATTATTGCTGAAGACCAGATAACGAAGGTCAAAAAAGCTATTGATGGCGTTGATAAAATAGTCATAGTGGCGCATGTTGGACCCGATGGTGATGCCATGGGATCAACACTTGCTTTGTGGCATTACCTAATGACTATTGAAAAAGAACCTGTTGTCATAGTTCCGACGATGTATGCCAATTTTCTGGCTTGGATGCCGGGATCGGAATGCGTACTTATTTATGAAAAAGATAAAGAAAAGGCAGACGAACTGATTGCCGATGCAGAACTGATTTTTACGCTTGATTTTAATCAGGCCAGCCGGATGGCAAAGATGGCGGATGCAGTGATTAATGCGGCAGCTCCTAAAATATTAGTTGATCATCATCTACATCCCGATACTTATGCTAAAATAACTGTGTCGTATCCGGAAGTGTCGTCTACAAGTGAGTTGATATTCAGATTAATTTGTCGTCTGGGTGATTTTTCGATGATAAATCTGGCTTGTGCCGAATGTATTTACACAGGCATGATGACGGATACGGGTGGGTTTACGTACAACTCCAACAAGCAGGAAATTTACACCATTATTGCGGAGTTAATTAAACTCGGGGTGGATAAAGACGATATTTACCGCAAGGTTTTTAATAACTACTCTGCCGACAGAATGAGGCTGATGGGTTACGCACTGTATGAAAAGATGAAAGTTTATCCGGCGCATAAAGCGGCATTGATAACGCTATCATTGAAAGAACTGGAAGAGTTTAATTACCAAACCGGTGATGCCGAAGGATTAGTAAATATGCCTTTATCTATTGAAGGAGTGATTTTCTCGGTATTTATGCGCGAAGATTCCGATAAAATTAAAATCTCGTTGCGTTCACAAGGTACTTTTCCGGCAAACAAAGTCTCGGCTGACTTGTTTAATGGTGGCGGGCATTTAAATGCTGCCGGTGGTGAGAGCTATACTACATTAGAAGAGGCTGTAACAAAATTTGAAACAGCTTTGTCCGATTATAATGACTTTTTGGAATAGGAGAGCCCCTAACCCCTAAAGGGGAACAGGACTGGTTCATCTCCTTGGTTCTCAATATTTGAAAGTAAGAATAACATAGTTTTTAATAGATAAAAGGTAACTTAATCCCCCTTTAGGGGTTAGGGGTTGATAATATGAAATACTTAATTATACTTGGCGATGGTATGGCCGATGAGCCTATTGCCGCCCTTGGAAATAAAACCTGTCTGCAGGCTGCCGTTAAGCCGAATATTGATAAACTGGCCGCGCTGGGCTGTAATGGATTGCTGGATACTATACCGGTTGGCTTTGCACCGGGAAGTGAGATTGCCAACTTGAGTGTGATGGGTTATGATGTAGCCAGTGTGTTTGAAGGTCGTGGTTCGTTGGAGGCGGCAAGTATGGGTGTGTCCATCGAGCCGGGCGAAATGGCCATGCGCTGCAATCTTATTTGCATTGAAGATAAAAAGATAAAGAATCATTCGGCCGGCCATATCAGCAATGAAGAAGCCCACGAACTGATTCTTTTTTTGCAAAAGGAACTCGGATCGGAGGTTGCAAGCTTTTTCTCCGGTGTATCGTATCGTCATTTGTTTAAAATGAAAGGTGGAAATAAACAGCTGAAATGTACACCCCCTCACGATGTTCCCGGAACGCCGTTTGCCGATGTAATGATTCAGGCAGAGAACCCCGAAGCGCAAGCAACAGCCGATTTTTTGAATGATCTGACAAGAAAATCGCAGGCATTGCTTGAAAATCATCCGGTAAACCTGAAACGTGCTGCCGTCGGAAAAGATAAAGCCAATAGTATTTGGTTGTGGTCGCCGGGATACAAACCGGAGATGAAAACCTTACTCGAAACGTATAAGCTGAACAGTGGATCGGTGATTTCGGCTGTTGATCTGATTAAAGGGATAGGTGTTTATGCCGGATTGAAAGTAATTAATGTACCGGGTGCCACCGGACTTTATGATACGAATTACGAGGGTAAAGCACAAGCTGCCATTGATGCTTTGCGCACCGACGATTTTGTGTATCTGCACATCGAAGCCAGCGACGAAGCCGGACACGAAGGAGATGTGGAGTTGAAAATAAAAACGATTGAATATCTGGATTATCGTGTGGTGAAACCAATCTTCGACGAAGTTTCAACATGGAACGAACCGGTTACAATAGCTGTTTTGCCCGATCATCCTACGCCTTGTGCCACTAAAACACATACCAAGTCTCCGATTCCGTTTATCATTTACCGACCGGGTCAAAAGGCTGATGATGTAACTGTTTACGATGAGTTTGCAGCTGAAAAAGGAAGCTATGGTTTGTTGAAAGGTGCTGAATTTATGAAAGAGCTGATAAAATGAAATGAACCCCTAACCCCTAAAGGGGAACCGGGCAAGTTTCGTCTACATCATTTTCAGGTAAATATCAAATAGAGTTTAAATCAAAAAATACTAACTTAATACCCCTTTAGGGGTTAGGGGTCGTCTCAATGAAATATTATAGTACCAACAAAAAAGTAAGCGGTGTTAGTTTGCAGGACGCCGTGGTAAAAGGGCTGGCCGAGGATAAAGGTCTGTTTATGCCCGATTCGATTAAACAACTGCCGCAATCGTTTTTTGAAACCCTGGAAACACAGTCATTTCAGGAAATTGCCTACACGGTAGCCGACGCTTTCTTTGGCGAAGATGTGGAAGCCGATGCATTGAAAAAGATTGTGTATGAAACGTTGAATTTTGATGTGCCATTGGTACCGGTGACGGATACTATCTACAGTTTGGAGCTTTATCATGGACCTACACTGGCGTTTAAGGATGTTGGCGGACGGTTTATGTCGCGTTTGTTGGGCTATTTTATTCAAAAACAAAGTAAAACCAGAGTAAATGTGTTGGTGGCTACTTCGGGCGATACCGGAAGTGCGGTGGCAAATGGTTTTCTGGGTGTTGAAGGCATTCATGTGTATGTTCTTTATCCCAAAGGTTTGGTAAGTCCTATTCAGGAATGTCAGTTTACCACTCTGGGGCAAAATATTACAGCGTTGGAAGTGGATGGTACGTTTGATGACTGTCAGGCGTTGGTGAAATCGGCCTTTATGGATGCGGATCTCAATGCCAAACTAAAACTGACTTCGGCTAATTCTATCAATGTAGCCCGTTTTTTACCTCAGTCATTCTATTATTTTTATGCGTATGCACAACTGAAGAAGCAGAACAAAGCCCACGATGTGGTGATGTGTGTTCCGAGTGGAAATTTCGGCAATATTACGGCCGGACTTTTTGCCAAAAAGATGGGATTGCCCGTGAAACGTTTTATTGCTGCCAATAACCGGAATGATATTTTCCTTCAATATCTTCGCACCGGTCTGTATACTCCGCGTCCTTCGGTATCTACCATTGCCAATGCCATGGATGTGGGCGATCCGAGCAATTTTGCCCGTGTGCTCGATTTGTTCAACGGTTCACATGCAGCTATCTCGGCCGAAATCAGTGGAGTGAGCTACAACGATGAGCAAATTGCCGCTGCATTGAAAAGCTGTAAACAGGAAACCGGTTATTTACTCGACCCACACGGTGCTTGCGGTTATCAGGCCTTGAAAGATGAACTGAATCCTGCTGAAATCGGTGTTTTTATGGAAACTGCTCATCCGGCTAAATTTTTGGATACGGTGGAAAACATCATCGGCGAAAAAGTAGAGATTCCACTCAAGTTGCAGGAGTTTATGAAAGGCGATAAGAAAAGTCTGGCTATGTCCAAAGACTTCGAATCGTTTAAAACTTATTTATTGAACCTGAAAGATTAAAGTTTCGGGCTCTCAAAACAGATAATCCGCTATTGAATTCAGATCAATGGCGGATTTCTTGTGTTTTTTTACCTCCAAAATTTCGTCGTACCGGTACGATTGATGTTTACTAATCAGAAAAGCACATTCGTACTACAACGATTGATGTTTACTAATCAGAAAAGCACGTTCGTACTACAACAATTGATGTTTGCTAATCAGAAAAGCACATTTGTACTGCAAGAACTGATAGTTGTAAATCAGAAAAGCACGTTCGTACAAGTACGACTGATGTTTTCAGGGCTGCAATGCTCGTTCGTACTAGTACGACGTTTTTTGTTAAGCATGCGAATCAGTAGTTGAAAAAAAAATAGTCCGTAGGACTTATATATCCATAGAATAAACAGATATGCATATTTATTGTCCGTAAGGCATTCATATTTTAGCTTGTTTAACTACGGGGAATTGGTTGTATCTGTTTTCATTTTCTATTGATATGTATTCCCTACGGGAAATAACTCACTATAAATAGGATGTGCATGTATGCAACTCCTGATTCGCATTAAGCACATTTGCAGTTCTATTCTTCCCAATTCAGGTTCCATAAGATTTGTTTTATCTCCCAATTAAGCTTATTATAGGCAGGTATCATGCTATAATAGCTTTGTCTGCACTATATCTACTTCTCTTTTTAATTATCCACATCACTTAAGTCAAAAATTCCACTGATAAATGTCATTTTTTGCACATTTGTAGCAAAATAAAATTCTATTTTTGTTTCGTTAATTACATAACAAATAAATCAATTTAATACATGAAAAAACAATGAAAGAAGTAAAACATCTAAAAAAGCTATTTTTCAATCGTTGGATACTTACTTTACTGGTGTCGGTTTTCACGGCAGGTATAGTCAGTGCGCAGGTCAAAACGGTTACAGGAGTAATTAAAGATGCATCGGGTGAAACAATTATCGGGGCATCCATAATTGTAAAAGGTACATCGGCTGCAACAATTACGGATTTGGACGGTGTCTATAAATTAAATGTTCCGGAAAAAGGGAAAACGCTTATAGTCACTTATGTGGGAATGGAAAAAAAGGAAATTGCCATCAATGGCAATGTAATTAATGTCACTCTCCAAAGTACCGATAAATCGCTCGACGAAATTGTAGTCATTGGTTACGGTACACAAAAGAAAAAAGATTTAACCGGCTCTGTTGCTTCTGTAGGTGAAAAAGCGATGAAAGACATTCCGGTGGCAACTGCTGCCGAAGCTTTAACCGGTAAACTAGCCGGTGTGCAAGTTACTACTACCGAGGGTTCGCCCGATGCTGAGATTAAAATCAGGGTTCGCGGTGGTGGATCTATTACTCAAAGCAATTCTCCTTTATATATTGTCGATGGTTTTGCGAAAGACGATATTAAAGACATTGCACCTTCCGAAATTTCAGATATTTCTGTCTTAAAAGATGCTTCCTCAACCGCTATTTATGGTTCACGTGGAGCAAACGGAGTTATTATTGTTACAACTAAGTCAGCCCAACAAGGTAAACTATCTGTGTCTTACAATGCTTATGTAGGATTTAAAAAAGTTGCACGAACATTGGATGTTTTATCTCCTTATCAGTTTGCTCAAAAGCAATACGAAAGAGCCGTGCTGAGCGGTAGTGTTGCCAGCGATTATGAAAGCTATTTTGGAAGTTACGGTGATATTGATTTATATAAATCAATGAAAGGAACTAACTGGCAGGATGAAACTTTTGGACGCACGGGCATAACCCAGAATCACGCATTCTCAGTCAATGGTGGAAGTAAAGTATTTAATTATAATGCTACTTTTAGTCACATGTATGATAAGGCAATCATGTATAAGTCCAATTATACCCGGGATAATGTAGGACTAAAATTAAACTATATGCCTTTAAGATGGTTGAAATTCGATTTTGCCACCCGCTATGCCGCAACAACTGTAAATGGTGCAGGGGCCAATGACCAGACAGGAACAGAAAAATCGACAATGGACTCACGTGTAAAAAATGCAGTTGTTTACACCCCTATAGTATTAAAAGATCTTACATCCCAAGGTGATGACGTGGAAGCCTCTTCCAGTTTGTATTCTCCCATTACGGCAAGCAATGATAACGATCGGACTCAGTACAGTCAGGACTTTAATGTCAATGGAGGGATGACTATTAATTTGATTAAAGGTCTCACTTTTACGTCTACGGTTGGGTATACCAAAACGAAGAAAGATGATAAGCGGTTCTACGGGCTTACTTCTTATTATGTTATGAATGGTGGTGCTTTGAAAAGAGATAATGCGTATGCTCCAGCTACTTTCCTGACAAATAGTAATCAGGAAACTTTCCAGAATACTAACGTCTTAAACTTCAAAAAAGAGAATTTATTTGAAGGACACAATTTAAGTGTGGTTCTGGGGCAGGAAACTTATATAAAGTCTTCTGATTATTTCTTTCAGGATATCGAAGGATTTACAAATACCTATACTTCGCAAGATGCATGGAACAATTTAGCGGATGGAACCAAAGTCAGTGTTATCAATTTTAAATATCCGGATGAGAGATTATTCTCTTATTTTGGACGTGTAAATTATGAAATTAAAGACCGGTATTTACTGGCACTGACATATCGTGCTGATGGTTCCAGTAAATTTTCGAATGGAAATGAATGGGGATATTTTCCATCGGCTTCTGCTGGCTGGAGAATTTCAGAAGAGAGTTTTATGCAAGGTACCCGCGATTGGTTATCCAACCTCAAATTGCGTGGCAGTTATGGTGAGTCTGGGAACAATAGGATAGATAACTCGGCTTTCAAAAGAACTTATACTTCTTCTCATTCCAATTACCTTGAATCATCCATATTTTCAAATATTTATACGGCTGGTACAACATTGGCTAACCCTGACTTGAAATGGGAAACCACAACAACACGTAATATCGGACTGGATTATGGTTTCTTTAATAATCGACTCAATGGTTCTATAGAAGTGTATTCAAATACAACCGATAATGTTTTAATTAAAATGAATATTGGAGGTGTAGGCTATACCGACCAATGGCAAAATACAGCGAAGACATCTAATAAAGGAGCAGAATTTAATTTGAATGCAGTATTGGCTCAGTCAAAAGACTTTAATCTTAATTTCTCATTCAATATCAGTGCCAATAAGAACAAAGTAATTAATTTAGGTACTTTGTCAAGTTATACATTTAACGAAGCCTGGACCAGTTATTCAGAAGCTTCAAACAGTTATTTGGTTACTCCTGGTCAGCCTGTAGGTTTGATATATGGATATGTAAATCAGGGAATGTATACGGCTGATGACTTCACATGGAGTGGTGGTAAATGGGTAATGAATGCAACCAAGTATTCTAATTATGATGCAACTACAAAAACCTATTCAGATGCTAAAGGAAATAAATTTGTGGATAATAGTTCCATTGATGGAGTAAGCTGGGGCCCGGGCGCTATGAAACTTAAAGATTTAAATGGCGATGGGCAAATTACAACAGCTGATAAACAAGTGATCGGCAATACAAATCCTAAAAATTATGGAGCCTTTGCGTTTACAGCAACTTACAAAGGGTTTGATGCCTCTGTAAATTTCAATTGGGTTTATGGAAATGATATCTATAATGCCAACAAAATAGAACTTAGTACTTCGTATTATAAGTATCGTAATATGCTTGCCAGCTCAGCAAATACATATACTCAAATTGACTGGACAACTGGAAATAGAATTACAGATGCAGCCACTTTAACCTCCATGAACGCAAATGCAGATCTGTGGGCTTCGCCAACGGGACGTTATGCCACGACCTCGTGGGCCATTGAGGATGGATCTTTTTTACGTCTGAATAACATTACACTGGGTTATACAATTCCTAAAAAAATCACGAAAAAATGGTTTGTACAACAATTCCGTGTGTATGCATCGGCCTATAATATTTATACTTGGACTAAATACACCGGTTATGATCCGGAGGTTGATTCACGTAGAACTACGCCCGCTACACCAGGCGTTGATTATTCGGCTTATCCCAAAAGTCATTCATATAATATTGGAGTTAACATAACCTTCTAAAATAATACAACAATGAAAAAACAAAGTATACTATTATCATTCATAAGTTTCCTCATTATTTCAATAAGTACTTCATGTACCGATATGTTGAAAGTATCGAGCAACTCTATGCTAAGCGATGATATTGTTTTTAGTAATTCCGATTCAACGAATCAGGCAATTGCTGCAATTTATGATATTATCGGACAAAATAACTCCTACCGTAACCGGCTTTGGATACAAATGGGGGCAAATACAGATATTGAGTATCGTTCAGGATGGAGTTATCCATCGACAATCGCATTGACTAAATCAGATGATTATTTTGCCCTCTATAATTCAAATGTGTCTGTTGGAGACGGATATAATAATTCTGATGCAGCTAATCCCTGGAGCCGTATTTATCAGGGAATTGAACGTGCTAATTTAGCTATTGCCGGGATACGCAAATATGGAGGCCCGGCAGAAGGGAATGCTATGGGGCAGTTTCTGGGCGAAGCTCTTACAATGAGGGCTTACTTCTATTATGATCTGATTAAATGGTGGGGGGATGTTCCTGCACGATTTGAACCAGTAGATGAAGCAACAATATATGTGGCCAAGTCGGATAGAGATACTATTTACAATCAAATTATTAAAGACCTGCAAGAAGCATCCAGTCTTCTCTATTCCCCTGATGCTTCATCGTATACAACAACAACAAAACGTGTAAGCAAAGATGCCGCAAGAGGTTTGTTAGCACGTATTTGCCTTTCTGCAGCGGGTTACTCCATGAGACCGGTAGGTACGGGTGATGCAGAAATAAAAGTTACTGTTTCTGATGCTCGCAGAAAAGAGCTGTATACCATTGCTCGTGATGCTTGCAGATCTATTATTTCTGATGGAAAATATTCATTGGCGTCAAACTTTAAAAGTATTTTCTATGACCAATGTCAGGATGTTGATACACACGGGAGGGAGACAATCTGGCAGCTTCCTTACAATATTGGGTTGCGCGGACGTATGTTGTATAATCTGGGCTTACCCCGCGAGGCTGACGGAAAGAATAATACTACGGTATCCGTTGGTGGTCAATTTAAAGTCATGCCAAGCTTCTTCTACGATTACAATGTGAATGACTCCCGTCGGGACATTACTGTGGTGCCGTATAAAGTAACTAAAAATACAACTTTAGGAGTAATGGAACAATCGTTATCGGCAAGTGTAATCGGGTTTAATCTGGCTAAATGGCGTGCTGAATGGTCTAAGGTGCCCATTTCAGGAACTGATGATGGAATTTCGCCTATTGTTTTACGATATGCTGATGTGCTACTCATGTTTGCCGAAGCTGATCTTTTCTTAGGAGGAACCGAGGGAGAAACTTATTTCAATATGGTTCGTCGCCGGGCATTTCGTCAATCTGTCAATGCTGTGTCGCCTTATGATTTGACTCTTACGTTGGATAATCTCAAAAAAGAAAGAGCTTATGAATTCTGCGGTGAAAATATTCGTAAATATGACTTGGAACGTTGGGGAGAATTGAAATCGGCTATTGATAAAGCTGAAGCAAGTTTAACCGCATTAAGAAATGCAACAGGGGATTATGCAACGGTTCCGGGTACGATTTATTATAAGTATACCGTTAACGACACCATTACAACAGGCGAGCGAGTTTTGACGATTTATGGACTTCAGCGCGGTGAAACAGATGATAAAACAGTAACAGAGCCAACGGGAGGATGGACTAAAAAGGTCTGGACTCAAGCAAAAGCAACTGCTAAGGATGCTAGTGGTAATACGATTGAAACTGAGTACTACCTGAGCGATGGTTTTATTAGTAGTATGTACCTTGGAAATCCGGATAAAAGGCAACTATTACCTATTATGTCGCAAATTATAACCACTAGTAATGGGCTGCTGACAAACGATTATGGTTATTGAAAAATAATGTAGAACCAGTAAAATATTACAAGAATGAAAAAAAATAAAAATATATACTTGTTGGTTTTCTTAATGTCTTGCTTTTTTCTCGGAGGTTTTACTTCGTGTAAAGATGATGATGTTAATGGATCCTTGCCTCGCTTGTTTCGCCCTATCAATTTTAATGCAGATTTAAATAAGACAGTTGTAACATTGTCGTGGGCTGCAGTGGATAGCGCAAAGTCATACACTTTGATAGTTAGCACGGATAGTGCAAGTTTCTCGTCTCCTGTAATTGATACAACGATAACAAAATTATCTGTTGTAAAGGAACTTGCAGGTCAAACAAAATTTTACGCTAAGGTGTGTGCAAATGCAAATGATACTACTAAGAAATCGAAGTTTAACACGCTTTCATTTAAAACTCCTGCTGAAAATATTTTTCTAGGATATGGAACGAGTATAAATACTGGAAATCTTTATAGTGCTTATATGACGGACATAAATACCTTGGATATAAAATGGACACCGGAAGCCAATGTAACTCACTTAATCCTGACTTCGAGTGATGGAAGTCTTAAAGATTCAGTCGTAATTTCAAGTGCCGAAGCAATTGCAGGAGAAAAGATAGTTTCTTCATTGGACAATTCCAATTGGACAGTGAAAGTATACAATAAAAAGATTTTGAGAGGAACAACAACCGGATTGGTAGAAGGTGATATTGTGCTAAAGGCAGGTGATGACTTGCCTACAGCTATAACTAATGCTACAGCAGGACAGGTAATTGTATTGGCTCCAGGTGCTGTATTCCCTATGGGAACTGCTACTTATCGTCTGAGTAAGAACATAAAAATAAGAGGACTATCAATAACGAATCGCCCAATTGTATGTGCTTCTACTGGTGCCTCAACATCAGCCAGCCCGCTTGGATTTGTAGATGCTTCAGCCATTAATTATGTGAAATTTGAGAACATAGATTTTACCGGTTATTGCAATAACAATGCATCTGGTACTAAGGTCGGTTATTTGATAAATAATAACACAGCGACATCAGTGAAATCTTTGTCATTTACCAATTGTAACATGCATAATTTTGGAAATACTCCTATGCGTGTGCAGGGAGGAAAAAATCAGGTTATTGATACATTAAGCTTTAATGGCTGTGTGATTACTGAGTTTGGATTTGCAAGTGGATATGCATTAGTGAATATTAGTAAATCAACTGACTATATCAATAATATTATTATTACAAATTCAACGATTTATAACTTTAGTTACCCGGTAATTTCAGTAGTTCAAACTACTGCTACCGCTACTTCAATGAATTCAGTAACTGTCTCTAATTGTACATTTAATCAAACGACTCAAAACACAACTAGTGCTAGAGTGCTGTTTAATTTTGATTATGTAAGTTTGACAAATGGAATTGTTATAAAAAACTGTGTGTTTGGAAGCTCAGGTTCAGTGACATCTGGACTGAAGATTACTAATGTCACACAAACTGTAGCTCCTGTACTTACGGGATCATATTATACGAGTGATTACATTGATGAAACATTGCTGACTGGAGTTGCATATTCAATGAAAGGAAACATGACGTTATACTCAGGTGCTTCAACAAATTTGTGGAATGCTCCAACAACCGGTGATTTTACTTTAAAAGATTCAGCCTTTAAAGGTGAAGGAGTTGCCGGTGATTTAAGGTGGTATTGATAATTCTAAGTCGAGATAGCTGCAATAACAGCTATCTCGATTTTTCTCTCGAATTCTTGCAAATGAGTTGAGTATATATAAACAAAAAAATATTGGTTTACGGATGAAATTCTTTCAAAAAACAGTTTCCACAATAGGTGTCATAATTCTTATTTTAGTCTCAACTTCGATAAAAGCAAAAGGAACTTATGATTATCTCTATCGAGATCTTCCATTCTCAATGTCCATAGTCAAAGCTCCTGTATTTAAGAACACTAAACTATCTGTTGTTGATTTTGGAGGTTTAGGCGACGGATATACTCTCAATACACAGGCATTTAGCAAAGCTGTAGATGCTCTCTCGGGAATAGGTGGCGGAACATTAATTGTTCCTGCAGGTGTGTGGTTTACCGGTCCTATAGTGCTAAAGTCTAATATTAATCTGCATCTGGAGAACGGAGCGCTTATACTTTTCTCTCCTGATTTTAATTTATACCCATTGGTTAATACAATTTTTGAAGGATTGGAAACCCGAAGATGTCAATCACCAATTTCGGCCAGAAATGCAACGAATATTGCCATTACTGGTCAAGGTTCTATCAATGGATCAGGTGAGGCATGGCGTCCGCTGAAGAAGTCAAAAGTTACCGATTTACATTGGAAAAGTGTGATCAAATCTGGTGGCGTGCTAAAGGATCCGACTTATTGGTTTCCTACAGCAAAATCGCTCAAAGGCGAATCATTGAGCGACATGAATGTGCCCCGAGGAAAGCTAACTGATTTGGACTGGATTAGCATTAAGGATTTTCTACGCCCGGCAATGATTAATTTTATTGAGTGCGAAAATGTCATGTTGCAAGGCGTTTTATTCGAAAATTCACCCAGTTGGAATATTCACCCGTTGATGTGTACAAATGTGATTATTGATAATATCAGTGTTCGCAATCCAAGCTATGCTCAGAATGGAGATGGAATTGACGTTGAATCTTGTAAAAATGTATTGATTTTAAACAGTAACTTTGATGTTGGTGACGACGCTATTTGCATAAAATCGGGTAAAGATGAAGAAGGTCGGCGGCGTGCACGCGCTACGGAAAATGTGATTGTGGATAATTGTAAGGTTTTCAAGGGGCATGGTGGCTTTGTAGTTGGAAGTGAAATGTCGGGTGGAGTTAAGAACATTGCAGTGAGGAACTGTCAGTTTATGGAAACTGATGTAGGACTCCGTTTTAAAAGTAACCGAGGTAGAGGTGGAATTGTCGAAAATATTTATATCAACGATATTTATATGTTTGACATCGTTACAGATTCATTTTTATTTGATTTATACTATGGTGGAAAATCTGCTTCAGAAGCTTTGGAAGACGGTGATCAGCCATCTGTTGAAAATAAAATCCCGGCTGTGACTGTTGAAACGCCAGTTTTTAAAAATATTTATATTTGGAATATTGTTTCAAGAAATGCTCACAGAGCAATGTTTTTTAATGGCTTACCAGAAATGAATATCAAAAATATAAATGTTGAAAATACTATAATAACTTCTCAATTAGGTGCTGTAATATGCGAATCGGATGGAATAAAGTTTAAAAATATTCATATCATTCCTGAGACAGGAGCTGCTTTGACTCTTCGAAATGTAAAAAACTTTGATTTAGATTCATTTACTTATCCAGATTCATTGACTGAAGTCGTGAAAATTTTGGGAAAATCCAGTAATATAAATCTTCCGGAATCGATAATAAAAAGAAAAATTACCGGATTAAAATAGTCAGAAGAAATAATGATGTCAAATTAAGAAATCAATGATTGGCTCCGGAGTGGTCATTTCTTTGATCGAAAAATTAGAAATAAGTAATGGATCATGTGATTTTACATGACCTATTACTTATTTTTGCAATGTATTATACCTTGTCCCTAATAAACTAGTTTTATGAAAAAAATAATCCAACTCATCAGCGGGCTATTGATCGTATTTTCTGTAAATGCCCAATATCACTTTTCATTTTCACATTTTGCGTCTGACAATGGTCTGTCTCAAAATAGTATTACGGCTATGATGAAAGATCGCAAAGGCTACTTGTGGTTTGGTACGCGCGATGGATTAAATAAATTTGATGGGTACAATTTTACAGTTTTTAATTCCAAACCCAATCAGAAGCAATCGGTGCTGAGTAATAGAATCCTAGCAATAAAGGAAGATAATTGGGGATTTATTTGGGTTAAGACCTATGATGAAATTGTGTATAGACTTAATCCATCTGTTGAGGTGCTATCTCGTATTGGAAAATCAGACGGAAGCTTCTTAAATGATAAAATCCAAGAGATTTACATCCTTCATTCCGGTGTTATATGGTTGACGACATTTGATAAAGGATGTTATAAAGTTGTAACCGATCAAAAAACTCATAACCTGAGCGTTACCCTTTTGGATAAACGATTAAATACCTTGCCAAACAACTCAGTTAAAAGTATTTTTGAAGATAAAGAGCATAATACCTGGATACTCACACAAAAAGGATTGTGTGCTATTGGTAATAATGGAAAATCAGTATTTCATTTTAATGGGTTATCTTTTTATTCGTATGTTGAAAACGATAAACGTATTATGTTTGGGTGTGATGGTAAGATTGTCCAGTACGAGAAAAGAAATAAAATATTTAAAGTTATTGACTTGCCTGACCAAGTTGGAGCTAGTTGTATTGCCAGTTTTAATTCGAATAATTATATTTTTGCAGCTCAGGGCAAAGGCTTTTTTACTTTTGATGTTTTACGGGCTGAATTCAGACAGTTTTCAAAAGAAAAGAATCCAGAAATGAGAACCAATGATATCTTGCAAATCTATATTGATAGAGCAGGCGAGGCATGGATGGGAATAAAATCGCAGGGTGTTCTTCATTTTGTTCCTCAATCTAATAAAGTAACATATATAGAATCGAAAATTAATGAAGGGCAGGTTTCAAATCCTAATTTTCTAATTTTTGAAGATGAAAAAGATATTTTATGGCTCCAACCGTATTTCGGATCATTTTCCTGGTTTGATAGGGCTAGCAATTCTTTGATTCCATTCTACAGTGCATATAACGAAGAAATTAATACTTTGCTTTCGTATGGCGTAAATCACATTTTGTCTGACTCACAAGGAGTGTTGTGGATTAGTACAAATCGTGGAAATGGGTTCTTCAAATGTACATTCCTTCCCGATTATTTCAATCATTATTTGTTTCTTGATCATTCCGTTTATAGTATTTCAAATGAAACGCGCGCCATTTTTGAAGATCGGGAAAAGCGACTTTGGGTGGCATGTAAGGATGGTTCTGTTCACGTGTTTAATGAGAAAAAAAGGGAAATTGGTACATTAAATCGGGATGGTCGGATTGTTTCAGGAGGAAGCTTTGAAGTGCTGGTTTATAATTTTTGTCAGGACAGGCAGGGAAATATTTGGTTTGCAACTAAGAAGCAGGGTTTATTTCGATTGAAGTCAACCGGAATGAAAAATAGCTTCCGAATTGAAAATTTTGTTCACAATTCCAACGATATTTACTCTCCTGCTAATAATGATTTTTATTCTATTGTGCAGGATAATTTAGGCAGGCTTTGGGCCGGAAGCTATGGCGGTGGAATTCATTTGATTGATGAGGCTAATGGTTGTATCCGTTTTATTCATGCTAAAAACGAATTTAAAAAATACCCTATTGCCAATTGCTCGAAGGTTCGTCAGGTTTTTGTTGATTCAAAACGACATATCTGGGTGGCAACCACCGAAGGATTTGTTGTATTTAATAATGATTTTAAGTCGCCTAAAGATATTGTTTTTAAATACTATCATAAAAATGAAGGTAATCCTAATAGTTTAGCGGCGAATGATGTTCATTGTATTTTTGAAGATTCGGAGGCAAACATTTGGCTTGGAACTTTTGGAGGAGGATTGAACAAGCTTAAACAAAAATCAAATGCTGAAAATAAGTTTGAATTTGAAGTCTATGATCGTTCTAAGGGAATGCCCAATAACGTAGTATATGCCATTATTGACGACAAACAAGGAAACCTGTGGCTGACCACTGAAAATTCAATTGTGAAATTCAACAAGAAGAATAAAAAGATTGAAGTCTTCGGAAGAGGAAATGAGCTAGAGAATGTTGAGTTCTCGGAGGCTTCAGCTTGTTTGCTAAGTTCGGGCGAGATTTGTGTTGGTTCCAAATCGGGCTTTTATTCTTTTATACCAGAAGAGGTAAGGCGGCGAGTGATAAAGTCCCCACTTGTATTTACTCGCTTACTCTTATTTAATAAGAAGGTTGGAATTGGAGATAAGGAGTCAATCCTTAAAACGCAATTAGATAAAGCATCTAAGATTGTGTTTAATCATAAGCAAAATGTTTTTACAATCGAATTTGCAACTCTGGACATGCGCGCACCGGAGAAAATTCAATATGCCTATAAGCTTGATGGTTTTGATTCGGATTGGCAAAGTGTTCAAATAAAGCGCTTTGCAACTTACACTGCTTTGCCACCGGGCATTTATACTTTTCGGGTTAAATCAACCGATAGCGAAGGAGTATGGTTGCAAAATGAACGTCAAATTGAGGTGCAGATTTTGCCCTCCTTTTGGCAATCAGCCTTTGCAAAGATTATGTATGTACTACTCGTAATTGCATTGTTCCTGACGATATTGTATATTTTTGTTGTCATTTTTAAATTGAAGAATAATGTTCAACTTGAAAAACAAATGACAGATATGAAACTTCGTTTTTTCACAGATATTTCTCACGAACTGCGCACTCCACTTACATTAATCTCTCTTCCTGTAGATAATATTTTACAAGAGAATTTAGATCCAAATGTAAGAAACCAACTGATCCATATCCGTCGTAATTTAGATCGTGTAATGACTTTGATAAATCAGATTCTTGATTTTCGAAAAATCCAGAATAACAAAATGCGCTTGACTGTAGAAGAAGTTAACTTTGGAGAGCTTACAAGAAATTGTAGTAGTAATTTTCTTGAAATAGCACATTCAAAAAACATCATTTTTGATTTTATTAATGAGTCCGGTGATACTAAAGTATGGGTTGATCCGGAACGTTTTGATTCAATTGTTTCCAATTTACTTTCAAATGCATTCAAATTTACACCATCTGGAAAAAAAATTACTGTCAAGACTTTGTTGAAGCAAAATGTTGCTGTTTTGTCGATAGCCGATGAAGGGTTTGGCATTGCTCAGGAAAAAATAAACTTCATTTTTGACCGCTTCTTTAGCATTTCCACGCTACGGAATTTATCTCAAAAAAGCACTGGAATAGGACTTGATTTGGTCAAGAAACTTGTTGATCTGCACCATGGGTCTATTCATGTAGAAAGTCAGCTAGGAAAAGGAACTGTTTTTGAGATAGGGTTTAAACTAGGCTCTACTCATTTTGATGGTGATGCAGATTTAATAGTTTCTGATAATATTGTTGTCAATAATGAGCAGGAAGGTGTTGAGACTACTGTTGATGTTGAAAAATCAGGCGATTTAGCTCCTCTCATTCTTGTAGTTGAAGATAATGATGAATTGCGTCATTTTTTAATGATAAGTTTGCAGAAAAGTTACCGTGTTGCTGAAGCTGAAAATGGATTTATTGCTTGGGAAAAAGTGGAGCATTTATTGCCCGATTTTATTATTACTGATTTATTAATGCCTGAGATGGACGGTCTTGAATTAACCACCAAGGTGAAAGCTGATAAGCGAACATCGCATATTCCTGTAATTTTGCTTACTGCAGTAACAGATGTTGAGAGTAAAATAGCCGGAATGAAAGCCGGAGCCGATGATTATCTTACGAAACCATTCAGCTCTGAATTTTTGTATGCCAGAATTGAGAATTTGATTACTCAAAGGAATAAACTGCAACAGTTTTATCGAGTGCAAATTATTTCATCTAAGCCCGATTTTAGTTTACCTCCTTTGGAGATAAAATCACAGGAAGAAAGCTTTATGAAAAAATTGATTAAACTTATGAATGAGAATCTCGAAAACTTTGACTTGAATATCGATTTTTTAGCCTCTGAATCAGGAATGAGTAGAACTGTATTCTTTAATAAGCTGAAAAGTTTGACTGGGTTCTCACCTGTTGAATTTGTTCGTGAAATTAGATTTGAACGCGCTGCAGAATATATTAGGGAAACCCAACTGACTGTTTCTGAAGTCTCATATAAAGTTGGTATTGAGGATCCTCGTTATTTTAGTCGTTGTTTTAAACAAAAATTTGGGATGACACCTTCAGAGTATAGAGTTAGTGAAGGAAAAATAGATAAATAGGGTCTGCTGAAAAACTATTTATTGCCTCGAATAGGCTAAAAATCAGAATCCTGAAAGGTTTCAATTCCATAATTTACTATGACTCATTATGGTCATTTGCTACGGATTGTCGGTTGTGAGTAGTTTACATCCTCCAGTTTCTTTTCACTTCATTGAGGACTATTGATGGTTTACTGCTTCGAAGTTGTAATTGAAATTTTAACACAAACTAATTCATGGCAAATACTTATTCCAAATACATAAATCAATGTCGTTTAGTCGGGCACACAGAATACACAGATTTTACAGAATATGTAAAGTTGATTTGATTATTGTATTTTGATAATATTCATTTTAAATGGAATTTCTATTCTGTTTATTTCGTCTAATCCGTGTATTTTGTGTGCGAATCCTTATCTAGGGTCTGCTGAAAAACGGCTAACTCATTATATGTAAATTCAATATAATTACATTTAGTTTTTCAACATGCAAGATTTTTGCAACTATCCTCTTATTTTCTTTGCAGTTGATATTACGGTGCGC
>WSSedL1CaDRAFT_10000484_pt1 | contig 28164 bp, 19 predicted proteins | sample WetSurSL1Cattail_FD_9464 | JGI IMG/M metagenome (IMG submission 9464)
ACTTTANAAACGTCCTGATATTTGCGAGGATATTTTTCGTGATGCAAGGCGGACGACGAAGTCAGGCTGGCGCCTGACGAGGAGGACAACACAGCAGCGCGGAAAACAGACCGCAAAGGTAGGATGGTTTTGGAGTTAATCGACTATATCATCAAAACAACTGTTTTGGGCAGACTGATGATTGGCTGAATGATGCATCCGCCGGATTTTGAATATTGCCGCTTGACGGCTTGCAAATCAATGAGTATCATTATACTAATTGCAATTTAATCTTTGCAACTAATTATCGTTTATTAAATGAATCGCTATATTTGCAAATTATTAAAAACAAAGCGGGAGCGTTTATCATGCCAATATCAAAAACGGAATTGAGAAATCTGGTTTGGTCGTCCGCTACATACCAAAAGGGTGCGGCGTATCAAAAGGAAGGGCGGGTCACAATTGTAAAAAATGATTATGAAGATAAAAAAGGTCATACAGTCTCCGCATTGGTGCGAGGGAGCAGAGGATTGCGGTATCATGTTTTTGTACGCATGGACGCGGATGACTGCGAAGTGCTGGAGAACGGATGTGACTGCCCGGCTTTCGAGTCATACACCGGCCCCTGCAAGCACATCGTCGCCACAATACTTGAAGCGATGGAAGCGCCCGTCAGCCAGCCTCCCCTTTTGCGCCTGATTCAAAACAATACCGAAGAAAATAAGTCCGAAAGCATAGGGGGATTAAAAACTGATTCGCAGGCGGTTGAACTGATGCGGCGCTACGCTCAGAAATCCGCGGCGCAGGTGCAGACCGTTCCCGTTGAGGAGCCGGCAGTTTTAGAGCCGACTTTGGAGTTTTGGGATAAGGACCCGAGACTCAGCTTTAAGATTGGTGCCAAACGGCTTTACATTTTGAAGGATATCGCAAAGTTTACGCGTGATATGCAGGATTGTTCAAATGTAGAATACGGCAAACAATTTTCCTTTCAGCACGATACAAATAACTTTACGGAGAGCTCCCGCCCACTGGTCCGCTTTGTCATGGAACAGTTTCATGAAACGGAGAGCAGCATGAGATACCCCTACTACGGCTCTCCGGAAATAAAAAAATATATGTTTCTTTCTCCACATATGATAGATGAGTTTATGAAGCTTTATGCCGGGCAGGAAATTACCGTTCTGCGAAACGGACAGGGTTCGCGCCGCTTTTTGCATGAACAAAATCCACGTCTGACCGCAAAACTGGAGAAAAAGAATGACTTGGGATACAAACTGCAACTGAGTACCAGCATTGAACTGCTCACTGGCATGGACGGGTTGTATGTGTTTACAGCCGATGCGGTTTACTGCTGCGATAAAGCATACCGGGAAGCCTGCGCGGACTTTTTAAACATCATGTGCGAAAACAAGCACGGACTTTTTTTCGGCGAATCAAATATGAAAGCGTTAACCTCAACCGTGCTTTCTGAAATAAATCCGTTTATTGAAGTCAGTTCAAACACAGACCTCACCGCGTTTGAGCCGCTTCCGCTTACAACAAAAGTCTATTTTGACATGCCGTCGCCCGACGTCGTTACCGCGCGTATGAAATTCTGTTACGGAGCTGAAGAGCATGAAGCCTTTCTGCCTAAAAAGTTCTCGGAGGTCACAGACATCAGGGGGGAATTTTATGCGGAAGGAATTCTGCGGAAGTATTTTAAAAATCTGGGCAAACAGGCGGAATTTTTGGCGATTGTTTCGGATGAAGATGCCGTTTACAGTCTGATCGCCAATGGCGTCAATGAAATTTCCGGTTTTGCGGAAATCTACACCACCGATGCCTTTAAAAAAATTCAGGTGAGGGCGCCGGTGTCGGCTAGCGTGGGCATCCGGCTAAAATCAGAGCTGCTGGAGCTGGACTTCAGTCTGGACGGTTTGGACCGCTCCGAACTGGTGGACGTTCTGCATTCCTACCGGCAGGCAAAGAAATATCACCGCCTGAGGGACGGCTCGTTTCTGAACCTGCAAAGCGATTCGCTTTCCGAATTTTCCGAGCTGGCGGACGGACTTGACCTCAGTGACAAAGAAATTCGCAGCGGTGAAGTGTCCGTACCAAAATACCGTGCACTCTATTTGGACATGCTGATCAAACAGAGTGCGGAAACCAAATATGACCGTGACGGAGAATTCAGGAAAGTTGTCCGTGATATGAAGGATGTTTCTGACGCTGATTTTGCGATTCCGCAAAGCCTGAACTCCATTCTACGCACTTACCAGAAGACGGGCTACCAATGGCTGAGAACGATATCCACTTACGGATTCGGCGGAATCCTTGCCGACGACATGGGCCTGGGCAAAACGGTGCAGGTGCTTGCCCTGCTGCTTTCGCAGAAAAACGAGAATCCGGAGCACAACCTTTCGCTGGTGGTCTGTCCGTCCTCCCTTGTCCTGAACTGGGAAAGTGAGGTAAACCACTTCACACCTGAACTGCATGCGGTGGCTGTCGCCGGGACGGCAGTGCAGCGGAGCGAGCTTGTGCAGAATGCCGGAGACGCAGACTTGCTGATTACCTCTTATGATTCATTAAAACGTGATATTGAAAATTATCGAAATCTGCTGTTTCAGTATGAAATCATTGACGAAGCGCAGTATGTGAAAAATCACAATACCCAGAATGCCAAGGCGGTAAAAGCGGTGAAAAGCCGCGTGAGGTTTGCGTTGACCGGAACGCCGGTGGAAAACAGCCTTGCGGAACTGTGGTCAATTTATGATTATCTGATGCCGGGGTATTTGTATTCCTACGGGAAATTCCGCAAAAGACTGGAGACGCCGATTGTCCGCTCGAATGAAATCGGCGCGGTTGAAAAGCTGCGCAGGCTGGCGCGGCCGTTCATTTTACGCCGGTTGAAAAAGGATGTGCTCAAAGAGTTACCGGAAAAAACAGAGACGGAGCTTTATGCTAAAATGACGGAGGAGCAGCGCAAATTGTACCTGGCAAATGTCGCTCTGACAAAGGATAAGCTGACGCGCGAAACAGAAAGCGGAGACCCCTCCCCGAGCAAGATTCTGATTCTCGCCATGCTGACGAAGCTGCGTGAAATCTGCTGCGACCCTTCCCTGCTTTATGAAAACTATAAGGGTGGAAGCGCAAAACTGGAGCTTTGCATGGAACTGGTAAAAAGCTGCGTGGAAGCAGGGCATAAGCTTCTGCTGTTTTCCCAGTTTACCTCCATGCTGCAAATAATTGAAAACAAACTGCAAGGAGAGGGCATCGCGTTTTACAAACTGATCGGTTCCACCAGCCCGTCTGAGCGTCTGGCGTTGGTAAATACCTTCAATTCCGACCAGACTCCAGTATTTTTAATTTCACTGAGAGCGGGGGGAACCGGGCTGAACCTGACCGGCGCGGATGTTGTAATTCACTATGATCCATGGTGGAATGTCAGTGCGCAAAATCAGGCGACCGACCGGGTTCACCGAATCGGACAAAAAAACAAAGTACAGATTTACAAACTGATTACAAAAGATACCATAGAGGAAAAGATTATGAAAATGCAACGTGACAAAGCACAACTGGCGGACAAAATTATTCAGGAGGGTGACAACGCCCTCGCAAAAATGTCCAAGCAGGAAATTTTGAATTTGTTTGAATAATTATGATTTTCATACTGTTTCTTGATTAAAACAGCGTTAATAAAAGTATAAAACAATTGAAGCGTTTTTAAAGAATTAGTATCAGCAGATTAATTTAAAAGAACCGCTGTCGGCTTTTAATTGCCGACAGCGGTTCTTTTTATCTCCCTATCCAACACTCAAAGGCTCCGATTCTTTCAGAAACAGTCTTTCAAACTCCATGGGAGAAACGGGTTTTCCGAGATAATAGCCCTGAATCTGCTCACAACCCAGATCCATCAGCAAATTGAGCTGTTCCTGCGACTCGACTCCCTCCGCAATTGTTTTAATCCCCATAGATTTTGCAAGAAGAACCGTGAATCTTGTAATGTTCAGGTCGTAGTCATCCGTCGTGATCGCATCAATTAATGATTTGTCTATCTTGATTCTGTCAAATGGGAACATCTTGAGACTGCTTAGCGAAGAATATCCTGTTCCAAAATCATCAATGGAAATCCAAACCCCGGCGTCTTTAAACTGGCGGGCAATTTCGGACATGCGGTACTTTCCTTCCATTGCCACGCCTTCTGTTATTTCAATATCCACCCAGTCCGGTTTTACGGAATACTCTTTCATGAAAGAATGCAATTCGTCGACAAAGCCGGTCTGATCCAACTGCTTCGGTGAAACATTGATTGATATTTTCAGTTCCAGACCATACTCGCGATTCCATTTTTCGATCTGGCAAATAGCCTTTTTCATCACCCAGTCGCCGATGGGGATTATGGCATCCGTTTCTTCTGCAATGGGAATAAACTCTCCGGGGGGGATAAACCCTTTTTCCCCGCTGTTCCAGCGCAGCAGCGCTTCCATTCCAATCAATTTCTTGTCGGGAATACTGAATTGGGGCTGATAAAACAACATAAATTCATTTTCAAAAATAGCTTTTTTCAAAAGAATTTCAATTTGATTTTTTCTTTGAATGGTATCGTTGATGGTCTGGTTAAACGATACATATCGGTTATATCCCTGTTTTTTTGCTTCATACATTGCCATATCCGCGTTTCTTAACAGCATATTGGCATCCGTTGCGTCAAGGGGATAAATGGATATTCCCACGCTGATGGTAAGGTGAAAGGAATAATGCCCCACTGCAATGACCTGTCCGCAGCCGTCAATCATCTGCTGAGCGATCTGTTCCATATCTTCATAATGATAATCCCCGAGAAAAGCGAGCACAAATTCATCCCCGCCAAGCCGCGCCAGAAACGCGTGTTTGCGGTTCAGATCATGCAGACGTTTTGATACCTCTACTAAAACATGATCGCCGACATCATGACCGTAAGTATCATTGATGGTTTTGAAACGGTCTAAGTCAATAAATATAAGAGCCAGCATTTCATTGGGAGCGATGATCTTAAGTTCTGCTTCCATTGCATAAATGAAAAAACGCCTGTTGTAAAGATTCGTTACCGTATCCTGATTGGAAAGAAAATCCAGCTGTCTGTTTTTCTCCACAAGTTCTTTCGTGCGCCGGTCAATGCGACCTTCGAGTTCAAGATTTAAGTCACATTCCTTTTTTAGGATCTGCTGATTTCGAATAGAGGCCTGAATGTAAACAGTCAGAACCTCATATATGAAAATAATAAAAAGGAATGTCAGCAGATCATTAAGAGAAAAGCCTTTCAGCATAATTGTTAAAGCAGGGCATAATAAAATAAACAGACCCCTAATTGTAATTCCTACGTTGGAACATTCTTGTTCCTTGAAATTCGCGTCGTCTATATAAGCAGCCTTTATCATGGCAGCAGCGGAAACTCCCAGCAGGGCAGCCATATAAAAAGAATCAATTAGGGAATTTGGGATATACCGTTTGTCGATATACTGATAAGTCCAGTAAAAATCCACAATAAAGAACAGGATCAATGATACATCGAGGACATTTATGAAGATTGGATTTTTACCGTCCCTGATTGAAACCCTCCATATAGCCAGACTAATCAATGCCGCCGCATCAAGGATAACGGAAGATACAGTGATCCATCCGCCTCCCTTGCTGATAAGATCAAATGAACTCATATTTTTGTTAAAATACATAATCCATATAAAAAACAAAATGGATGCAGATATTCCAAAGGAATCAACGACGCATTGAATTGCATTCCATTTTCTAAATACTTGCACCGAATGAATAAAGATTCCTGCACACAGAAAAACAGTCGTGCCCATGTACAATAATGATATTAAATCACTGTTCTCGGGATTTTGATGGAAGACCAAATCAAAGACTGCCCACAGGATATCCGCCAAAGCCCACGAAAAGCAGGCCAGGCCAAAAAAGGCCCAAATTTTTTTGATTTTTTTAGGCTGGTTTGTTTCTAAATACGCACAAAGAATAATTCCGGATGATAAAAGCCCACCAATCGGCGCTAAAATATCGCCCCAGAATTGGGATTGCACAATCGTGGATGTAAGGTAAATAATAAAATAGATAATCATACTCAGCATGAATGGAACTGATCGCTTGCTCTTCATTCATCTCACTCATTTTATATAGATTTAGTATTTAATATATCGGTCCATCGTATTTGATGTTTATGTGTTCTGCTAAAAAATCAATTTTGGCAGCCTCTCAAAAAGGATACCATATTTTCTTACTTTAAAATTCCATATCCCCCACATATTACATTTGCTTCACAAAAATGTGTACGATATAATAAATAAGTTAGATGTTATGTAAACCTTCATTCCTATTGTCTGTTAATTTTTACGGCAATTTAGTAAATTATTTTTTGTTGATTTAGACCAATAGAATTAGTTTCAGAAATTCTGAATCTCATAGCACAGAAGAGGGAATGCAGGGTAAACACACATTCTAAAAGTTAATTACCAATTCGCCCAGTGGAAATACGCACTGTATACACCGATGGGTTTGATCGTAATTGGCTTAATAAAAATTAACAGGGAGTAAGAGAATGAAAATCGGAAGCAAAGCGCTATCATTGGTATTGGCACTGGCCATGATAGTCGGAACGTTTTCAGGCACCGCGGTGTTTGCGGCGGAATCCCAGGTATGGGACAGTAATTTTGACAGCGGAAGCATTCACTATCATGTAACTGACTCTAACTTCATTGACAAAGACAGCGGTTCTGTTGAAGTTACATATGTTGACAGTGGTTTCGATTCTTATGAAATACCCCAGCAGGTTACTTATCAGGATTCAAACTATAACGTAACCGCGATTTCCAGCGAAGCCTTTGACAAAACGCAGGCGCAGGAAATTAATGCCGTAATCAAGGACAGCAGCATTTCGCTGTCTGTTGAAACAGCTGCAACCGGCTATGTCTCCTTGGCGGCGGTTGAAGATGGCGACGTTACCGCAAAGGCAATTCCGGCGGCCGGTTATCAGTTTGACGGATGGTATCAGCCTCAAGTGGAAACACGCATTTCATCCGCAAGCAGCCTCAGCTTAACGGAAACCACAGGGTATGCACTTATTGCGAAATTTACACCCGTTACCTTTATCAGCGATACCAATTATGATTTTGCTGTAAAGGGTACCTATCAAATCAAAATTACCAGTAAGGATGGGAGAGTACCAACATTTGCAGTCGGCTCAGCAGGAGTTTTTCATGCGAGTTTGGTCGCTAAGATTGGCAATGATTATTATTACAAACTTACTGTAGCCGGGCCAATTGGTGCAAAAGCAGGAATCTATGTGAATGGTACGAAACTGCTGGTTGCAACCGTCGGTTCACAGATTCCTACTTTTACCAGTGATACAAATCAGGATTTTACCGTAATGTCCGCCTACCAAATTAAGATAACCAGCATAAACGGTAAGATTCCTTCCTTCGCCGTGGGAACAACGGGAGTGTTTACCCCGCAGTTTATTAAAAAATCAGGGAATGATTACTTTTTTAAACTGACTGCCATTGGCCAAACCGGTGAAAAAGCCGGCGTTTATGTAAATGGCGTAAAGCTGCTGACAGCCACAGTTGGAACATCCGCTAACAGTGTAACAAGTGATACACACGGTTCCTTCAATGTAAAAGCCGGAGCAAGCTACACGTTTAAACTGACCGCCAGTAAAAAACCTGTTTTTGTTACAGGTTCCTCTTCCGTGTTTAAAGTAGTGCTTGCAAATACCGTTGGGAACAATTACTTTTTCAAGGTAACAGCCGTCGGCAAAGCAGGCGCTTCGACCGGCTTCTACATTAATTCCGGCAAAACACCAATTGCGGTTGCAACCGTAAAATAATATCTTTTAATAAAATTTTGAATTCTTTTATCCTTCTTCCCCGCCGTTGGCGGGGAAGAAGGATATTTTTATTAACGCAGTTTTAGTTGATGCCCGCTATTCAGCAACCATTCATAACGGAACAATCCGAACCGGCTTTTTGTTTTGCTTGAGATTTTCCATATAATTCAATCTTACTGTATTGTTAATAGCGCGTTGTTATTGTATAATTGATATTAATTCCATGACCAATTACTGATTCATGCGTCATTGATATGCAACTAAAATAAATTGCTATCCTATAAAAAACACTCAGATAAATTTGGAGACAAAAATGATAAAAGAAAACCAAAAAATATTAAACGCGGCACTCGCTGTAGTCGATGCCTGTATTTGTCTGGTATCAATGGTACTTGCCTTTATAATTCATTTCGTAAATTATAAAGGTTCCTTTTACCTTGGCATTAACTATTATCTGCAGATTATGGTGTTTATCATTCCGGCTTATTTTTTATTGTACAATTATTTTGAACTTCACGAATCTTATCGCCACAAAACCCTCCTGTCTGAGATGGGGAAAATTATTCAATCTAATTTTTTCGGTGCCATTTTTGTTTTCGTACTTCTTTTCTTTTTAAAAGAAGTCCATGTTTCCAGAATGGTGATCCTTCTTTTTGGTATTTTGAACTCCGGCTTCACCGCCCTATGCCGTATTGCAATCCGTAAAATGTTAAGGCAGATGAGGGCCAAAGGCTATAACATGAAGCACATGCTCCTTGTGGGCTGGAATGACGTTTCGGCGGAATTCTATGATAAGGTCATGTCAAATAAAATTCTAGGATATGATATTTCCGGGTATCTGAGCGATAAAGAAGAAGACATCTCCGACAGGCTGATTCCATATGTGGGGAATTTTGATTTTCTTCCGAAGATTCTGGAAGGGAAAGGGATTGACGAGGTCATTATCTCTTTGGATTACGATGAATTTTCCTTGCTTGGGGACATGATTGATTCCTGTGAAAAGGCAGGGGTGAAAGCAAACTTACTCCCATTCTATACAAAATATCTTCCGGCAAAACCCTATATCGATGAAATTGAAGGGATGCCGCTCATCAATATCCGAAAAATTCCACTCGATAATTTTTTGAATAATTTCTGCAAACGCGGGTTCGATATTTTTGGCTCTTTGCTTATTATGCTTGTGTTTTCGCCGCTTTTGCTTGCTGCCGCAATCGGGGTGAAGCTTACTTCCCCCGGCCCGGTTATCTACAGGCAGAGCCGGATCGGAATGAACAAGAAGCCGTTTGAGATGTACAAATTTCGCTCTATGAAAATGGACAGTGACGGTTCGGATTTGACAACATGGGGGACGAAATACGACGACCGGCGCACGAAGCTCGGCACATTCCTGCGTAAATGCAGTATTGACGAACTGCCGCAGCTGTTCAATGTGCTGAGAGGCGACATGAGCCTTGTTGGCCCGCGGCCCGAGCGTCCGTTCTTTGTGGACAAGTTTAAAGAAGAAATTCCGCTCTACATGATTAAACATTTGGTTCGCCCCGGCATTACCGGCTGGGCGCAGGTGAATGGCTGGCGCGGTGATACTTCCATTGAGGAACGTGTAAAGTGTGATATTTATTACATAGAAAACTGGACGTTCCTCTTTGATATTAAGATATTATTTATGACTGTATTTAAGGGCATGATTAATAAAAGCGAAAGTATCTGATCCGTCCGGTTAACCTTCTCTTATTTTTCCCTTGATTTGTTGGATTGCCCTATTTATAATATAATGATGTGAACTGAGAATATTGAATTGAAAGGGGTTCAAAAATGAAAGTTTTATTAATTAACGGAAGCCCGAATAAAAATGGCTGTACCTATACTGCGCTCAGCGAGGTTGCAAAAGAAATAGAAAAAGCAGGCATTGAAACCGAGCTGTTTTATATCGGGAACCAACCGATACGCGGATGTACAGGATGTGGTCACTGCCATAAAAGCCAATCTGGCAAATGCGTGTTTGACAATGATTCCGTAAACATTGCACTTGAAAAAGCGGAGACCGCCGACGGGTTTATATTTGGTTCACCGGTTCATTATGCGGCAGCGTCCGGAATGATCACCTCCCTTCTTGACCGGATGTTTTATGCTGGAAACGTATTTGCATATAAGCCCGGCGCGGCCGTCGTGAGCTGCCGCCGGGGCGGGTCAACTACGGCTTTGGATCAGTTGAACAAATACTTTACGATTGCGAATATGCCGGTGGTATCCTCCCAGTATTGGAATATGGTACATGGAAACACCCCGCAGGAAGTCGCGCAGGACTTAGAGGGAATGCAAACGATGAGGACTCTTGGCAAAAATATGGCATGGCTGCTCAAATCAATCGAAGCCGGCAAAAAGAATGGGATTGCGCTGCCTGAAAAAGAAGAGCCTCAAAGAACCAATTTCATCAGATAAATGGAAGTTTGAAAGAGAAATCTTTCAAACTTTCTTTCTGCAAAAGAGCAGTCATAAGTATCAATCGGAACAAAAGCGCCGGAAGACTGAAAAGTGATATGATTTATCATTATACATTATGTGTTTTGTAACTTTGGAGGCTATTATCTTGAAAAAAGGTTATCTTTATATTGCTCTCACAACGATCATTTTCAGTACAATGGAAATTGCACTCAAGCTGATTGCTGGATCATTTAATCCGATTCAGCTTACTTTTACCCGATTCTTTATCGGCGGCCTTTTTTTGGTTCCGCTTGCCCTAAAAGCCCTTCGCCAAAAGCATACTTCTATCGCATTCGGTGATTTTGGCTACTTTGCTTTTTTAGGCTTGTTAGGTGTTGTTGTAAGTATGGTTTTATATCAGCTGGCAGTGCAAACGACCAAAGCTTCGGTCGTCGCTGTTTTATTTAGCTGTAATCCGGTCTTTGTTACCGTTTTAGCCTTTTTGCTTATAAAAGAGACAATTCATAAAAACAATATTCTTGCTTTGATTTTTGAAATCATCGGCACGGTCATTATTATAAATCCTCTGAATACAAAACTGAACGCCATGGGAATCGCCCTTACCATCGCGTCGACTGTAACGTTTGCTTTATACGGAGTTTCCGGCAAAAAGAAATGCGAAAAGTATGGCGGCATTGTCGTAACTTGTTTTGGGTTTCTATTTGGCAGTATTGAAATGCTCGCTTTCATTGGATTCAGCCACCTTGCTCCAATCGCAAATTATTTTTATTTAAACGGTCTTTCCATGTTCTCAAACATTCCTTTGATTACCGGATATAAACTAAGTACCCTTCCGATCTTTCTGTATATTTGCATCATTAATACAGGGGTAGGATTTGCCTGCTATTTTAAATCAATGGAGGAAACCTCTGCGAAAACCACCTCTTTGGTGTTCTTCTTCAAACCAATCCTAGCACCGATTTTTGCATTTATCATCCTGCATGAATTGATTCCGCTCAATATGCTGATCGGCATTTTGTTTATCCTCTCCGGTTCACTGGCATCGATCCTGCCCGGATTATTCGCGCAAAGTGCGCCTGAATTAACCACGTAATTTTTCTTCATTGGCATCCATTATGCAGCCACTGTTCAAGTATTGTTTAAAAAATAAGGAGTTCCTATGAAAAAGGGATATCACTCGGTTTATGAAAAAGACTGGTATCAGGCAATCGATTTTGCGACTGGAAACGGCTTTGACTTTATTCAGTTTCTAAAAGAAAATTATAATCCTATCTCATCACGAGATCATATGAACAAAACATCGCCCTTTCACACACGAAAGGGCGATGTTTTGCTGTTTTGATTCATTTTTTAAGTTTAATTCAACCGGGTATTGACAAAAGACGAAATGGGGTATATATTATGACTGGTTGAATTCAATCAATATTTTTTGTTCCGTGAAAAGAGAGTGAATCTATGAGCTTTATCCGATTTGACAAGATTGAGCGGGAATATATCGTTGGTGACAGCATCATCAAAGCGGTGGACGGGGTAAGCTTTTCCATAGAGAAAGGCACATTCAATGTCGTATTGGGACAAAGCGGCGCGGGAAAAACCACCGTACTGAATATGCTGGGCGGAATGGATACTTCGACGCATGGCTCAATTTTTGTAGATGGCGAAGAAATCTCCAAACTGAATGAAAAGGGCTTAACTACATACCGCAGAAATAAAATTGGATTTGTGTTTCAGTTTTATAATCTGGTTCCTAATTTGACGGCTTTGGAAAACGTGCAGCTTGCAAAAGAGATCTGCCAAGACCCACTAGACCCAAAAGAAATGTTGGAACGGGTGGGGTTGGCGGACAGGATGAACAATTTCCCCAGTCAGATGTCCGGCGGCGAACAGCAGAGAGTATCCATCGCGCGCGCGCTGGCGAAGAATCCGCAGATTCTGCTCTGCGACGAACCGACGGGCGCACTGGATTCCGGCACAGGACGCATGGTTCTGAAACTGATTCGGGACGTTGCGAAAGACATGGGCAAAACAGTCATTGTCGTTACCCATAACGCACCCATCGCCGAAATGGCCGACACTGTAATCCATATGCGCGACGGTAAAATCTATGAAACCAAGTGCAACGAATGCCCAAGGAATGTAGAGGAAATCGTATGGTAAAAGGAGCATTATTCAAAAAATCCGTTCAGGATATGAGAAAATCTCTTTCGCAGTTCATATCCATCTTCATCATGGCAACCGTGGCAATGAGCATGGTTGTCGGCCTGGACAGCATCTGGAAAACCATTGAAACCCAGTCGGATATTATGTATCAGGAGTCCAATCTTTCAGACTTCTGGGTTACGGCCCCTAACCCTTCCGACACGGAGTTATGGAAAGTTCTGAACATTGACGGCGTTGAAAAAGCAGAGAAGCGTTTTACCGTGAATTCGATTGCACAAATTGACGGAAAGCCTACGTTGAAGGTTTACGCAATGCCCGCTGAAAACACGCTTGATTTGCCGGATGTGGAGTCCGGGAAAAAGCTGAGCAAGCAAGGTGCCGTTCTTGACAAGTCCTTCGCCAACGCACATCACCTTTCGGTAGGCGACGCGATTACCATCGAAGTAAACGATAAAAAGATTCAGTTTCACATTGAGGCACTTGCCTTAAGCAGTGAACACATTTTTGCAACCAAGGATGCCAGCACCATATTGCCGGACTCCAAAAAATACGGCTTCATTGTGGTGGATGAGGATCGGATTGCAACCGCCTACGGCGGTGTGAAGCCATATAATCAAGTTGCCCTCCGGCTGAGCGGCAGCGCGGACAGCAAGGCGGTTCAAAAGCAGATGGACGGCATTTTCGGCGACGATCTGGTTGGCGTAGTAACAAGAACGGACAATCACAGCATCGACATGGTGAGCGGCAAGGTTCAGCAGTTCAAAACTCTGGCAACCGTATTTCCAATCATGTTCTTTCTGGTTACGGCGCTGATTACGCTGAGTACGATGACGCGTCTGGTGGAAGACCAGCGGAACCAAATCGGCATTTTAAAAGCGTTGGGCTACAGTAAGCGGAGCATCCTCTGGCATTACACGTCCTATGGCGTGTATGTAGGCATTCTGGGTTCGATTGCGGGAGTTTTAATCGGGCCGAACGTAATTGGAAAGGTACTGATCCGTAACTTAAAATTTCTGTTTACCTTTCAAAACTATGACCTGAGCCTGAACATTCCGAATATTATTTTCAGTTCGATTCTGATCATTCTCTGCACCGGCGGGGTTTCCTGCTATTCCTGCCTGAAATTGCAGGATGAAATGCCGGCGGTACTGCTCCGTGACAAGCCGCCCAAAAAAGGGAGTCACATTTTTTTGGAACGTCTCCCCAAAGTCTGGAACCGTATGAAGTTCAGCAGCAAGCTGATCGCCCGCAACACACTCAAAAACAAAGCAAGAATGATTATGAGCATTCTTGGGGTAATGGGGTGCACGGGGCTGATCATCGGAGCGTTTACCCTTTATGATATGGTGACCGGCGTTTCAAAAACGACTTATGAAAAAATTTATACCTACGACCAAAAAATCATGCTGGATACCCGAACAACGGACCGGGATATCAAAAATCTCAATCTTGATGGCGTCGTTCAGGACACGCAGGAAACCATGATGGAGCTGACGGCCAAAAACGGAATTCGAAAGATGGCGGGTGTTTCCGTTTTTTCAAAGGACAGCCCGCTGATTCATCTACAGGATACAGCCGGAAATAGGCTGACGCTTCCTGAGGCAGGAATTGCAATGACCAGGAAGCTGGCTGAGCTGATGAACGTCAAAGTCGGCGACACGATCAACCTGAAGCGCAGCGACGACAGCTATGTGCCGGTTGAAATTTCAGAAATTGTCTACATGGTTTCCGGTCAGGGTATTTACATGACAAATGACTACTGGGAGAAAATCGGCGAGGATTTCAAGCCAACCTCCGTGCTGGTGAAGTGGAATAAAAAAGATGACAGTTTTTTGAGCAGCGATTATGTGGAAAGCTATGTGGACAGAGCCACACAGAAAGACAATTTTAAGCAAAACCTCACCGCTGTTTTAAGTGCCGCGTTTATGCTGATTACATCGGGCGGTATATTGGCTTTTGTTGTTTTGTACAACATGGGGATTCTGAATTTTTTTGAACGCGTAAGAGACCTTGCGACCTTGGAAGTTTTGGGTTTCCATCAAAAGGAAATCCGACCTTTGGTTTTAATGGAGAATTTTTTCTCCGCTGTCATCGGGATTCTGTTCGGCATCCCGGTAGGAATGGCAATCACCTACATCCTGCAAAGCGGATTCGGGGACGATCTGGATTTAATCGGTCACATTACACCGGATAAGGTCGTCATTTCAGCGATAATCACCCTGATCTTTGCCATTGTCGTCAACTCAATCGTTTCCAAAAAAATCAGAACCATCGACATGCTGCAGGCATTAAAGAGTGTGGAATAAGCCCGGCTTGTTTAAGAAAGGAATGGTCATACAGATGAAATATAAGAAATATCTTGCAGGCTTCACAGCGGCGTCTTTACTGCTCGCCTTCTGCATTGGTTGCGGGAACAAAAACTCAGCAAACACGCCCTCATCTGCCACGGAAACCAGCTCAGCAAAAACAAATGATATTGTCGCATGGGGAGAAGTAAAATATAACGACGAGTATCAGATTAACATTGATTTTCCGTCAACCGTGCAGAATGTTCTTGTAAAAGAGGGCGATCTCGTAAAGCGGGGAGACAGTCTCATTACGCTTTCCACTGATGACTACCAGAAAAATATTCAAAAACTGCAAGCGCAGGTTGATTCTACTAAGGCGGCGCTGAACAATGTAAATCAGGCCGCGATGGAAGCGGATATTGCAACACTCAAAAGCCAAATTTCCAACAAAACGGCAGAATTAAATAACGGAAGCAAGGCCGAATTGCAGCTTCTGCAAAATTCTTTGACCAGAGCGAATAAAGAAATCAAGGACGCTCAGAATGATGTCAGTAAATATCAAACGCTTTTTCACGACGGGGTCATTTCACAGGCGGATCTGGATAAATATACGGATGTGTTAAACCAGAAGCAAAAAGCCAAGACCGATATTGAAGATAATCTAACGAAAACGAAGCGTACCCTGCAGGAGGAGCTGGACAGCTTGAATACTTCGCTGAAGTACAAGGAAGTACAACTGAACCAGCAAAAGGATGCTGCTTCCGCCGCACAGATTGATCTGGACGTGATGAACAGTAAAGCGAAAAAGCCGTACCTTTCCGGCAACACCGTCATCTCAAATCTTGATTCCGGCATCGTCAAGGAAATCAGCGTTGTAAAAGGCTCCGCCGTAGGCACACAGTACGCAGCGCAAAAAGTGATTGACCTGATCGACAGCAGCAGTATTTATGTCAGCGCGGAGGTTCCCGAAGAATTCATCCGGCAGATTTCCGCAGACAGCAAGGTAACCATTGTTCCAACCGCAAATAAAAGCCTCAAAATCGAAGGTAAAATTATGAGGATTGCCAATGAGGCAGTTGAAAAGGACGGCGACCGGATTGTTAAGGTTCAGGTAAAACCCGTTGATAAGGAAAACGTCTTAAAACCGGGCTTTACTGCGGATGTGCACTTCAGCGAGACAAAAAGTAAATAGGGCAAAACAGTTGACAGAAAAGCAGTCCATGTTACAATAAATCCAAAAGCTTATGCCTGAATCGGCACAGGCGAAAAAATTGGGAGTGCAATTATATGAGAGTCAGCAAAAAGCCGGAGGAACGGAAACTGGAAATTACAGAAGCCGCACTGGAATTATTTTTGGAAAAAGGCTATGAGAATGTCTCCGTCAAAGAGATTACAAATAAAGTAAACGTCGCGGCCGGTCTGTTCCATTACTATTTTCACTCTAAGGAAGATGTCTTTATGGAATGTATCCGCCTGGACAGACAACGATTCATCAATGAATTCAATGATTCCGACTATTTCCCGAAAGATATGAGCGCGGTAGATAAAATTAACCTTTTGCTGAGCGGAACGCTGCGCAATATTTTAGCGCGGACACAGTTGGTCAAGGACGGTATGAACATCAATAACGCTATGTTGGTTGAACAAGTGAAGGATGGCGTCCTTGGCGGAATCGCAGATAAACTGGCCGTCTTTATCACGCAGGGAAATGAAGAAGGGATATTTGAATGCAAATATCCTCAGGCAACCGCTGAAATTGCTGTGTTTGGTTTAAACCACCACTTTATGAGAGAACAGCAGCGGAACCCATCCTTAAGAAAATATTTGCTTGGAGAATATGTTTTTATAGACAGAGAAAAGCTTCACAATATTTTTATGAATATGCTGAATATGAAAGAGCCCCAAGGACTGTTTGATTTTGAAGGCCCGGATTTCTGTGTGGATACAGACACTGAAGGAGAAAATTAGGAAAGGAATCGGTTATATACATGAAAAAGATTAAACGGGTCACCGCTTTTGCTTTGACCGCGATACTCTGTATGAATACAGCGACCTCCGCTTTTGCACAAGAGCAGGCGTCCGCCTATACGGTTCAGTTTTCTCAAGTAGAACAACTGGTTTTAAACAATAATTTACAGGTGGACAGCAACGAACGTACCATAGGAAGTCTGGACAATAAAACAGAATTGAAAGAGAAGTATGATAAGATATCCGATACCATTGCGCAAACCTCGGTGAGCTTATCGGCAATCATCAGCAATTCGCAGACAGCAGCCGATTTAAAGGCGGTTGCACAGAGCACAAATGTGGCGCTGTCCTCCCTGTCAGCTATGTTGAATTCACAGGAGGAAGCATCTGATGATGATTATGAACTGACCCAATTGCAGGTAAATCTGTCTGATTATCAGTTGGCGAAATCCGCGCAGAGCATGTTTTCGGTATACTATCAGTTACAGTATAATATTGAACAGCTGACAAATACCCGTGTGACCTTGCAGGATACCCTCAATGCGGCGCAGGCGCAGTATGACTTGGGGCAGGGAACCTCTGTTGCCGTGGCGGACGCAAAAGCCGCCTTGGCGGAAATGGATAACAGTATTACCGATTTACAGAATCAGTCAAAGTCCATCGGGTACCAGATGAATCAACTTTTAGGCCACTCTTATTATGACCAGATTACATTCGGGGCAATACCTGAACCGGACAGCAGCTATGTGGAAAAGAGTAACCTGACGAATGATATCGCCTCGGCACAGCAGGCAAGTTACAAAGTACAGATCAGTCAAAAACAGCGTTCTATTTTGAGTGATGATACCACTGAAAACAGGGATAAGAGGCAAATCCAAAGCAATGCAGCCGAAATGGAAATTCAAGCTATCGGCGCATCGCTGGAGTACCAGTATGATACTATTAAAAAACAGCAATCCGTACTCGCATCGGAACAGCAAAAATTGGCAAATGCAAAACTAAAACAGGATCAGGCGCAAAAACAGTACAGTGCCGGCGTTTTATCAGCAATGAAATTCACACAGGTGAGAAATAATTATTTGGCAGAACAGACGGCGGTGCAAGCCGCATCGGCGACCTTGTTTTGGGACATAGAATCATACAAATGGATTGTAAAGGGACTTCCCTCTTCATAAAGTAAAGATCGGCAAAATTCAACTGACACAATTCATACTGCATTTTTTAAGCTTCTCCCCCGCCGCCATGGCAGGAGAGAAGCTTAATTTAAAATTAAATATAAATTAGTAGTCCATCAAAAATAGCAGCTAAGTACCATGCTCCACTTTTTCGATAATTGCCCGGTAACGTTTGTATGCCCGACTCCACTGATCTATGTCCTCTGGAAGATATTCGACCGTTTCAAAGGAATTTGAAATCACTTTCCGTGCTTCGGCTAAATTTGCAATGTCCCCCTGTGCAATCAGCTGAACCGCCACATTGCCCATTGCAGTCGCTTCAATCGGGCCGGCGATGATTCTGCACCCCGTTGAATTTGCCGTCATGCCGCACAGCAGAGTGTCCTTTGTGCCGCCGCCCAGCATGTGGATGTCACGATATGTTTTTCCGGTGCAATCCTGAATTTGTTCCAGTGTATACCGGTACGTCATGGCAAGGCTTTCGTAGATACACCGCATAATTTCGCCCACTGTTTTCGGCGTTCCCTGTCCCGTTCTTTGGCAATAGGAACGAATTCGTTCCGGAATATTGCCGGGCGCTACGAATTCCTGTGCGTTTGGGTCAATAAAGTATTGGAATGGTTCGGAGGCGACTGAAAATTTCTCGAGATCGTTGTAGCTGTATTCTTTTCCCTCGCGGCGGTACTGCCGACGTGTTTCCTGAATCAGCCACAGCCCGATGAGGTTCTTTAAAAACATGAAATTTCCATTATAGCCGCCCTCGTTGGTAATATTGTGCTGTCTGCTCTCATCGCTGATAATGGGTGTTTTCAGCTCCGTTCCAAACAAAGACCATGTTCCGCAGGAAATAAAGATAAAATCCTCCTGACGGGCCGGCGCGGCAACAACCGCGCAGGTAGTATCGTGCCCTGCTATAGAAATGACCTTTACTCCGTGGATTCCGAGTTCTTTACAAATTTCCGGTGAGACTTCTCCCAGAACCGTACCGGATGGAACTACCTCGGGAAACAGGCTTACAGGGATGTTCAGTCTGCGCAGTAAATCCAAGTTCCAGTTTCCCTTAGCCGGGTCAAGTATTTGGGTCGTTGACGCAACGGAGTATTCCGCTGTTTTCTTCCCGGTCAGGAAATATCCGAACAAGTCCGGCATCATCAGCATGCACCCCGCTCTTTTAAGCAGTTCAGGATGTTTTTTTACAATGGAATATAGCTGAAAAATTGTATTAATTTCCAAGACTTCCACCCCGGTCGCATTGTAGAGGTCTTCCATACTGATTTCTTTACTCATTTCCTCAGACATGCCTACCGACCGTACATCGCGGTAATGAATCGGGTTTTGCAGCAAATCTCCGTTTTCGTCAAGCAAACCGAAATCGACGCCCCAGGTATCAATCCCAATGCTGGAGAACTCGCCGTAAGAACGCGCTTCGGTAATTCCCTGCTTGATTTCATGGAACAGGGCGATTGCGTCCCAGTAGAAAGTTCCCCGCAGCATGACGGGATTGTTGTCAAACCGGTGAACCTCAGTCAACTCAATTCGACTTCCGTCGAACTTGCCCATCATAGCGCGCCCGCTCGAAGCCCCAAAATCAAATGTCAAAACCTGCTTTTCCATTTCAAGCACCTCTCCTGTCTCTTTTTCCGGGAGCGGTTCATTTCATTTTTTCCCGAAGCATATTCAAGGCCGTTTTTGCCAATTGATCCATTTCAACCGGAGTTGCTTTTTTGCTGATATCTCTCCACACCTTGATATCCCTTGCAACATCTCCACCCATTTTGATAAACGGTTCCATTACAATGGCTCCTGTATAGTCAATCTCTTTCAGTGCGGCTGTGATCTCATTCCAAGGCATTCTTCCATCCGGCTTCGGCGGTTTGCGATTTGGCTCCCCCACATGGAAATGTCCTAATTTTTCTTTTCCGACTAATCTGATTGCGTCAGAAAAACTGTCCTCTTCAATATTCATATGGTAAGTGTCCAGTAAAATTTTGCAATTCGGACTGTTTACCATTTTTATGTATTCCATCGCTTCTTCTGCCGTATTGAGCATAGGCTGTTCATATCTGTTTACTACTTCAATCGCGTAAGTGACTCCATAGGCCTCCGCCGCTTTCATAATTTCTTTTACAGACGCGACTGAACGTTTGATTTCTTTCGTCTTATCTGTAACGCCATAAGTATAAGTTGTATTCCAGCCCCCGTTAATGACTCCCGCGTAAATCTTTGCGCCCATTTCATCCATGATTTTCAGTGCTTTCATTGTAAAGTCAATTCCATTTTTCCTAACCGCTCCGTCTTCAGATGAAAAATCCTGATCAGCTGAAAGGCCTACGGAAAATGTCAATTCCAACCCTTTATCCTTTGCTGCTATTACAATTTCGGCACGCTGTGCTTCTGTTTTAGACATGAGAGCGACTGCAGGCACTTCTAAAATATCAAATCCTATTTTGCTCGCTCTATCCATCAATGCAAAGAAATCCGGGTCCCAATTATCGCTGAAATAACCAAAATGTATTCCTATTTTATTCATATCATGTTATCCTCTTTCTGATTAATTTAGATTTTTTTTCAAAATGATATTCTCGGTTATGTTTCTAGTATGATCAGTTCTCTATAGTCGGGATTCTTTTTATATTCGGGTCAGTGAAGATGTCGTATTCGTCATAGCTGGTTGTGCTGAATTCGGAGACGACCGCGCCTTCCGGGCCGGCTTGAAACCAGTGCTTCGTATTGGGAGTGATGGTGTACTGCTCCCCCGGATGTAGTTCAATTTCATGGGAAACCGTGTAGTATTGACGGGAACCTTCCGGAGGGTGTGCTTTCGCGTCAGGGCAGGCTTCCCCGCTCACATAAAGATAAACTGTGCCGTAACGGCAGCGGAATGTCTCTTCCTTCCCCACATAGCTGCCAAAAGGGATGTGAATGTGTTCCGGGCAGGTCTGATTGGGGAACAGAACCATTTCTTTTGAGCAGACACGGTCTGTATTGATATAGGTGACAAGTTGGAGCCCTGTGGAGTAAATATCATTCAGGCCGAAATCTGCTACTTCAAGATTGCTTTTCTCTTCTTCAGTCAGAACAATATGTGCCTTGTCATACAGTGCCAGTGCTTTTTTTCGCACTTCTTCCGCCAATTGCTTTTTCATAATTTAAATTTTCCTTTCTGTGTTCTATGTATTATAATGGTGGTAGGGAATCCTGCAAAGATATCTGTCCACTGACGAAACTATTTTGGTGGTTACGCTTCAATACAGGGTTTATTTCATAGGTTCATCTCTTTTAAGGTTTATTTGTGTTGTAACGGTAGGACGCGGAAGGAAATTAAGGTTATTCCACAAAATCACTTGATTTATAACGTAACTATTATATAATGTGTGTATTGGTAAAGTCAATATACCAATTAAATTTATTTTTTGTGCGAGGTGTATAGTGTGCCGAAAAAAGCAGGTATGAACAGCCAAAATCAAAAATGTAAAAACCGGGGGCTATTGCTCAAACTAATCTGTACCGGAAAGGAACCGTCAAGAATTCAGCTTTCACAAGCTACCGGGCTGACAAAAATGGCGGTAACCAACATCATTTCCGAACTGATGGAGCAAGGTTATGTAGAGGAGGGTACCGCCAGCCTCAACACGGGGGTGGGAAGGAACCCCATAATCTTAACTGCTGCGTCCAACGCCCCAAAAATTATTGGGGTCCACATTTCGCGTGACGGCTGTTATGCCGGGCTTTTTGATTTGAAGCTGCAAGTACTGGCTGAAGAGGTTCAGCCGTTTGCTTCGGAAACACAGGAATCTATAATTGAAAAGTTGTTCACTGCTCTGGATCGAATTTACGCCAAAGAACATCATATTCTGGGGTGCGGCATATCGATCGTCGGGCCTCTGGATGTGCTTAGCGGGATGGTTTTAAACCCACCCGACTTTTTTGGAATTGTAAACCTGCCCTTGGTTCATCTTTTGAGTCAGAGGTATCATTTTGACGTGCTGATGAACAACGACATGAACGGGGCTGCATTGGCCGAGAAATTGTATGGAGCCGGTAAAAAATATCACAATTTTCTGTATGTCGGTATTTCACACGGGATTGGTTCGGGTATTATCTCGGAAGACAGATTATTTCAGAACGGCAGCGGCTTTGTCGGGGAATTGGGACATACGAGTATTGACTGCCAAGGGGAGCTCTGCGCGTGCGGACGGAAAGGCTGCCTGGAGTGCTATATCAGTGAGCCTGTGATGCTTGATAAGTTAAAAACGTCTACGGGCTGGCAGCTTTCATTCCGGGAATTCTGCCAGAGATCAGACGACCCACGCGTTGACGCAATTTTGACCGACATGGTGTGCAAATTGTCCTACGCCCTTGTTAACCAGGTAAATCTGTTAAACCCACAGGCGATATTTATCGGCCATGAGGGGTCTTTCGTTCCGGACCGATATATCAGCTTCCTTGAAAAAGAGATTAACTGTAGAAAGTTTTCACAGGACTATTTAAAGATACGGGTTGAAAAGTCACCTTTTGGAGTTCATGCGCCGTTGTATGGAAGTGCATGCCTGGTGCTTGACCGTTTTTTTGAAAACGGCGGGCTAGAGGAGGAGCCGAACTGAGGAATAATCTTTCTGCTTTGTGCGTATGTAGTATCCGAACTGTTTTTATTGACTGGTATTTTTCTTAGGCGCAGGAGGAAGGCTGTTGTACTGGAAAGGATGGTAATAAATATGATAAAAGTTATCATAGCGGACGATGAAGAAAATGTGTGCCAGCTTATCCGAGCACTAATTGACTGGAAATCGCTAAATATGGAAATTGCAGGGGTGGCCCATAACGGTGTTGAAGCACTGGATTTGGTGAAAAATCTTTCGCCTGATTTAATGATTACGGATATCCGTATGCCAGGCTACGATGGATTGGAAATGATTAGCCGTGCCAAAAACATAAAGGAAACCCTCGATTTTATTATTATCAGCGGATACCGCCATTTTGAATATGCACAGAACGCAATTAAATATGGTGTAAGCGATTACCTATTAAAGCCGATTAAGAAGGAAGACTTTTTGACCGCGCTCAACAAAATGCGTGAACGGTATATCCAGCGAACAGAGCAGATGAGCGAGGAAGAACGGTTGAAAAAGCGCTTTAAGTTCGACGTGGATCGGCTGCGTGCCAACTTGTTTACAGAACGGTTGTTAAAAAAGGGCGTGACTACACAGGATTTAACCCTTGAGAAGATAAATGAAAACGACCATTTTTCATTCCAACCGGGTCTTTTTGAGGTATGCGCGGTTAAAATTGATTGCGGATTTGAGGATCAATACAATAATACCATCACAGTTCTTGAGGATAAGGTAACGCAGATTCTAAGAAGCCTTCTGAAAGCGCAGTGCTTTGACATGGAAATTTATTTAGACGACAGCACTGCTTACTGCATTTTGAATTTCAGCGTGGAAAATAAAAAGATGGTAAGAAAACAACTGAAATTGGTTTTTGATGAGTTAATGGTGCAAAAATCCGTGTTTGAGCAGCATGAGTTTACGATTGGCGCAGGTATGGTGGTAGAAGATGTAAGGCAATTAAAAGACTCATTCCGAGCCGCAAGATATGCGATCGGGCAGCGGCTCCTCTTGGGCACAGGCAGATTGATTGAAGGAATGGATGTACATACGGAACCGCAGAGAGAAGATGCGCTGCTGGCGGATCTGAATAAAGCGATGGGCGCGACTCTTGAAGTATTGGACAGGGATGCTGCACTGAGCTGTATTACCGCTCTTAAAAATCGAGCGGTAACAGAAAAGCTGAACGGTCTCGAACTGCTCTCACTGGTCAAGCACACCTGCGAAATGTATCTGACCCATCTTCGAAACAACCAGATCCAGATGAATCACGGTGAAGAGTTCTATGAAAAATTCTGTATTCACGCAGGCCGGTGCAGTTCTGTCGACCAGATTTTTGAATATCTTTCCATTATGGTTGGGGAATCCCTCCAAGTGATTATTGAAGATAAAAAGCAGGCGGATACCAAGCCAATCCGCCTTGCAAAGCAATACATTCAGCAGAATTATATGAAACCGGTCAGTCTGGAAGAAGTGGGCAGTCTTGTCGGCTTTAACGCAAGTTATTTCAGTACGCTGTTTAAGAAGGAAAGCGGCAGCAACTTTATGGATTACCTTTCTGAAATGCGTATGAACAAAGCGAAGGAACTCCTCAGGGAAACTAATTTAAGCGTTGCAGTAATCTGTGAGCAGGTCGGGTACAACGATTTAAAGAATTTTACAAAAAGCTTCAAGAAAAATATTGGATTAAATCCAAACGAGTATCGTAAATTATACTCCTGATCGAGGTTTGCTGTATGAAAATCAAAAATACACGGTATATCTCTTACCGCATGGCATGGATATATGCGGCCACACTGGTACTGATGCTTGTTATCCTTGCTGTCTCCACCGTGATTGCGATTCAGGAGAACAAACACCTGCTTCTTGTCTTAGGCGCGTATTTCCCGCTGGGTTTAATCGTTTATCTCTTTTACAAATGGGTTTACCGGCCGTACATGGAGAGTGCAAAAATTCTGCATTTGTTTGTAACAGGCTACACCATTCATGGAATTTTTGATCAAAGTGTCTTTCCAAGCCCGGAGTTTGAAGAGGTGATAAAGAAAGTCCAAGATATCATGAATACGGAAGATCTGTTTAATGCCACAAAAAAGCAGGCACAGTACCTTGCTTTGCAAAATCAAATCAACCCGCACTTCCTGTACAATACACTGGAAGGAATTCGGGGCGAAACGCTGAATGCGGGACTCGAGAATGTAGCCAAGATGACGGAAGCACTGGCTACATTTTTTCGTTATACCATTTCAAATGTTGAAAATCTGGTAACGCTGGAAGACGAACTCACGAATGTGGATAATTATTACATCATTCAGCGGTATCGTTTTGGCGAGCGGCTCAACCTCAGTGTGGAGTACGATGCGGAAAACGAAATGGAGATCATGTCATACAGGCTTCCGAAACTGACCCTGCAGCCCATTGTGGAAAATGCAATCTATCATGGAATTGAACGAAAAATCGGAAGCGGGAAGGTACGTATTAAGCTGGAAGCAACCTCGGCCCGCTTAATCATTACCATATCAGACAATGGAATTGGGATGACGGAAGAACGGTTAAGGGAAATCGATGACAAGCTGAGCCGGACAACCCTTGAATATATTAAACCAGACAGTGAGACTCACGGAGGAATCGCCATCGTAAATGTCAATAACAGAATTAAGCTCCTGTTCGGTGAGGAGTACGGAATCTGCATGTACAGTACGTTGAATGTGGGCACGGAAGTAGAGGTCACACTCCCGCTGATTAAAGAGGATAAAAAGAAATAAAATGAAGACTGAAGTTTTGAGGCTGCAGAACGTCACTACAATTCAGGACGAAGTAACCCTTTTGGACAATTTCAATCTGCACATTTTTCAAAGTGAGATTATGGGCCTTGTATGTATAAACGCGAACGGCAAGGAATCCCTAATTGAGTTGATCAGCCAAAATACACCCATCCATTATGGAAGGGTGTATTTTAACGAAATCCTTGTAAATAATTACCAACACAGCCCTCTGACAAGGAACAAAGTGGTGGTAATAGAGCAGAAAAGCAAATTGATTGAAGATTTAAGCGTGGCAGATAATGTATTCGTGCTGCGCAGAGGTGTTAAAAAATACTTAATTAATCCAAGGGTACTAAATGACCAGCTGCGGCACTTTACAAAGGAAGTTGGAATCCATATTGATGGGAATGAACTGGCTGCGAATTTAAGCCCGTACGAAAGATGTATTACGGAACTCCTTCGCGCCGTGATTATGGGTGCCAAACTCATTGTGATCAGGGATATCAGCAACTCCGTCAGCACAGCGGACCTTGCAAAATTTCACGATATTTTAAGATATTACTGTAATAAAGGCTTTTCCTTTTTGTATATTTGCAGTCACCATGAGGAAGCATTCAAAATATGCACAAGAGTGTCGTTTATGCGAGACGGAAAAATATTAAAGGTATTTGATCACGATGAATTCAAAAATGAAAATGTTCTCCCTTATTATATCGGGGAGTATGAAAATTTTGCCTCTGAGATTGTGAGCCGCCGGAGTCAGGAAGAAATGTTGACTTTTGAGGACGTTTGCACTGAAAATTTGAACCATATGAATTTCAAGGTGGCAAAAGGGGAATGCACAGTATTACTGGACATGAACAATACCGTATTGTCAGATATTATGAAGCTGCTGAACGGCCAACTCAGGCAGGATTCCGGAACGATCCGCCTGGGAAATTCCGTATATACACGGGAACAGGCACGGCATGCGATTGCGAACGGGGTCGCCTTTATCGGAGAGAATCCGATCCAAACAATGCTTTTTAAAGATATGAGTTATATAGACAACCTTTGTTTCCTCCTTGACAAAAAGAATAACCCTGTGCGATTAAGCAAAAAAATCATAAAAAGCGTTGTCCAAGAATACGGGCCTGTCATAGGAAAAGAAATCTATGAAGCAAATATCATGAATTTGAAATTACAGTCGCTTTACAATTTAATCTATTACAGAATTCAATTGTCCCATCCGAAAATCGTACTGTGTGTGCAGCCGTTTGCAGGAGCGGATATGTACCTGAGACGGCATTTAATAGAGCTGATCAATAGGATGAAGGAAGCCGGAATAACAGTCATTTTTTTGGCGGTCAATATTGCGGATTCCCTTATTATCGCCGATAAACTCATTTTGTTTGAAAACGGGCGGTTCAGCAGCGAATATTACAGCTCGGCATTCAATCTATTCAGCTTGGATGGATTCAGCTTAGACGGAAGGCTTAGTGAGGATTAATTAACAAAATAGTATTGCTTTATCTGTTGTTTATATACAACAAATATAAAAACAGCAAAAGAAATACCCCCTAATTCAAAATCCGCCCCCCTTATGCAAACGAAAACTCAATGCTATACTAATAATATTGAAACGAGTTTCAGAGATAGTAAGGACGGGTGAATTTTATGGAGGAATACATAGCTGAATTGAGCCACGTCAGCAAAAACTTCCCGGGTGTGAAAGCGCTGGACGATGTATCGTTCAATTTAAAATCCGGAGAAATATTAGCGTTGCTGGGTGAAAACGGTGCGGGTAAATCAACGCTAATGAAGGTGCTGAGTGGCGTTTATACAAAAGATGAAGGCGAGATAAAAATTTTCGGTAAGACGGTAGAGGATTTAACGCCGAAAAAAGCGCAGGAACTGGGTGTGGCAATTATTCATCAGGAACTGAACATGTGCTCACATCTTTCAGTGGCGGAAAATATATTCTTAGCACGGGAAAAAACACATTCCGGGATTCTTTCCAACAGGGAAATGAACAGGGATGCAAAAGCAATTTTGGATCGTCTGAATATTGACATCGATCCGACTATGGTAGTCGGCGACTTGGCTGTTTCAAAACAACAAATGGTGGAAATTGCAAAAGCACTATCCACAAATGCAAAAATTCTGATTATGGATGAACCAACCTCTGCACTGACTTCGAATGAAATTGACGATTTGTTTATTATTATACGGAAATTAAAGGCAGAAGGCTGCGGGATCGTATATATATCCCACCGGCTGGAGGAATTGCAGCATATTGTAGACCGCGTTACCATCATGCGCGACGGCAGATTTATTACATCGATGAATTACGCCGACACGACAATGTCAGAGATTATTTCCAACATGGTAGGGCACGAAATTAAAGAAAAATTCCCGCGCGTCACTTGTGAGCGGGGCAAAAAAATATTTGAAGTGAAAAATCTAAACGCGGGAAAAATGGTGCGGAATATCAGCTTTGAACTGCATGAAGGCGAAATCGTCGGGATTGCAGGCTTAATGGGTGCGGGCCGAACCGAGACGACAAGAGCTATTTTCGGTGTGGATCCGAAAGAATCCGGTGAAATCTTTTTAGATGGGAAAAAAATAACGATTAATAAGCCCATTGACGCAATTCGTGCCGGAATTGTTCTTGCCCCGGAAGATCGTAGAAAAGACGGATTATGCGTAAAACTCAGCGTGCAGGATAATATCTCTCTGCCAAATCTTGATCTGCTTTGCAACCGGCTTGGTGTAGTTGACCTCAAGAAAGAAAAAGCAATGGCGGAAAAAGCAGTCGCCAGCCTGACAATTAGATTGCCAAACCCGCAGGTGGATGCCGGAGCCCTTTCAGGAGGAAACCAGCAAAAAGTGGTCGTCGCAAAATGGCTTGCCCGGAATTCCCGCGTCGTGATCTTTGATGAACCCACA
>WSSedL1CaDRAFT_10000485_pt1 | contig 28149 bp, 28 predicted proteins | sample WetSurSL1Cattail_FD_9464 | JGI IMG/M metagenome (IMG submission 9464)
TTCGCTTATTGTCGTAATTCAGGGTTCGCCTACCGGGACGGTTATAGGTCCGTGGTTTACGCATGCAGTATGGAGATGCGGCGTATTGGGCGAAGCAAACAGACAAATTATTATTGGCGCAGACCGTTATATAAGAGCCTTGTATCAATGTAAGGGCAGTGCAATTGCGAATGATTTTAGATGCTATATAACGCCTAAAAATTAGAATGATTTACGATATCAACTGAAATAAGTAAAACGGAAAAAATTAAAACAAAAATAAAGGAAGAATAACGATGAAAGATAATCAGGAATTAATTGAGGAAATTCAAAAATCAGGACTGCTTACAAGCGACGGCGGATTAATGCCACCGCAGGCGGCAAACAGTTTTATTGATTTAACAGTGGATCAAAGTCTGATTTTGAAAAAACTAAATATCGAAAAGAATATCGGCTCAGAACGGTTTCTTGATACAATTGGCGTTGGCAGCAGAATGATAATTAAAGCGAGCGAACCCGCAGTCATAGTCTCTGCGGATATTAAAAAGCCGACAATCTCAAGGCGTTCTCTAGTTCCTGTCGACTGCATTTTGCCATACGACATCAGCTTTAAATGGCTGGATGAAAACATCGAAAAGAAAAGCGCTGAACAGACAATCAACCACGCGTTTGCTTCGCAGTTTTCAAACGATTTGGTAGACCTTATGATTAATGGGGATAAAGCCGCAGCAGCTGGGACAGATCAGAAGTTTTTGCAAATTACCGACGGGTTAAAAGTAAAACTTGCAGCCGACGCTAATACGCATTTTACAGACAGAGGAAATTCATCGGACTGGAAAGGGCAGGTATTTCCGGCAATGCTAAAAGCTCTTCCGGGGAAATACAAAACTGATCCTTCCAAACTTATGTTCATTGTTGGTTACGATCTTGCAGACGAGTATATCACTTCGCTTGCCGACCGTTCTACCGCGCTTGGCGATATTTATCTGACTGAGGGGAGAACAGCCGCATATAAAGGGATTCAGGTTCAACCTGTTCCATCTGTGCCTTACGGTATGGCAATACTTACCCGGCCAAAGAACATTGCAATTGGGTTTGGAAGCGCTTTCAAAGTATTCAAACAATTAAAGCCGCGAGAACTCAACATTGAGTATACAATTACCGCCAGAATAGATTTTAATTATGCCGATTCGAACGGCATTGCGTATACCATATAAGCATACGTCTCTAAAACAATATTTCAGAAAAAAACAGATAAGAAAAAAAATGAAAATAGTTCTAACCGGCAAAACTACATACATGCTATTAGTAAGCGGGAATATAAAAATATTTGAGAAAGGCAGCGTAACAGAAATTGCCGAAGAAGAATATATGCTTATAAACAGGAAAGAATATTTCGCTTCTGTCGATTCTCTAAATGGAAGCGTTACTCCGAAAAATATTCCGCCGGCGGAGGAACCGCCTCTGCCGGCTCCGGTTACTGCGGTTAAGCGGAATTATAAAACATCAACAAAAACTAAGAGGAAATAATGTTAACGACAATAGACGACGTTATTTATGAGGCAAATCTGATAAACATTGCCGATGAAGAAGTGATAGGCGTTCATCTCGATACGGCTTCTATGATAGTAGCCCGGTTAATTGGAAGCGAATTTTATAATACTTTAGAAACAGAAAGAGCTCTGAATACAGTAAGATTTCTGGAAGTAAAAAAAGCGGAAACCAACTATGCAGTTAGTTTTATGCTGATGTCGCTTAATATTATTACAACTGGGAACGGCATAGTTACGCGGTTTGATTCAAGCAAATCCGGCGAGTATAATCTAAAACCGGACGAAGTAAATATAATGATAGCGCATTATAAAAGTTTTGCGGAGCAGTTGATTGCGCCATATTTAATTGGCGGAAAACAAAATCCTATCGCGCCGGAAAACAATTCAGATGCCGCACAGATTGAAACTGAAACAAGACGCATATCGGCTTTATAGAAAGGCGTCGCTTCGACAGGCGGAACCTGAGCATGTCGAAGGTCAGCGACACCACTGCTTCGGCAACCGGAACCTGAGCAGTGTCGAAGATCAGCGACCTTCTCGTCATGGTGAGCGAAGTCGAACCATTTCATCATTCGGCACCGTTCAGGATGACGATAATTGACTTAAACGAATTACATAAAACAAAAAAGGTTATTACAATGAAAGCGCTAATTGATAATTCAAATAACGAAGCGGTTTTTACAGCTTCTGACATTGAGTATACGGGAAGAACCGCTACGATAAAAGACGACGAACAAAACATAATTTTAATAATTGGAGACATGAATCCGGATAATAGCAGGATTGTAACTATTAGCGAAATTCCGGCGGATTTTCATGGAAGAAATTACAAATACGAAAACGGGAGTCTGGTAAAAAAAGAGGATCCCGTATAATAAGGATTTATCCTAAAGAATTATTTAAAAACAAAAACAGACTATAATTATGGCAATTACAAGCGAATACACCGGCGGATATGAAGTGACAAATATAATCCCCAAAGGGGTATATACAACTCAAACGATAATAACCGATTCTGTGCAACTGATACCTGAAGACCGGAAGAGCATATTCTCTTTGTATTACATTAATGGCTTTAGAACTAGCATAAGAATTAGTTACGGGCTATCGGCCGATGACGAAGACTTTTCAGCTTATCAGGAAATAATAAACATAAATATGATAGGCAATTACATTTTCTTTTATATAAATACTGACGCGGTCGCTTATATAAAATTTAAAATAGAAATCACCGGGAGCGCAGAAATGGAATTTAATCAACTTGGCGTTTTAAAAGGGGTCAGGACGCGTTCATTCATTTTGCTTGAAGGGCCGAATGAACATCGCGCTTATCCATGTTCGGAAAACTTAACAGTAAAGGATAACGCAAAATTACTAAATTTTTCCGGAACGCTTAAACTTGCAAAACTAAGAGGAGTCTATTCAACTACCGAAGCAGAAGTATATAACAATGGCTCAGCTTCGCAGATTGAATTACTTGGCAACATAGTTTTGATGTGCTACAGAGATTATTCTACAAACTATCTTATGCTTAGAACAGGAGTTCTTAATCCGGATGATTCAATAACGTGGCAAACTCCAATTCAGGTTTATAGCGTTGCGTTGCAGGTCGTCTCCGGTTATCAAAGTTTTTCTTTGGCAAAGCTTACAAGTTCAAAATTTGTTATCGGGTTTAATTGTACCGGAGGAGCTTCTTATATAGTTGCTGGCGACTTGATTAACGGCGTTGTAACATTAAGTTCTGTCACTTCAAATGGAACGGTTTATGCTTCTTATCCATTTTGTTCAGTATTCAGAATCAGCGATACAAAATTTATTATTTGCACTTCAAACTCAAGCGCCTATTATCCGCAATATAAATGCGTTATTGTTGGAGCAAATAATACGTTTACTCAAGGCTCTTATTATGTGCCAAATTCTGTAAGCGGTTCTTTTGCAACCGGCTGCGTTATTGATGAGAATAACTCGTCTGGTTCCGTATTTGTAACTGGAATATCATTTGCAAGCGAGACAAGACTTTATACAAATTATGTTTCGTCGCAGACTACAGTTAGCTCCAGCGCGTATATAGCGCTTAACTCTACTTATGGCGTATTACCCGATTTTACAATTGAAGCTTACAATACAGGCAGAGGATTAGTTTCATATTTCAAGGATACAACCACTCATAAGGTCGCAGTTCAGTTTTTTAATATAACTATATCTGCTATTACGCTCTCTGATCTTATTACGTCGACATATGATTCCGATCATGTTGCAGGCAAATATTTAGGCTCCGGAAAAATTCTTCATGTTTATTCGTATGCTTCAATTGCAAAATCTTTCATTATGCTTTCGGACATAACTACAAATTCAATCGCGTGGGGAACTCCGGTTGAAATAAATTCTACATCGGCAAATCTGTTTTTTTCAGTACGCGCATTTTCTGTAGTTAGATATTTAGTGTTCTATTGTAATGAAACTAATCATTCTATCCGCTTTAAGATTTATGACGACGACCGGAATTTATTTATCGGCATAATGAACGAAAGCGGATTAGCAGGCGCAAGCTGCGAAGTAAAAATACCTGGTCAGATATGTAATAAATTTTCCGGACTAACTCCCGGAGATCAATACTATATCCAAACAGACGGTTCGTTATCTGTTACGCAAACAGGTTTTTCTGCGGGCGTTGCGGTGAGCGATATGGAAATACTTGTGAAAAAGTAATGCGAATTGTTTAATGATAAGAAGGAAGAGGCAGTTATGAATATAGATCCGGTTATACTGTTAATATTATCCTCGCTGTTAACGGCGATTAATTACCTGTTTTGGTCAAGAATAAAACGAATTGAAAAAGACACTTCAGCAAACACGATTGAAATTCATGAGATTCAGTCAAATTACATTACACGTTTTGACGATATAAAAACTTCTCTTCACACAGTAGAAAAAAACATTATTGAAAGAATCCATGAATTTGAAACAAGCATTATCACAAACTATGTGAGAAAAAACGACTGTAAAAATTCAAATAAATAAGGAATGTACAGAAACATTCCGATTAAATAATAAAAAAAGGAGCGTCAGATGGAAGATATAAAAGGATTCATTACCGGCTTTATAGTTCGCTGGTTATTAAAAATAGGAGGCGGATTTTTCCTTTCGATTGGGATATCCAACGATTCGATAACTTTAATAATCAGTTCAGTTGTGTCCATAGTTGCCGGATTATTAATCTCAATTTTTCAGCACAACAAAGCTATTAATTCAGTTGCAAGCTGAGAAATAATTATAATTACTACGAGACGGGTTATACCCCGTCTCTTTTTATAAATAAAACATAATAATAAACTGGAGCAAACTATGAACGATTTTGAACAATTTGCCGCTGCTATGAGGGAGCAGGAAAGCGGTAATGATTATTCAGTTGTAAATAAAGAAGGATATATGGGAGCATATCAATTTGGTAAAGAAAGATTATATGATTTGGGATATTCTCTTGATGGCTATGCTCCCAAAGGAAAACCAAGGAAAACTGTGCTGCCTAAGAGCATTTTTTTAAGCGACCATTTTTTGCAGGAAAAGCTGTTTAGAATACATTGCAGTTTGTGGAAAACTTATGCAAATAAACATTATGCAGAATTTGTTGGGAGCATGGCGTGCGGAATTGAAATAACTATCTCCGGTTTAGTGGCCGGACTGCATCTACTTGGTCCTGGTTCTGACGCCCGACCAGGCGTAACTCAATTCTTACAGCGCGGAATAGTTGGTAAAGACGGGAACAAAACTCCCATAACTCTTTATCTTTCAAAGTTTAGCAATTATGACTTCGCAACTATTAAATAATATATAACTGTTCTGGCATAATCGCTATCTTAATATAGCACAGACGATTGCGCTATGCCGCTAATGTTTTAATTATATAAAATGCATAAGATATGATATAACAGTAAATTAGTATGGTTTGAGAGGCGCGCTAAAAATAGTCTGCGCAACTAAATTTAGAATAAAATGCTTTCGTTGTGATTTCAAAAACCCAAATATTATCGTAACGGTTATATAAACAAAAAGATAAGACCCGTATTCTAACTGTATACTGATGTAAGGTCTGTTAACTAACTAAATAATAATGAATTAGAGCGTGAAGCTATGAAGAAATATATCTATTTGGCCGTAGTTATTGGTCTGATATTAACTGGCTTTTTTATTGGGGAGCACGTAAATAACAGCGCTCCCGTTTGTTCAAATGTGGATACTGTAAAAGTTATAAGCAGGCATACAGATACTGTTTATAAAGTAAAATATCTTTCTGATAGAAAAAAGGGGGTTATTAAGAAAGAAATAGTTGATTCAGTTTCATGCTCCCAAAAAGATTCTGTAACAAATGACATAAAGGTTAACGTAGCTGAGTATGATACTGTTTTGGCCGATACAAGTTTTAGTTTGCATGTACGCTATTTTACAAGCGCTCCCATTGATACGGGAGCATATTTCCTTATAAACTGGATGCTTAAAGAAAAAGAAATCATTACGGAGCATGCGGAGCAAACGATAATTAAAGATAGCGGAGCATGGTATAAAACGTTTTGGAGCGGATTTTTCAGCGCAATTATAAGCGCCGCTATTTATTTGATATTACGATAAATGTATACAAATCTTCAACTATTTCCATCTCCATTGTGGGTAACATGCAAAAAATGTGGTTCCGGAGTCTGGTGTAGAAGTGAAGTAAACTTTGCCATTAAGAAAATGTTCTGTGATGAGTTTCATACTGTATGTGCCAAGTCCGCGTCCTTCGCCTTTTGTAGAAATTGACCGGGTAAATAATTGGGATTTAATATGTTCAGAAATGACGGCTTTATTATGAACCCAGAAAGATATCATTCCTGCATTCATACCGCAGCCAATTATTATTGTTTCTCCTTTTACGGAAGCTTCAATAGCGTTTTTTATCATGTTGCCAATTACTCTTTCCAACGCTGAGGGGTCGCTTTCAAAATCGAGATTCTCGCTATTTTCATAAATCATAATTGATATATTATCTGTATTAAGCGAGGGTTGAAATATTTCGATTTGTTTATTAAGAAATTCAATAGAGTTTAACCGTTTAATTTCCAAAACGAAATCCGAAGATTTTGAAGAAAGTAGATATCTATGCATTTTAATTTCATCAAGAATTTTACCGGACTGCTGTTTGATAAGTTTTGCAAATTTAGTTCTGTTTTCGTTTTCTATATTATCAAGCAAAATCTCTGCAAGTCCTTTTAGATTACCGGCAGTGTTAAGCACATCGTGAAAGAAGATTCTTTCAATTTGTTTTTTTTCAGAAATGTCTTCAACGATACCTACTCCTCCGTAGATGCTGCCGTCAAGATTAAAGATTGGAGCTACTTCCATTTTGGCAGGAATTACTTTTCCAGAAACAGTAGAAATATAATTGCCTTCAAAGCTGCCATTTTTCCCAGAAAGAGTTGTTTGAAAAGCTTCTACAAGCTTCTTATTCGGTAAAGTGAGAAGGTTTATTTTTTTTATATTTTCAATGGAGTTGCCAAGAAAGCCGGACATTAGTTCATTACATTCCGAAATAGTTCCATTACAGTCAAAACAAAAAATACCCACTGGCGCATTATTAAAAACAAGGCGGAATTTTTCTTCGCTTTTACGAAGAGCTTTGTTTGATAATTCAGATTTTGTAACGTCGTTTATCAGCAAAGCCGTTCCGTATGGATTTCCCATTTGATCGAATAAAGGCATGTTGCGCCAGGAACAAGTAATTTGTTTGCCTGATTTTGTAAGAACTTGGCCAATACATCGTTCGCTTCCCTGGTTACTAAAAAACTTTTCTTTAATATGCTCAAGCGGTTTAGACTTTGTTTTATCAATGCCAATTTCCGCAATGCTTCTACCTATTGTTCCTTCTTTTGTATATTCTAAAATTTCTTCGGCTTTTGGATTCCATTCCTTAATAACGAAATTATTGTCTACTTCAATGTAGCCTACAGGCATATTCTTTGTGTAAGTCTGGAATTTATAATTTAGCTTTTCAGAATTATTTTTTCCGTTAGTATTTTCATAACTCAGCAGCGTTTGTTTAACGGCGTTCAACTCTTCTTCTTTCTTAATCAGTTCAGCAGTTCTGTTGCTAAGTTCTTCCGCCTGAAGAGAAACAGAATCCTTAATATTAGTAAGCTGATTTTTGTATTCTTCTGCGGCATTCTTTGCTTGTTTACACTCGGTAATATCCTGTATTATTCCATACATTTTTACCGGGTTATCGAACTGATCGTAATCAAAATTGCCTGTCTCATAAACCCAGCGTATCTGGTTATCGTTTTTACGAAGAATTTTGTACGTCATATTAAAAGAATTTTTAGAGCTAAGACGATTTGTAAAGTATTGTATCATCCTTGACTTATCGTTGGGATGAATAGAGTTAATCCAGTCTGCTATATGTATTTGGCTTTTATCTACGAATCCAAAGATTCGGTTTAGAGATTTAGAGAATATTAAATTATCGTCTTTAATATCCATTTCGTAAACGCCAAAGCCGATCTGATTTTCAGCTTCCTTGAAGAGGCGTAAATCGGAATATAGCTTTTCATTTTTTACTTTAAGCTCGTCAATTTCTGATAGCAGTTCTAAAAGCTTCGCCGATTCGATACCGTTTTCTTTCTTAGGTTTTACAGTTTTAGTTTTTTTCGGTTTTGAAGAGATAGATTCCTCATCTTTTAATGCTGCAGTTTTTGTAGACATATCTATTGCCATATTCGATCCCTTAAATTAAAAGAACACTAAAATAGTTGACAAATGGAAGAAGAAAATATTGTAAAGTAAAATTTAATTTGTTTTAGTTATTCTGTCGTCGGCTGTCGGTCCATATATATTAGGGAGCGCAACATTAAGGATGCGTAGATAAACTGTAAGCTGAGCTCTGTGATGAATCAAATGGTTAAACGACATTTGCCTAATAGCTTTATATTTTGGCGCCGAAAATACCGTCTGCCCTACAACAGAGAGGCTCCATTCTTTCTCCAAATCGTCGTTGGATGTTTTGCTTAATTCAATTAACGCCTCTTCAACTTTTGGATTAAAAAAATCTAGCGTTTCAGCAATGGAACTGGGAATGAAAGGTTTGTATGAAGCTACGTCAAAATCATAGTCGTCGAGTTTAACAGTTAAAGTAATCCATTCAGGAATTTCAGCTATGTGACCTACAAGGCGGGCAAGTTCCATGCTTTTTTCGTGAGGTTTCCAGAGAGCTTTTTCAAATGGAATAACGCTAAAGATTTTTTGAGTTGAAGCTGCTTCGGCTTTTAGCTCTTCTATGAAGTTTTCAGAAATAGTCATCACTTCTCCCTTAAAAAAAATCATAATTAAATAGCTTTCTAAAATTAGCAAAAACAAAGGGAAGCGCCAAATTAAGAAAAGATGAATATATTTTAATCTTTCAACTGCCGCACAGTAAAATAGTACCGCTCGGAATTATCGAAGAGTGTTTAAGTATCTATTTCAAATGTCCTTATTATTAAATTGGCATGAGAGATTTTAAAAAAATTGTGATATTAATTAAAATAATTTTATAAATTAATCCGCCTTAATTAGATTTAAAAATGTCTAAACAATTGGGTTTTCCTTATAATATAGATTGCTAAAAAAATGAAAAGAAGGTAATAAAATGTTCAAGAAAAAATATTTATCGTTAATAATAACCATATTATTTGTTTCATCCTTTGTACAAGCGCAAAATCAGGCTTTTCTATTTACTCTTACGCCTCTTAAGCACGCTGCAAACTCTGCATTTTTACGTTATGAAGCCGCTTATGGACAAAAAACATTTGAACCAATAAGCGTTGATGACTTTGAACAAAATGCGGGCTTTCAGGGGAATATCGGGAAATATCTAACCACGACAGATCATTTAGGATTGGCGCTTACTAATGGCGAAACAAAATTATCTTATCAAACCGAGGCGCTTGCTAATATATTGAATGACGATAATAATAAAATTATCGACTTTACGGCCGGGTTGGGTTTTCTTCATGAATATTCAGGAACAAACGTTTTAATCAGCAGGGTTATAATCGGCCGGCAGTTTGCTTCATGCCAGGCGTACGGCAATCTTATATTTGAACATGCGTTTTCGACAGGCCGCGATCCCATAGATTTTATGACTACGGTTGGATTTTCTTATAATTTATATGATAATTTAAGACTTGGCTTAGAAGCTGTTGGGCAGGACCTTGAAGGGCTTTGGGATACAGACGAAGCTGAAGGCGGAGCGACCATGTATTTGGGGCCGTCTTTAAATTTCACAGTTCCAGGCATCGCTTTGAACGTGACATTCGGAGGTGGAGAAATTATCAGAGCTACTCATAGTATTCGAAATAGCGAAGCGATGAGAGAGCTTCCTTATGGCAAAGGAAATGGATTTATTTTTAGAAACGTAATAAGCTTAGGTTTGTAAACTTCGATTATACGCCCAAATAAAAATTTGACGAATCAATTTTAATTATTAAAAATCCGGGCAAAAAATAATTTTGCCCGGTTCCATAGAAATAATTAAATGCCTATTTTCAAACTGCCGCTTAAAATATTCTTAGGGTTCAAGTTGAATGAGCCGCTTTGTGCAAAATCAGAAATTAAAGAATAATCCAAATGAAACTCAATTGGGTATTTAATATTGTATAGCCTGCTGATAGGAAACAAAATACCCGCGCCATAAGTAAGATCGCTGTACTTGTCAGAATATGATTCTGTGAGATTTTGCGACGACTTATCCCAAAGATAACCAATTCTTAATTGCAGAATTTCAAAGAATGAAAATTCTGATCCAAGCTGAAGAGCATACGTATTATCAAGGTTTACTACATTTCTATAGTTTATTGAGTATGTCATTTTGAATAAATTCAAATCTGCAACTTTTGCGCCTGTCTGGAATTCGTAAGAAGCTCCAGCGCGTAAAAAGGACGGGATAGAATATTTGCCTAAACTATATTCAGATTTACCGCTTTGTGCAACTGCGTCTGTTTTCATTTCAAGCTTTGTTTTTGAAATATTTGTTAAACTTATTCCAAATAAAACGGATTGTTTGTTTTTATTGGAACTGAAATCCAATTTTTTTAGCATGCCTAAATCGACAAAAAAAGTAGAATTGTTTTTTTGGAAAAATTGATTTTCATAATAATCTAAATTTACGCCAATACAAAAATCGTTATAATTATATGAGTAATTAAACGTATATAAAGTTTGATTAGGCGTATAGGTATACAAGGTCTTGTATCCGTAGCCAGAACTATCCCTTATCGTCCTTTGCATTTCAGAGCCTTCAGAGTAATGCGAAGCATTAAATGCTATTGCGCCGTATTTTTGCGTATTATAACTTATACCGTAGGCTTCATAGTGCGGTCTGTTATCGCCAATTAAATAAGGATTAAAGTGCGACGCTTCAATATTAAGCCCTGTTACTAAAGAAGATGCCGCCGGATTATAAGTTGCAGAAAAAGGGGAGCCATAAGTAGTAGCCATTCCTCCTCCCATAGCCTCCGCTTTTGCATTTGGCTGCGTGTACATAAAAACTCCTTCCTCGCCATACATTGAATAATCCTGCGCTATGACGCTTTGCATGCTCAATAATAAAAGGCATGTAATAAAATAATATATTTTCATAAAATAAAATTCCTATCTTAATATTCTAATAAAATTAAAACTACATGATTTATTAAAGGCCGATATTCAGTCTTAAGCTGTAAACAGAATATTTTACGCCAAATACATTATATATGCTTTGATCCGAATAAAACGTTAAATATGAATCGTAATATCTTGGCTGCGCAATTCTTGCAAAATCAAATTGTAAACTTACGGGCATGCTAAAATCATAAAATTTACTGATAGGTATGTTAATACCAAAACCATAAGTAAACTCATTTATTTTTTCTTTTGCTCCGCTTGAAATGTCAGTGTTGAGGCTTTGAGAATAAAAGCCCGCTCTGATTTTTAAAATTTCAACAAAGGTAAACTCCGTTCCTAATTGAATCGCCGTTCCGTATTTATAATTCAGCACGTCTTTGTAATCGAGCGCAAAAATAGTTTTAAGCAGACTGAAATCAGCAATCTTTATATCAGGTTCAAATTCGTAACTGCCTCCAACGCGCATAATAGAAGGGAGTATTTGCTGATAGTCCGAAGTATTATAATATGAGGGCAAATTTTCAGATGAGCTAAGTTTTGTGTTTGTTATATTTGAACAGCTTAAACCAAGATAAAAATTATGACTGGCAGTACTGCTTTTTGAATGAAATTTTTTCATCAAGCCTAAATCTAATTGTGCTGCTGAGTATTCGGTATAGCCTTTATCGCACCAGAAATAATCCACATTTAAACCTGCGCTAAAATCATCAGTAATCATGCATGAGTAGTTGAAGACAAAGAATTTAGACTTGGGAGTATATGTTAATTTATTATAAGGCGCTTTTGTCTGATATGTATAATCAGCTTTATTTTGATTATAAAGGACTTCATTAAACGAAGCTGCGCCGTATTTGCCAAAGTTATAACTTGCGCTATATGAATCAAAATAGGCTTTGTTATTATAATAAGCTTCGTTGGGCTCAAGATGCGATATTTCAGTATTTAGACCGCTATTAAACGCCGACGAAGCCGGGTTGTAAAAAGCAGAATAAGATGAGCCGTACATTGCAACATGGCCTTGTCCCATGGCTTCGGACTGAGCGTCGACCTGCTTTGTGAGAAACATATAATCATAAGCTCCCTGATAAGTTTGTGAATATAAATTAGTTAAGCAGATTAAAATAAGAACCGTCGCGTAGTAAAGTACTTTCATTATTGTAGCTCCCTGATTAAATTATATAATATTGTATTTGTGAAATTATTTAATAATTAAACTGCCGGGCGGTAAATAAAATTCACCCGGCTAAAAAGAAATTTTTATATGCCTAACTTAAGGTTAAGGCTGTATATGTTGTAACTGCGGTAATTATAGTAAATTGAATAATTAGCATAATAAGTATAATTATCGTATTCATTAGCAATGGGGAGCCTTGCGTAATCAAATTGCAGTTCAATAGGGAGTTTTGTATCGTAAAGTTTTCCTATTGGCAATGACAACCCTGCGCCATAAGTAAAAGCGCTATGTTTGTCAGTCCGCGTTTCAGTATGATTTCCGGAAGATTTATCCCAATAATATCCTGCGCGTAGTTTTAATATATCTAAAAAAGTAAACTCCGTCCCAAACTGCAGGGAATACGTTTTATCTAAATTCAGCGCATATTTGTAATTAATAGAATAAAGCATTTTAAATAAATTTAATTCGGAAATATTCTCGTTGGCTTGAAATTCATAAGATATGCCGGATCGAAAAAAAGATGGAATAGAATAACTGATAGTATCTTCCATAAGTTCTGCGCGTGAAATATTAGTAAGGCTTACTCCAATCAACAGAAATTGTTTGCTATTGTCTGAGGCTATATCAATTTTTTTTAACAGCCCTAAATCTGCATAGTAAGCGGAATAATCGCTCGAATCTTTATGATCTTTGTAATAATTAATATTTATGCCTAATGCAAAGTTATTGTGAACATACGAATAGTTAAGCGTATGCAGCCATGAATAAGGCGTATAATTGTAATAATTATCCCGGTTGAAAGAATAATGCGCCGTGGTAAAAGCGATTGTTCCATATTTATTAGTACTGTAACTTGCGCCAAAATAATCGTAATAGTTTTTATTATCGCTATATATATAAGGATTAGAATGAGACGCTTCAATATCAAATCCTTCTGTAAACGATGACGAAGCCGGGTTATACATAACCGAAGACGGATCGCCGTAAGTAGTGGCCGTGCCGCGCCCCATGGCTTCCGCTCTTGCATTTGGCTGCATATACATAAATACATTGCTGCCGTATAACGTGTTTTCCTGCGCAGATATGTACGCTAAATTCAGCCATAACATTGGCAGAATTAAAAATATCTTTTTCATTACTAAACTCCTGTTATAAAATATTTTGATTATGATAAGCTCTGAATTAAAAACAATTTAGTATTATAAACCTATTTTTAATTTCAGGCTGTAAACAGAGTAATCTGTTTGCGAATCATAACTGCCATTTTCGTAATCATAATCTCTATAGTCATAAGTTTCAGCATAGTAAGAAGATTCCGGATTCTGAATTCTTGCAAAATCGAATTGTAAACTTACAGGTCTATTACATTTATAAAATTTACTGATAGGAATATCAATTCCAAAACCATAAGTAAAGGAATTTATTCTGTCTTTTAGGTAAGGAGAATTATAACTATTAACGCTTTGCGTATAATACCCGGCTCGTATTTTTAATATATCAAAAAAAGTAAATTCAGAGCCGAATTGAATAGCGTCGTCATATTTGTAGTTTAGAACGTCGCGGTAATCGACTGCAAAAAGAGTTTTAATTACATGAAAATCTGCTACTTTCATTTCTGGCGAAAATTCATAACTGCCTCCAACGCGCATAATAGAGGGAGCGGTTTCGGCAAAAGTTGATTTATTATCATATTCATATGACGACTTAATATCGGAAGATTTAAGTTTAGCGTTTGTTATATTTGAACAGCTAAGTCCCAGATAAAAATCATGGTCTGCGGAATTAGTTTTTATCTGGAATTTTTTCATAAAGCCTATGTCTACTAGCGCAGCATTATATTTAGCGTAACCTGCGTCGCTTCGCAAATAATCTATATTTAATCCGGCGCTAAAACCTTCGCATATCATATAGGAGTAATTTAACAAATACAATTGCATTGTAGGCGTATGTTGCAATTGACCATAGTAATAATTATTCCATGGATAAGAATAATAATATGTATAATTTTCGTTAGCCGTATAATAGATCTCATTTAACGAAATTGCTCCGTATTTATCTGAGTTGTAGCTAATCCCGTAAGAATTATAATAGGGTCTGGAGTCATAAATATTATTTGGATCAAGGTGCGAGACCTCCGCGTTCAATCCGCTGCTGAATGCCGACGAAGCTGGATTGTAAAAAGCAGAAAATGGGGAGCCGTACATTGTAGCATGTCCTTCTCCCATAGCTTCGGCCTGAGCGTTTACCTGTTGATTAAGAAATAAATTATCGTAACCGCCCTTATATGTTTGAGGATAAATATTTGTCAAACAAATTAATGACGCGAACAAAATGCAATTTAACTTCTTCATTTATTATTACTCCCTGATTAGTTTATTTTAATAAAATATGGATAAGCCGCAGTTCTTCAATCCATAACGTTTATGGATAAAAAATAATTATATAGGCTTATCGTTTAGGAAATTTCAGTATTATTGGTTTGGTTTTAAAGCGGCGCTTTTTGAATTGGAAAAAACTAAAAATAAATAAATTCATATGAATCCCCGAATGATTAATATTTTATTGTTTTAACGTAAAAATTAATTAAATTAATTACAACACAATTCCCAAAACCTAAAACAAAATGGGTATAATCCTATATACAATTAAATCCCTACGTTTAATTTTAAACTGTAAATAGAATAATATGCCGATGATTCAGAATATAATTTTGTATTGGCCAGAGAATAATAATATCCGGGATTTTTAAGTCGCGCAAAATCGAACTGTAATTCAAGCGGATCGTCAAGTTTGCAAAGCTTGCTAATAGGGATATTTATGCCAACGCCCCATGTAAAATGCGATAAGTCAGTTTTCATATTTGGATCGTAATCCGTATCTACATTATCATTATAGTAACCGCCTCGCAATTTAAGCGCTTCACAGAAAGTAAATTCCGTTCCAAGTTGCAAAGCTCTGTCGTAATTATTGTTTGTCACAAACTTGCCGTCAATAGCTATAAGAGCTTTTACAGCATTGTAGTTTATTAGTTTAATATTCGGATTAAACTCGTAAGAAGCTCCAATACGCGCTATAGTAGGACCTGAATATTTAGAAGTGTAGCGGCCGCCTCTTTCTATATTCCCATCAGTTATATCTGTACAACTTAAGCCAAGAAAGAATATATGGGTCGCTGCGTCAATATTTAAGATAAATCGTTTTAAAAAGCCAATATCGTACATTATGCCGTTATCATTGCTCTGGACGTAGTCATTCCAAAAGTAATCTATATTTATGCCTAAACTAAAATCAGAAGGAAACTTATACGAGTAATTCAATATATCTAGTTTTGATTTCACAGGATGGATGAAAACATTATCTTCGCTTGCGTTATAAGTCTCATTATAAGTATAATAAATTTCATTAAACGTTACTGCGCCAAATTTATTAAGATTAATGGTAACTCCATATGAATTAGTATGGGCGTTTGGATAATAACCGAAGTTGGGTATATAGCGAGAAAACTCCGTAGTTACTCCTTCGCTAAAAGCTGACGAAGCCGGGTTATAAAAAACAGAAAAAGGGGAGCCTGTCATTGTCGCGTGTCCTCGCCCCATTGCTTCGGCCTGGGCGTTAGCCTGTTGGCGCAGAAAGAAGCTGTCAAAAAATCCGTCATAAGATTGAGCGAAGCCGCCCGATAAACAAAATATCCAAACTGATATAATATAAATTATTTTTTTCATAATTCGCCTAAATCCCGACGTTTAATTTTAAACTGTAAATAGAATAATATGCCGAAGGTTTAGAATATGCTTCGGTATTATAAAGGGAAGAAGCGAAATAATAACCGGGATTTTTAAGATTTGCAAAATCAAATTGTAATCTGATTGGCGTCTGGGAACCTAACAATTTATTAATCGGAATATTTATTCCCGCTCCCCAGGTAAAATTTGCCAAATGACCATTCGCTTTTAGTTCATAGTCGGTATTTACGTTTTCGTTATAATAACCGCCTCTTAATTTAAGCGTTTCAAAGAGAGTAAATTCAGTTCCAAGCTGGAAAGCTTTTGCGCGGCTGCTGTTTGTTACAAATCTGTAATCCATTGATAGAAGCGTTTGAACAGCGTTATAATTTGATATTTTAATTTTTGGATCAAACTCATAAGAAGCGCCTATACGGGCGATTGCAGGGTATGAACGAAAATTTTGAATATTGCCAAGCATTATATTATTATAGCTTGCGCCGAGAAGGAAAACGTGATCGGCATAATCGGTTTTATATGCAAATCGTTTTAAGCCGCCAAGATCAAATATTACGGCATTATCGCTTTCGATGAAATAATCATTCCATAGATAATTGATATTTATCCCTATGCCTAAATCGTTGTGAAATTTATAAGAATAATTAAAAATATCTAATTTCGATCTGATAGAGTGAATATACCTGATATACTGAAAACCTGCATGATCTAAATTATCAGTATAGTAAATTTCGTTGAATGCAAAGGCTCCGTATTTATTTGTGTTATAACTTATGCCATATGAATTAGTGTGTGAGTTTGTGTTTTGATAAAAACTTGGATCAAGGCGCGAAAACTCCGTAGTTATTCCATCGCTGAAAGATGATGAAGCGGGGTTATAAAAAACAGAAAAAGGGGATCCGGTCATTGTAACGTGTCCCTGTCCCATGGCTTCTGCCTGGGCGTTTGCCTGCTGGCGCAGAAAGAAGTTGTCAAACAAACCATGGTAAGATTGCGCAAAGCCGCACGATATACCCAGCAGCCAAAATGTAACAATACACGTTAGCTTTTTCATCTTTATCCTCCTTATATGTCTATGGAATTATATCCGTTTAATAGCTTTAACGTAAAAAACTCTATAGGCAAAACCTGCTATATTTTGTTCTGGGATTTATAAGGGAGTTCGCTAAGTCGTGAAGCCTTAACGAGAATGAAGAGTGAGCTGACAGAAGCATATAATCCCCAAATATTAAATTAATTATATATCAAGAACTTAGGATGAAAGACATTAAAATGCAATTCATTTATTATTCGTTGAAAATAGCGACTGGTTTTGTGGGCGCAAAAAAAACACAAATTTAATTTTTACGGTATTGAAAAAGAGGAAAGTATATAATATCTTTCGATATGACAAACTGAAAAAAATCTGCTTTTTCTTATTTCTGGTCCAAATGAAGAGGAAAGGACATCTAAACCCTTATGGAATCTTTGTAAGTCGCTTTAAATAAAACGATTCAGCTCCGGCGCAATTCAAAATCTTTTTTAAGCGTAGAAAACTCCTTTCTCTTTAATAGCTCTAAGCAGAATATTGGAAAGCAATTTGAACTATAATATAGTTCCTTTTGTTAGAGCTTCAACTAATTTGTATTCAGAAAAAATTTCAGCGTTTTGGGCTCTACAATAAACATTATGATTAAGAGGGTAGAATTACCCGGGATATTTCTAAATGGATGAAAAACTAAGGTATATATGGGCAATTACAGGTAATTCAAGGGAATCGAATTATCTTAGTTGCACCCTGTCGAGACTTTCAGGTGAAGGATTTCAGATAAAACTATCCTATGGATTAGAAGACGATTTGAAATTTTCTGAAAACAAAAAGCCGGAACTTATAATACTCGATTTTTCATCTGACGAAGAAAAAGAGAAAGAATATTTTAACAAGCTGCGTTTTATTGCCATTGACGCTCCTATTATAATTCTTGCTAAGAATACCAACGAAGAGTTTGCCCTGTCGATGATTAAATCAGCAGCTAAAGACTATATACCGACAAATACAGATAGTCAGGATTCGATATTAATATCAGTTCTTAACGCCATTGAAAGAGCGCGACAAATGACCATGACAAATAATGCGGTTGAAAAAGAATCTGAAGCAATGTTAAAAATGACAAACAGAATTCTAAAATTTACAAACGAAAGCATAAGAATTGTAATGCAATCGCAAAATGAAAAAGAACTTTTTGATAATATATGCCATTTTTTAGTTGAAAAGGATTCTTATTGTTTAGCATGGATTGCAATAACTAACAGCAATGAAAAAAACGTTCTCAAGGATATGCTCTATTGCTCATCGGATACCAGGTTAGACGAAATAGCCCAAAAGGCCAAGAATGATTTTGATTATTGGCTTAATAGCTGGGCTCCGGTTATAGAGATTAATAATAAATACGTCAATAACGATATTAAAGCGGATCCCGGCCAATTGTTTTTATTGCAGGAAGCTAATAAGCTTGACTGTAAATCGTTAATTGTTTTGCCAATTATATTTATGAAAAAGGCGCTTGGCTTTCTTAATGTTTACTCAAAAGAACCAGAAGCTTTTAGTCAATCCGATTGTTCTTGGCTGATAGACTTAACAGCCGATATTGCCTTTAAATTAAATACTTTGAGGACTCTTGCCGAAAAAGCGGCGCAAGTAGAATTATTACAGGGGAAAAAAAGGCAGGCGGAATTTTTAATAAAAGCTTTGGACGGCGTAGGGTATAAGGTTAAATATGATACGATGAATTTTGAGTTCTTTGACGATAAAATAGAAAAGCTTACCGGTTATTCTACTGAAGAAATAAACAAGATAGGATTTCAAAGTCTGATTGAAAGGACGACAACTTCATCAAAAGAAAGCGCTTCGGTTAAAAAGACAAAGCATAAAAATGAAAAAGAAGAAGCAGGCGAGTATAGGACCGATTATTTTATTAAAACAAAATCCGGTTCTCTTAAGTGGATTGAAGATCATTCATTCCTTTGGTATGACGATAATAAAACTCTAATTGGAGCCGCTGGAATTCTTACTGATATTAGTCAAAGAAAGCTTTCCGAAGAAAGATTAGCCCGCTTAAAAAATGCCGAGCAAGAGTTTAAACAGCTAAAAGAAAATTTCTTGTTTAGTATAAATCACGAGCTTATTAGTCCTATGGTGGTTATACAGGGTTTTTCTGAAATTATGAAAAGGGAGCTTCCTAATTCCGCAGATAGAGAAATGGCCGAATCGATTTATTCAAGCGGGAGTCAGCTGACGCAAACTCTTAATTCAGTTTTGGAATTATCCAGAATCGAAGGAGGCAAAATTAATCTAAGGGATGACGAAATAAATCTGATTGAACTTGTCGAAGAAATAATTTCGGCAGATAAAGAAAGCGCTAATAAAAAAGGGTTGTCGCTTAATGTTATTACTAATTATAAGACGCTTATAATTAAATCCGATGAAAGGTTATTGAAAATAGTTATTAATAATCTGATTAATAACGCCGTAAAGTTTACGAAGCAGGGGGGAGTAAACATAAATATTGAGCTGACTGATTTTGACAAAAACCAAAAGCATGTAGTAATCAGGGTAAGCGATACAGGTATTGGAATACCAGAAGAGGGAAAGGACTTAATCTGGAAAGAATTCAGACAATTAAGCGAAGGACTTAGCAGACGCTATGAAGGCGCCGGGCTTGGCCTAACAATTGCAAAAAAATACGCCGCCGCTCTTAAAGGTTCTATTGAAGTTGAAAGCGTAGTGGGCGAAGGCTCTGTATTTAGTTTTAAGTTTGCCGTACAGGATGTAAATTTTGAAGCGAAAAGAAAAACTGTCGTTCACCGAAGAAAAATCAGAAGAGAGTCAATCCCATCGCATCAAGAATCGCCTAAAGTTCTTGTTGTAGACGACGACGAAGCAAGCCGTTCGATAATGAGCGTCTTTCTTTCTGAATCCTTTACGTATGACGTTGCAAAAGACGCCGATGAAGCCATTGAAAAACTTCTGGTTGAAAAGTATGACGCTATTCTTATGGATATCAATCTTGGCAAAGGAAAAACCGGAATTGAAGCTGCCAGACAAATCAGGAAACTTGATGGATACAGGGATACTCCAATTATTGCAATCACTGCGTTTGCGTTACAGGGGGATGTTGAAGAAGTTTTTTCTTCAGGATGCACGCATTATATTTCAAAACCTTTAGATAAAGCAGAATTTGTTCCATTTATAAAGCGAATTGTAAAAGGGGCATAATCCGGCTTTTCTCCATTTTCTTTCAGAAAACAAACCACATTATAACAAAAGCAACGCTGCTTATCAGTTTTATTTAGCGGACATCATTTTGCTACGCCGCTTATAAAGAACCCTTTTGCCGGCGGTTATTTTAGTTGCAATTTTACGCCTGAAGTTAGCCTGAATTGAGAGCTTGGTTCGGGGTTAACTAAATTAGTTTAATTGGAGGTTAGTATGAAACGTTTATTTATCCCATTGTTTGTGATGCTATTATTGTCTACGTCTGTAATGTTTTCTAAAGACAGAGTAAACCCAAGATTTGTTGTGAAGGAGAATACTATCTCAAGTTTATTGGCGGGAGTTAATTCCGGCAATGCGGGTCTTGTATCAAGTTCAGCGGCTATGCTGGGCGATTTACGCTCATCGGAGGCTGTAATACCTTTGATGGAGCAACTAAAAAGCTCCAGCGACGAAAGAGTAAGAATTCAGGCGGCAATTTCTCTGTGGAAAATTGGAGATGCGCGAGGAATTTATACTATAGCTCAAGCTGTTAAATTTGATACAAGCGAACGCGTAAAAAAAATATGCTACATATTATATCTTGATACGCGCGATACGCTGCAAACCAGATTTTAAGGTTATCTCAATCTTAAAACACCAATAGGCGAATAATCCCTGAAAGCGCGTAAGCGTTTACAGGGATTTCGCTTTTTAAACTCATTCTGTAATTTCATTGTCTAACAAAAAATGAAAGAATCAAATAGTAAAAAAAATACTATGGAATATTTAAAATGTCTGCTCGATCTTGGACTTATCGATTTCGCATTCGTTTTTTTTATTTATCCTCTCTCTAATTTTTGGAAAAAATAAAGATATTCCTTTTTAGTATTGGAGTCAGATTAATACGCTTCTCCTTTTTTGACTGGTTATTAAAAGAGAAAATTTCTTATTTAGGTTTTACAATATAAAAGGAAAAGCAATTTGGCTAAAAACAACATAATGCGCATTAACCTGGTTCTGGATAGCGCGCTGTTGCTATTATTTTTGTTTGTCCATGAACAAAAAGCCATTGGGCTTTTTCTGCATGAATGGTGCGGTTTATTACTGCTTATTGTAGTTATTATTCATATACTGCTTCATTGGAATTGGATTGACGGCGTTTTTAGAAAATTTTTCCGGAAAATGAAAGTGGAAACCAGAATTAACCAAATTATTGTTATACTGATATATATAGGCATAACTGTGGTAATGTTTTCCGGGATAATGATTTCCAGAGAGGCTATTCCTGCAATTGGAATTCATACGGCTAAAAATATTTTCTGGAAATGGCTTCATTTCAAATCGGTAGACGTTACTATTTGGCTTGTTGCGGCTCATGTTGGTATGCATTGGCGATGGATTTTGAATAATATAAAAGGCGTTTTGACCGATCGTTTGTTTCGTAAATCCGGCAATAAAATTTCTAAGGATAATTTGCCGGTCTGATTAAAAAAGGAAAGATAAAATGATTAAATTATTTTTTAAAGTGTTTCTTATACTTATTACTATGAGCGTTATTGCTACATGTCTTCAGCTTATTGCTCAGACAAACGTAGCTAAATCGACTGCTTCAGAAATGATGCGCAGACAACGCGCCGGTAGAACTGAAGCTAATAAAACCTTCCAAATTAAAAGCGTTCCCACATTTAGCGGCGAACTTAAATCTACTCAGGGCGAGATCAAATCTTCTGTTGTTCCAATAGATGTAAAAAGCGGCAAGAGTCCTGCAGCCAACAGAGAAAAAGAAAGAGGTTTCTCTTTAGGTTCGTTGTTATTTGGCGCATCTAAGAATATTTTTCTTATTGCTTTAGTTACTTTAGCTATTGAACTAACGCGAAAAATATTCGGTAGATTTAAACCGCATGTTGCATAAATAGTAAGCGTACAATTGGGAGACAAATATTTTGTAAGTGTGGACTTTTTACTAATAATCAGTATGTTCATATGATAACAAAATTTAAAGCTAAGTTTATTGTTATAATGTTAAAATATTAATATGCAGGAAATAGATTTTCGATTTTTTTTAGTATATTAACGCTATAGAAATATAGTTGTTTATTATTTATAGATTACTGAATATTCCTATTTTGACGTGTGGTCATGACGACTAAATTCAATTAGTTTCCAGAAAATTTTAATAAATAAATTATTACACTCAATTGGATTGTTCGCATATTGAGGCTCGAATTTTTGTATGATTTGGCTTAAAAAATATTTATAACCGCTTAATATAAATGTTTTTTAAGCTTTATCGGAAGTTTAGATTTTTTATTATTTTCACTAGTATACAATTCAAAATATATAAATAAGCATGCATTGCTGACAGCAACTCGTGCAATTCCGTTTAAAGTAGTAAGAGGGCATAGAAATGAATACGGCTTTAATTGCTGCGACCATTAAGGATATAAATTCCGCTGTTGAAATGACTAAAAGTATTAGCGACTTCAAAAAATACATTGATGATAAAAATGACGAAATAAAACTAACCGATATTGTAGATATATTGGCTGAAGCCAAACAAAATGTTCTTAAAATTTGTCGGATACTTGAGGAGAAAGAAAGAGAGGTGATGAACCTCCGAAGGATTTTTTCTGATAACGATAATTATGTTGAGCTGCCTGAAGGAATATACAGGAAAGATGAAAATGGAGTCCCGACAGGGAAGCCAATTTGCTTTAAATGCTGGGAATCCAGCAGTAAAATAGACCTTCTGGAAAACCTTTATTCCGATCATCAAAAAAACGCTTCTGAAAACTAGGGATTTTCTAATCCTTAAGTTTTGCGATTGTATTTTGCATATAAAATATTCATTTAGAATAGATTATTTCGCATTTCTGGCGTTTTATCTAACTTCTGCTTATTTTATCAAAGTAAATTGAGTTAATTATAGCTTATACTGTTATTCTGGTTATTCTGAAGAAAAAGGGAAAACGCCTGTGAACACATGGAAAAATCTCATTAGCATAAAATCGATTATCTCATTGCTAAAAAATGAGAAAACTGCAGGAATTCTATTTATTTTGATTTTGCTAATTATCACGCCAATGGTAATTTCGGCTTATATTAGAGTAGAAATTGATACTTATGATTGTTCCCGTTTTGAAGAAATGATAAATGGAACAGCGCATAAACCTTTTGTTTACAGAGTATTGGTTCCGGTAATAATCAAAAGCGCATCTGCCGCTATCCCCCAAAACATCAAACAAAGAATAAACGATTATGGCGTTAAAAACGTAAAATACCTGACGGAAAAAGGTAAAAACATTTATCTCGCTGATTTGCTTATTGCCGCTTTTGTCTGGTATTTATCTATAATTGGTTTTGCATTAGTAATGAAAAAAATTCTAACTGATGTTTATATTGTGGACAAGCGCGTTCTATATACTATAATTCTGTTTTCCGTGATGGGGATTACCATTTTCTTTAGGTACTACAGCTACATTTACGATTTTACATATTTGTTTTTGTACTCGTTAAGTTTGTATTATTTATCAAAATCAAAATGGGCGCTATATTTAGCCGCGTTTATTTTAACTACAATAAATAAAGAAACTTCAATACTACTTGTTATGGTTTATTTCATTCATTACAGAAATAAGCTGCCTAAACCGCTATTTGTGAAACTACTGACCGCCCAGCTGGCAATTTTTATCGTTATCAAAACTACAATTAATCTGATCTTTATCAATAACCCAGGGTCTATAGTCGAGTTTCATATTCTAAACAATATTGCAATGCATCCGTTTTCTTTATCCGATTTTATCGCTTTTGTAGTTTTAGTCGTAGCAGTTGTATACGACTGGAAAAACAAACCGATATTCGCAAAACAATCATTGTCTGTTTTCATCCCTTTAGTAACTTTAACTTTGTTTTTAGGGCTATTATCGGAGTTTAGGGATTATTACGAAGTTTATCCTCCTCTGATTATCTTAGTAGTTTACACTATTGGCAAAATTTTGGGGGACGGAATAATTACTCTTAATGAAAAGAATTCCTTTTGCGAGAACAAAAAAATAATAAAGAATTAAGAGGGACTAAAGTAATGATAAAATTTGTTTGTCCTCTTATTGTAGTTGACGAAATTATAGTCTCTAAGCGTTTTTATGAAGAGTTGCTGGGGCAAAACGTGAAGTTCGATTTTGTGGAGAACGTTACGTTTGAAGGAGGTTTTTCAATTCATCAGAAAACGCATTTTCAAGACCTGATTGGCGGAGAGAATAGCATATTAAGCGGAAAAAAATCCAATAATAGCGAGCTTTATTTTGAAACAGAAGAAATTGAAGCCGTATCTGAAAAATTGAAAAGCGCAGACGTGGTATTTATCCATCACATTAAAGAGCAGCCTTGGGGGCAGCGCGTAATGCGTTTACGCGATCCCGATGGGCATATAATTGAGGTCGGAGAAACTTTGGAATCAATGATATTGAGATTTGCTAATAACGGAATGTCGACCGATTGGATATGCCACAAAAGCTCACTGCCTGCAGAATTTGTAGAAAAGGCGCTCCAGCGAAAACCATTAAATTTAGATAAAGACTAGTTTTTTTTACAAAATAATAGAACTTAATAGAGTTTTTATCTTTAATTACGACTAAGCGGTCTAAACTAATCTTTTACTTTTTCGATTATAAAATTTGGAACAGTATAAGCGGATTAAATTAATCAAAAGTTGTATTAAGATTTGCATTTTTTCTGATATACGGTTTTTTTAATTTATTCTTTAGTTAAATATTTTTTTAAAGCTAAATAAAAGAGTAGTTTTCGATAGAAAAATTGATTAGAAAACGCAAATTGCGTTTTGCATAAAAAATTACGCTTTTTGTAAAATAAAAAGAAACAGGGTTATGCTATTCAAACATTCTAATAAGCCAAAAAAGAGCGGAACAGTTTTGGACATCGCTCATATAAATATGCAGGGGGAGGACATGATTCTTGTGCCTCTGACTAGTTCTTTCAGTTATAAAACGCCTGAAGAGCAAAATTTAGTGATAAATTCGCTACAGACTAGCGCATTAGAAGCCGGGTTAAAAGGACAGGTGATTCCCGTATGGTTAAATGTTGTGAACAAAATGAGCTTTATTGCTCCTGAATATTATCACCCTTTTTTAAGAAGCGTTGATATGAATTTTGTGCAGCTTAACCTTAATAAAAAGCTTGAATATAAATAATAGATTTCAAAACTAAATAGAAATAAAATGGCTGCTGTTGACGAAGTATTTGATATAACTTTTCTGGAGAATATTTCCTTTATTAAAGACGAAGGGCTTACTCTTATTCTTGAAGAAAAAGTTCCCGCCGACCATGCGATTGGTTTTTCTCCTTATTATAAATTCAGTATGCAAAACACAGTAACTGAAGAAATAATGGGCGAAATTCGTCTGCGTATAGGCGCTACAAATGATGAAATTAATTACAGGGGAAATATTGGCTGTACAGTGTTTGAAAAGTTCCGCGGTTTTAATTATGCCGCAAGGAGCAGCAAACTTCTCAGACCAATAGCAAAGTCGCATCAGCTTAACCCAATATGGCTTACATGCGACGAAAACAATATCGCCGCAATTAAATCAATTGAGTCTCTCGGCGCTGAATATGTAGACTCGCGCGCCATGACTGAAGATTATCCTTATGCGTGGTATTATCCAATTGAATCCCGCGTTAAACGCAGGTATAAATGGATTATTTACTAAACGCAAATATTCCATATGCAAATTGATAAAGCAAAAATTGCCGCGTGCGTTTTCGATTTTGACGGCGTAATTGTAGATTCTGAACCGCTTCACGAGCTTGCACAGCAGGCTGCTTTTGATTTTTACGGGATAAATTACGAACCAGGAATCTTTAGTAAATACAGGGGAATTCGCGACGCTGTTTTGTACCAATACGGGCTTGATCGCGCTCCCGCAAGCGGCGTCACATTAGAACAATTAGATATTCTAAAAAAAGAAAAGTTCCACGAACTATTTGAAAACGTTAAATATATCCCCGGTTCTCTCGATTTTCTACGCAAAGCAAGAAGTCAGTACGGTAAAATTGGACTCGTAACTTCATCGGCGCGCAAGTGGGTTGTCGCCGAGGTTAATAAATCAGGCATCTATGATTTATTCGATTTCATCGTTACCGGAGACGACACTGAAAATCATAAACCCGATCCAGAGCCCTATTTACATATGCTAAACGCGTTAAAAGTAAGGGGAGAGGAAACTATCGTAATAGAAGATTCGCAATCCGGCATACTTTCCGCAAAAGCCGCAGGCTGCATTGCCATTGGGCTTACTACTTCTTTTAGCGGTAAAGAACTTGCTTCATCGGGCGCTGATTTTGTTAGCGATTCCTTTGCGGAACTTGCCAAAATACTCTTTTAGTAATCCTGCGCAAATAATGCTTCTTCCTGGTTTTCCCAATTGACCAAAAATATTTCAGACGGGGAGAGGGATAAAGTTGAGATTTGGTTTTTCAATTATTACTCGTATATTAGAATTATATATATGGGGCAAATTTGTTAGATGCGAATCATACGCAGATTCCGGCTCGTACAATTCTAGTTTTAACATTTCTGCAAACTTCATGCTTATCTATAAGTAATATTATGAAAATGTAATTTTATTTAATAGCGGGAGAAATGAAATGAAAAAAATACAATTCAACATTCTTATGGCTTTTGCCATATTATCATTTGTTAGTTTAACAAATGCGCAATGGAAAAAAATACCTGTCGCGCCTGGAAAGGCTATGATTAGCTGCGTTGCAACCGATAGTAATCATGTTTATGCAGGGACAAATTTTGGAGAAATTTACGCGCTTGAGAAAGGCAAAAACTCCTGGAAGCAAATATACAAGCCTTCTGATAACGCAAGCATTCCTGAAATTATATCGAATGATACGGCTGTTTTTGCCGAATACGGAAGAACGATAATATATGTAAATATACAAAATGGAAATTCAGGCGATACATATTCTCCTCTTAGCGGCGGTTGTATACTCTATACTATATGCAGCATGGCTTATTTTAATAACTCGTTATTTATTACTGCAAGCGATCAATCTTATATATATGCAAGAAAAGTATATTACGATGGTTATAATTGGGAAGGAGTAAATGACAGCCTGAATGGCGCGCATATAATTGCGTTCAGCAAATATAAAAATCAGCTATATGGCGCTTCGGCAGATAGCGGTTTATTTGTTCTTTCGGGCGACGAAACTTACTGGCGTAAATGTAAAAGCGGTTTAGCTAATATAAAACATTTTGCAATTGCAGATTCTGTCTTTTTTGTTACGGATAATAAAAACATATACTACTCAAATTATAGCGATAGCTCCTGGAAACCATTGCCCAATGTTCCAGTTGGTTCCGATTATGAATCGATGAAAGCGTTCGGAAAATATCTTTTTGTAAAATACGGTTCAGCGCTGTATAAATCGAGCGACTATGGAGCCGCATGGTCTTTGTGCAATATTAACAAGGTAAACGCAGCAGTCAATTCTTATTGCATGCAGGGTGACAAATTAATTATCGGTACGGATATAGGCGTATACATGGCTGATATAAACAGCATGCAATGGACTGATAATAACGATAGCCTTTCTCAGGCGGAAGTTTATTCGGTTTGCGAAGGGAGTAAAAATCTCTTTGCCAGCACAAGCATGGGGCTGCATTATTCCACTGACGGAGGCGTTTCGTGGCGTATGACGAGTCTGCCGCAAAATCAGGTCTATAAATTGTATAGCCGTAGCAGCCATATTTTTGCCGCGGCTGAT
>WSSedL1CaDRAFT_10000486_pt1 | contig 28137 bp, 13 predicted proteins | sample WetSurSL1Cattail_FD_9464 | JGI IMG/M metagenome (IMG submission 9464)
GCAGCGATATGGCGGGACATATTACCAGGGAAGCGGCAGCCGGACTTCATTTGAAAGAGGGGACACCTGTATTCGGAGGCGGCGGTGACGCTTCTCTGATCGGTATTGGAGCAGGCGCCGCTGAACCTGGTGATACACACATCTATTCAGGCACATCTGGCTGGGTATCGACAGTCGTAAAAAAGCAGGTGGTGGATACTTCTTCAATGATAGCGGCAATCGTCGGGGCCGACAGTACTTCCTTCAATTATTTCGCCGAGCTTGAGACAGCGGGTAAATGCCTGGAGTGGGTGAAGGATCATCTGGCTCTGGATGAAATCGATATCTACCTTGAAAAACAGAATATATCAGATTCCAGGGAAACCATTTATAAAAGCCTGTATGACTACATGATGCATGCCATCCGGAATGTTCCGGCAGGCAGCAGCGGGGTGATTTTCACGCCCTGGCTTCATGGCAACCGCTGTCCCTTTGAAGATCCCAATGCCCGGGGTATGTTCTTCAATATTAGTCTGGAGACAGGAAAAACAGAATTGATCCATGCCGTCCTTGAAGGAATTTGCTATCACCTGAGATGGCAGTTGGAAGCCCAGGAGAAAAAGGTAAAGACCTCACAGGCGATACGTTTTGTCGGAGGCGGCGCTTTGGCGCCATTGACCTGCCAGATGCTTTCCGATATGCTGGGCCGTGAAATAGAAACAGTGGAAAATCCACAGAATGTGGGAGCGGTCGGCGCGGCCCTGGTTGCGGCAGAAGGGCTTGGCATCATCAGCAGGCTTGGAGAAGCAAAGAAGCTGACGAGGGCTGTTGAATGTTATAAACCGGATATGAAGAACAAAGCAGTATATGATCAATACTTTGCTGTGTTTAAATCTCTATATAAAAGGAATAAAAAGAATTTCAATGCATTAAATGAGTATAAATCAAAAGGATTCGGGAGGTAGCATGATGGCAAATATTAAAAGTATCCTCGATCATCAGAGAAGTTTTTTTGCAAGCGGAGAAACACTTGATATTGCGTTCCGAAAGAATGCCCTGATAAAGCTGGGGAACGTTATTCGTGAAAACGAAAGTGAAATTCTTGGCGCCCTGAAGAAAGACCTTAACAAAGCTCCCTTTGAAGCCTACATGACAGAAGTTGGAATGACCCTGGAAGAAATTAAATATGTGGTAAAAAACATCTGCAAATGGAACAGGGTCAAAAGGGTCCCGACACCGCTCACACAGTTCAAATCTACATCTTATATTGTTTCAGAGCCGTATGGTATAGTTCTGATCATGTCGCCCTGGAACTATCCGTTTCAATTGACACTTGCACCGGTGGTAGGAGCGATTGCCGCGGGAAATTGCGTAATCATCAAGCCTTCGGCATACTCACCGGCCACCTCCGCCATGATATCGAAATTGATCGGAAGCTGTTTTGACAGCAAATACATAACTGTGATAGAAGGTGGAAGGGACGCCAATCAGGAACTGCTTGGAAATAAATTCGACTACATATTCTTCACAGGCAGTGTGAATGTCGGTAAAACCGTCATGGAGGCAGCATCAAAGCACCTTACTCCGGTAACGCTGGAACTGGGTGGAAAAAGCCCCTGTATCGTAGACAAGAATGTCAATATAGATATTGCCGCCAGAAGAATAATCTGGGGTAAAACCATAAACAGCGGCCAGACCTGTGTCGCACCGGATTACCTGCTTGTGCACAAGGATATAAAGGCTCAGCTGCTGGCTGCAATGAAGAAATACATCAGGGAATTTTACGGGGAGATACCCTGCATGAATGATGAATTTGCCAGGATTATTAATGAGAAACATTTCAACCGTCTGAGAGAGCTGCTGAAAGGGGTCGATATAGCAGCGGGAGGAGATTCGAATCCGGCCACGCTTCAGATATCGCCCACTATTTTGAACAATGTCAAATGGGATGATCCTGTCATGCAGGAAGAGATATTCGGGCCAATACTGCCCGTAATTGAATTTGACAATATAACACAGGTGATTGATGCGGTGAATTGCCGTCCCAAGCCTCTCGCGCTTTATCTGTTCACCAGCGACAAGGATGTTGAGAAGCAAATTGTAAAAAGGATCTCCTTCGGAGGCGGATGTATCAACGACACGATCGTCCACCTGGCTTCCTCGCGCATGCCTTTCGGCGGCGTAGGCGAAAGTGGAATGGGTTGCTATCACGGCAACTGGAGCTTCGACACTTTTTCGCACAGGAAGAGCATATTAAAGAAGTCTTTTTTGATTGATATAAAAACCAGATATGCGCCTTACGGCAACAAGCTGAAGTTATTAAAGCTGCTTATGCGCTGACAGCTGCGCGAAACCCGTATGTAAAGTGCGTATGAAACCCATATGATGCCTGTATGAAGCCCATATGCGAAAAGCGGATGAGTATACGGACTGCTGCTGTAATTTTTACCGGCAATATACCGGCAGAAATGTTAGCAGATTACATATTTACTATTTTTCATTGTCTGTCCCACTTGATGAATCGGCAGTCGATTCATTATCAGCCGATTCATCTGCAGCCGAACTTGCAGCTTGCACGCTTGATTTATAATCTGACGCAGCTTTGAACATGGATGAAAATCCTTTGGCCGAATCACTTAACGATACTGCAAATAAAAGAGCAATAGCAAATGCAGTAATAATAGAATAAGAAATCCATGCTTTCGGGGAATTAAATGCATAATAATTTCTGTTGACACAGCGTGATTTCCACTTTACTTTTTGAAAAGAATAATTTACACAGCAAATAAAGAAAAAAACACCAAGTATAACAACTCCTGCAACTAAAAACATAATAAATCTCTCCATTTTAAAATTGTATGTTTACTTAAACACTATACTTATAATATACCATTTCATACATTTTGAAAACAAACTGCTTCAATTGGATAGATACATTACACTGTTATGCCATGCAATACATTATTTGTAACAAATGTATTGACATAATATGGGCATAATGTTAATATTGAAGCAAAATAAATACATTTCACAAATGTATTAGCAAATATAGGCAGTATTTAAAATGATGCGTTGAAGTATAGTCAATATCTGGGCACTTTGGATTATACGGAGCGAGTGGTGCAACCGGCTTTTTTTTATTGTCTTTTTTTAGGTTTACCGGCCTATTGAACTTTATTTCAATATTAGTTTTGGAGGTGGAGTGTTTTATGACGAAAAAGTGTACTAAAAAAGTACTTTCGATGTTATGCCTGATTGCAATGCTGCAAAGTCTATTGTTTGGCAACAATCTTTTTTCATGCGGTGAAAGCCAGACGCCTGATGAATCCGGTCCGGGTCCGGAATCGCAAGTGACGATGGAATCATCCGATGAATTATCCATACCTGAGTTTACAGATGCACTGATAAGCACCACCTCCGTTTCTTTAGCCTGGGAAGCTGTCTCAAATGCTGCAGCATATGACGTTGAAGCAGATGGCAGCATCATTTCTGATATTCCGGATACATCATATACCCATGCAGGACTGACTCCGAATACGCTGCATACTTATAGGGTCAGGGCTAAAAATGAAACTGCGGCAAGTGACTGGAGTCCGGAGAAAAGTGTAACAACCGCAGCGTTGAGCGTTCCTCAAGTTAAACTGCAGATGTACAATGCCAACCGGGCGGATTCCATCAACTCCATTTATCCGCGTTTTAAACTGTATAATACCGGCAATGAGCCGCTTGATCTGTCTGAAACCAAAATCAGATATTACTATAAGGTTGAAGGAATCGAATCCCAGAAATTCTGGTGTGATTGGTCCGGCATCGGAGGAGAAAATGTTACCGGCAGCTTTATTCAGCTTTCCAATCCCAAGGAAGGCGCCGATTATTGTCTGGAGATCGGCTTCAGTGATAACGCAGGATTTATCCAACCGGGCCAGTCTGCTGAAATGCAGATAAGGTTTGCAAACACGGAATGGTCAAACTATACACAGACCAATGACTATTCCTTTAACAGTACGGATACGGATTTTGCGGATTGGAACAAGGCGGTAGTATATTATTCCGGTACGCGGATATGGGGAGAGGAACCTTCCACCGATGTTCCGGCTTTGAACGAGCAGGATGCAAGGCTCCAAATGTACAATAGCAACCGTACAGACACAATTAATACGGTCTTCCCATGGTACAAGCTGTTTAATACGGGCAGTAAACCAATTGAGCTCGAAAATGTCCGGATAAGGTATTACTTTACAGCAGATGGCAACAAAAGTCAAAACTTTTGGTGTGATTGGTCGCCGATCGGAAGCGGCAATGTTACCGGCAAGTTTTTAAAAATGTCAGCACCGATAGAGAATGCCGACTATTGTTTTGAAATGTCCTTTAAGGACGCGGCGGGACAATTGCTGCCCGGGGGAAGCATGGAGATCCAGTCCCGTTTCGCAAAGTCCGACTGGTCGAACTACTCCCAGGCAAATGATTATTCTTTTAATAGTTCATCAAGCAGTTATATAGATTGGGATAAGGTTACGGTTTATATTGGGGACGATCTGGTATGGGGAAACGAAATCATGCTGGAGGTTCCAGATAATATAACCGTATCAGCGACTGAAACAGATACCACTCTGACGTGGGACAGTGTATATGGAGCTGTTGAGTATGATGTTGAAGTGGACGGCGCCATTATTGATGCCGGCGCATCCACGACTTATACCGCAAGCGGTCTTAACGCCGGGACGCTGCACAAATACCGGGTCAGAGCGCGAAGCAATCTGACCGAAGGCCTTTGGTCAGACACTATTGAGAAGTGGACGCTTCCGGCTATACCCGGAAATATAGAGGTATCTTCGGGCAAAAACTCCATCATGATTACCTGGGATGAGGTGAATGGAGCGACAGGATACGANTTGAGGTATATGGAACAGCTATAGATAACAGCTCTGAAACATCCTATTTGCATACCGGATTAAACCCTAATTTACAGCAAACTTACAGAGTCAGGGCAAAGAATGCCAGCGGCGCCGGAAAATGGAGCGCTATTGCGGCTGGCACAACACTTCCGGGAATCCCCGCAAATCTTAATGCAACAGCCTCTGAAGATTCCATTATTCTCGGCTGGGACCATGTGGCTGGAGCAACGGCATATGACGTTGAAGCAGATGGGAACATCATTTCGGATATATCGGAACCTTCCTTTACACATTCTGAGCTTGTACCAAATACTGTCCATACTTATCGGGTAAGGGCAAAAAATTCCGACGGGATTGGTGAATGGAGCAGCCAGATAGCAAAATCAACCCTTTTGCCCGTTCCGAAGAATATCGGAATGACAGTAAGCAGTACTGATGTAACACTTATGTGGGATAAGGCTGATATGGCGGAGAGCTATGATATTGAGGCGGACGGTACCATAAAAAACAATGGAAATAAAACGGAATACAAACAGGAGGGCTTGGAACCAGGCACCAGTCACATCTACAGGGTCAGATCCGTCAACGGGAACAACACAAGCGCCTGGAGCAGTGAGCTGTCTGCAGTTACACTGCCGGATATACCCGGAAACATCATTGCAGCAGCTTCAAACAATGAGATAACAGTTACCTGGGATTCCGCAGCCGGCGCGGACAGCTATGAAATTGATGTTGACGGAAACGTGCTTGACAACGGAACTAAAACCACCTACATACATACGGAACTTACAGCGGACACAGGACATACCTACAGGGTGCGTGCCGGAAATTCTGCCGGGGCCGGGGAATGGAGCGGCTTGATATCCGCAACTACTGCCATATCGGTGCCTGAAGGACTGAAAGCAACTGCAACCAGTACCACCGTATCTCTTACCTGGATTCCGGCGCAAGGTGCAAAAGGCTATGACCTGCTAGTTGATGGTACAGTTACGGATGCGGGAAAGGAAACTGCCTACACGCACAAAGAATTGGAGCCGAACAGCATACATGTTTACAGGGTCAGGGCAAGAAAAACGGACGGGTTCAGCGCCTGGAGCGCTGCGGTTGTCCAGTTGACCATGGTTGGCGTGCCGTCCGGTTTTTCAGCGTTTGCGAAAAGTGAAGAAATTTCATTGTCATGGAATAAGGTTGAAGACGCAACAAAATACGAAATAGAAGCGGACGGGGTACTGACCGATGTGGGTGAAAAAAACTCTTTTGTACATTCCGGTTTAGTGACAGGCGGCAGGCATACTTACAGGGTCAGGGCGGGAAACGATAACGGAATGGGAGATTGGACCGATGACCTGACCGTAAGGACAGCACCGCCTGCGCCGCAGAACCTGAAAGCCGAAGCTTCCATAAATGAAATCACGCTGACATGGGATGCCAGTGCGGGTGCGAACGGATATGAGGCCGAGGTAAACGGAGTTATCGTAAAAGATATAACGGATATGAAATATGTCCATTCAAATCTGGAACCAAATACCAGACAGGCCTATAGAGTCAGGGCCGTTTATGAAGACGGTACCAGCGAGTGGAGCGGACTGCTTGAAGCAAACACTCTGCCGGAATTGATGATAAAGGTGGCGGAAAACACCAGTTTCAACTTTGTTGTAGTGGTCCCTGCAAAGAAAGAGGTTGAATCCAGAACCATCAAGGTAAGCTACGACCCGGATGAGCTTGAGGTTGCGGACCTGTGTGCCAATACTCCCGGAATCGAGCTGCAGGCAGGAGTTGTGGAAGATACGGATATAAGCGTTATTGAGTTTACACCAGGGGAGATTGTGTATGAAGTAAAGAATACAAGCAAAACGATAGTAAACATCATCCGGTTTTTATCGAAAACGAATGATAACGCCAATGTGAGCTATACGATTGAGTAGTACGCGCATCGGCGGATCTCATCGTATCGTTGGCCGGCTCTATTGTATAGTGCTTAAGACAGAGTATGGAGGACGAAATTATGAAAAGCGGAATAAAAGCAATAGCTTCCATGATGGTAATACTATTCATTTTTATGAACGTTTCTGTAAACTTTGACGAACCGGATAGAAATGGACATATTGTTCAAATAGGAGCGGATAAAGCTTATGCGGCAAAGATGAGCACCTATAATAAGTATAATGTAGTATATTTATCAACGTATACGATCTCTGAACCATATACGATTGATGATGAAGAAAATGGAGGTAGTGGTACTTCTGACTATAAATACTTATATAAAAGTTTTGAGTATAGTGCATCCTCTGGGTTTGGGTATATGGGGACTGGAAAATATTATGGGAAAATACCTGATTCATCATTGGATTCTTATATAGGAGCGTATTATTGCACTGAATGGTTTGCTTATAGATATTTTGGTACTAAACATAATTCACGTGAAATATTCCAAATAATGTCTTTTATAGAACATTATATAGACTATAAATCTGATGAACGGGTAGATCATTATGTATATTCAATCCGCAAAATCACTGCTGATTGTGAAAAAGGGACACTGGTAGAGTCAGGGATAACGGCAGAGGATGGCACATATCCGGAAAATGGGGTGGAGAATGGGTACTGGTATGTAAAAAAAACACCGGAACTAAGTATACTTAACCCTGTGCAAGACAGTAAAATAAATACGTCTTTCACTCCAAGCATTTCCGTATCCGACTCTGTTGGAGAGACGCTGACCTGTTCGTATTATCTGGATTCGGAAGCTGCGGCAAGGGAAACCAAGCAGGTATCAAATGCTGCCACGGCGCAGAATGTCAGCTTTCAGACACTGGATATCGGTACATTAGGCGAAGGCGCTCATACTATCACCTTTGAAGCCTACGACGGGGGTACTGTTTCCGCAAAAAAAACAATCGCTTTCACTATCGACAGAACACCGCCGGAGATCAACCCGATAACCTATACAGCTTCCGAATCGGGCATTACGATCACGGGCTCCGTTAAAGCAGGTACTTCGGACTTGAATGCGCTTCCCTACCGGTATACGATAAACGGTGTACAAAGTGACTGGACCACCGATACTTCCTACTTATCGGGTATACTTTCTCCCAATACCAAATATTCTGCAAAGTTTGAAGCCAGGGATGCCCTTGAAAATATAGCTTTAGATCAGAAAGAAGTATGTACAAAAGCGCAGAAGCCTTCCTTATCTCTAGCAGGGGCTGCAGAGACAACCCTGGATTTGAAAATAACGGACTCAAACCCTGCAGGTACGGAGTATCAGATTACTGCAGGTTCGAAATATGTAAGTTCAGATGGTACGCTCACGGGAACGGCACAGTGGAATGCTTTAACCAGTAAAACCATCACCATAAAAGGATTACAGCAAAATACAGGGTATACCGTCAGTGGCAGGACCAGAAATGCCGACCTTGCAGAGTCGGATGCGGCACAAGCCAGCAGTACGACTCTGGCCAAGTCGCCGGACATTACCTTCCCCGAAGTCAGCCAAACGGTAATAAAACTGGCGTGGAATGCCGTATCGGGCGCTGCATCCTATGAGGTGGAAGCCGACGGATTCAGTATTGGACAAGTTACCCAGTCGGTTTATGTCCATAATGGCCTCACAGCGGAAACGGAGCACAAGTACAGGATCCGAGTAATCAACGCAGGCGGTACAGGAAACTGGAGCAGCTATTACAGCATGGCAACCGCTCCGTATCCTCCGGCTGTACCGACGAACATCGAAGCCATAGCAGACCAGACCACCGTTACCCTCACTTGGGACAAGACAGCTAAAGCAACCTCATATGAAATAGAAATCAATGGCGGTGCGACACCCGTTAACGTGGGAAACGTGCTGACCTACACGGATAAAGGCCTGGTGCCCGATACGGAATATAAATACAGGATCAGAGCAAAGAACTCCGGCGGAGTCGGCGATTGGAGCGGATATATAACAATAGCCACTCTGCCGGAACCTCCTCCGACGCCCTCGGGAATAACGGTGAAGAAAACCAACACCTCCGCTACAATTTCGTGGTCGCCTGCTGAAAGAGCGGAAACATACCGAATAGAAGCAGACGGGCAGATTATCGACAACGGAACGCAGACATCCTACACGCACGAAGGCCTTACCTCCCTGAGCAGTCACAAGTACAGGATCAAGGCGGTGAACAAAGGCGGCGGCAGCGGGTGGAGCGACATGATCTATGTCATCACCAATCCGGACAAGCCTGAAACACCTGCAAATATAATAGCTACATCGGATACGGAGTCAATCAGTCTGACCTGGTATAAGACGCTGTATGCGGAAAGCTATGAGGTCGAGATAGACGGCTCTTCTACCACATATACAACCGGTGCGGCTTTCACACATGACAGCCTGGAACCGGACAGTTCCCATACCTACAGGGTCAAGGCAATCAACGTCACGGGCGTGAGTGAATGGAGCAAGCCCCTGACCATATCGACATTCCCGGAAGAATCCGGTGAGACGGAAGACACAAGCCTTACAAATGTCATTGCGATTGTAACCAATAATAACATCCTGCTTTCATGGGATGACGTAACAACAGGCGGGGCATATGAGATCGAAGTCGACGGAAAAGTTACCGATAACGGTAAAAGCACTGTATACAACCATACGGGCCTGACTGCCGAGACCTACCATACCTATAAGATCCGGGTCAAGGATGCTTCAGACAGTGCCGGCACAGCGGATACGTCCGATTGGTGCGCCGTGCTCACACTTGCAACTATGCCGGATATACCGGACGCTCCGACGGGCCTTTCCGCAGCGGCTTCCAACAATTCGATCGAAATCCGATGGGAGAGGGTGGAAGGCACAATGGGGTATGACATTGAATTGGACGGAAAGGTTGCAGACGCAGGCGAACAGGAAGGGTATATACAGGAGTCCCTGGATCCCGGTACTACCCACACATACAGGGTAAGAGCCAGAAATATCTCAGGTGTTACGGCATGGAGCGAAGCAATTTCCGAAAGCACAACAAATCCTATATATACCGTGGAATGCATAAAGAACGGGGAGTTCAGCCTGTCGCTCACTGCTTCGGATGTGCAGGACTTCACCGGCTTTGCGGCAGTTGTCACCTACAACGCTGATGAGCTTGATGTGGTTGACTTATATGGCTTCACGCCGGAAATGGATACCTTTTCGGAGGGAACAATAACCGGGACCAAAGTCAAAGTGAAGTATGAACAGGGAAGAATCATCTTTACGATGGATGAAAACATCACTCCCGGCACCATGTGGTCGGGAGAGATCTCCAATATTATATTCATGTCCAAAGTTACCGGAAAGACGCAGATCAACTTTTTGCAGGAGTAGATTATTGCGGGAATAGATTATTGCGGGAATAGATCATTGCGGGAGTAAATCATTACAGGAGTAGACCGTTACAACAATAGACTATTTCAGCAATAGAACATTGCAGAGAGTAGAACTTCGCAGAGAATAAATCATCAGCAATAGACAATTACAGAAAGGATGGACACAATTTATGATGCCAAAATCATGGAATGCAAAACGGTTTGCCGCATTAGCGGTTGCAGCGGCGTTCCTGCTGACTGCGGTGCCGCTGACCGTATTCAGTCTCAAATTACCGGCCGTTAAAAGCTTGAACTATTTCAGCGATGAGGAAATGAAAACGGCCAGTGACATATCAAACCTTACAGGTGGGGATGTAGAAGATATTCTTGCCATGAAAGATGCAGGAAAGACCTGGAATGAAATATTGGAAAAGCTGAAGAAGAGCAGCGGAGCGAACAGTGCCGAATCAAAAGAGGAAAGAAACGATCTTTTGGCGCAGTCAGGTCTTGAAGAAGCCGATATCAAAGAGCTTAAAAAGGAAGGATTCTCTGAAACGGAGATCACGGATGCAAAGCTGTATGCGGAAAGAATTACATTTGAACTGAATGAAATCGTTTCAGCCAAACAGATGCAATCCCAAAATCCATCGGAAGGACTAAACCTGCAAAGCACTGAAAATAATGACTCTCCTTATGCCGAACTTGCCGGCAGGCTCGATGAAAAGCTGGCGGTGACCTTCCTGCTTAAGCTTAATAATGACTTCGGCGGACAGGAACAGGTCATGGACGAATATTTATATTCCATTCAGGCCGGTCTGAACCTGGAAGAATATATTGCGGATAAAACCGCCTACCAAAAGGAGCGCGACGAACAAAGCGCCGGCATGGATCAGTCGGCGGTAATCACAGTCCGCAGGATTGAGGAAAAGATGCTGGAAGTGATTCAAAATTCCAATAAACTCAATAAAACCGACAAGTTAACGGAAGTAAAGTCAGGACAATTGGAAACAGGGATCGACAGCAATAAGGAAGGCCCGGAGGAAAGTGCGGAAGGCAGCGGGGCGGAAAACACGGATGCCTGTTCGGACTCCGGTTCGCCAATCAGTGCAGGTACTGCTTCCGGCAAGACTTCGGTTGACTTTAGCGGAAAGAGTATTGAAAGTATCATACCGTCGGATATTTTACCGGAAAACGAATCGAAATCCGTCCGTCCGGAGAATCCTGCCGATGCCGCAAGGAATGAAATCAATGGCTTGAATCCGGAATTGAATTGATAAATGGGGGGATCGCACATGAGAAAATCCATATATTTCAAAGCAGTATTGGTTGTGGTATTGATGGCCTTTGTCCTGGAAGCGGGACTGATGGCATATAGCATGATAAATAGAGATGGCCGGGGCTGGTCAGGTATGAGCCGGATTTTGTCCGGACAGGGTATATTGCTGGCGGCTGATACGCTTGCAGAAACAAACATAGATGAAGCAGCGGATACAAACGGAGACAGTACATCCACATCGGAGGATACCACTTTATCTGTGGATACCGCTGCATCTTCGGATACTGCCACATCGACTGCCTCCTCGGTAGTAACAATATCTGCAGAGGTATTGGAGCTGATCCGGACATCGGATCCGGCAGCGTATGATAAAAATGTCGCCAATTATAAAGAGCTGCTTTCAGAACTGAATGTGCATGAGCGGTATCAAAGCGAGATGGAAAACATGCTCAAGGCAGGGAAGAAGCTGCCGGATATATTGATCGCCTATAGCTTCGTAAATGACAGCTTCGGTACGATTGACGAAGTAAAAAGCCTTGTGGATGCCAAAGAAGCAGGCGGCAATTGGCGTGCGCTGTTTGACGGGTATCGTGAGAGCAATCCCGATTTTACGCCTCAATCTTTTGAATCCGGCTATCTTGAGGAACTGCTTAAAACGGAGGGAATCACAAAGGACGACGTCATGATTGCCGACAGAGCGGCACAAAAGCTTTCGGTTCCATTTACGGAAGTTATGCAGAAAAGAATTGGCCTGAAAACATGGAAGGACATCAACGCCGAATACGGTATCGTAAATGGCCAGATGGAATTGCCCAATGTGGAGGTTGCTCCGGAAAAGGTTGAAGCGTTGGTAAAAAGCAGCGGATTAACCGAACAAAACGTGATTCAGGCGTTTGTCATAGCTTATAAGTTGGATGCCGACGCGGAAACGATCATCGGAAAATTCCGTTCGGGATATACCAAAACGCGTATTTATGCTGAATGCCTTGAAAGCAAGTATAAATAGGGATATGAGGGGGTCAAAATGGTGAGAAAGCTTTTTATTAAAATAATTATTGCATTTCATATATTGATTCTTGCACTCTTGCTGCCGGCTCAGATTGTAAAGGCGGAAACCCTGGAAGAACAGCTCAATAATCTGACAGGACCGAAAAAACAATATAATACGGCTTTATCTCCGGTCTACCTTCGCAACAACGCGTCGGAAGAATCCATCAGCACGCAAAGCGGCGACTTGTCGCTGAACCAGACCGACTATGTCCTTCCCGGGAAAAACGGCCTGGATCTGGAAATAAAAAGATTATACAAAAGTGGAATTTCCAATGTACAGGAGATGAAGGTAAAGTATGTGGACGGAGCATGGGTGGATTATGTTTATTCCGACGCCAATACGACGTCTTTCTATGAAGAACGCTATAATCTGGGCATCGGTATGCGGTTTTCCTTCCCGGCCATGGAATTTAAAACAAACAGCGACGGTACCAGCTACAAATACCTGCATACCGAAGCGGGCGACGTATACAGGTTAGCCGACCCGACGCCAACCGACGGGGTTGAAGCCTACGAGCCCGAAGGCCAAACCGTCAAGGATGTTGCGGTTACGCTTTCCACGAATTTCAGCAACGGGCAGACCGATGGGAAATCCAAATATGTTATGACCGGCAAGGACGGCAGGAAAACCTACTTTTCCGACGACGGGAGAGTACTGGGAATCGTGGACCGGTACGGCAACACCATTAAATTTGAATATGATACGCTTTCCTATACAGCCGACGGTACAACAAAAACCAGAAAGCTGGCAACACGGATTACGGATACGGTTGGGAGAGTTGTAACAATAGAATACAAGGAAGATGCGTCCTATACGGTCGGCCCGATTAAAAATACCGTTTACAGCGCAGACGAGAGCTATAAAAACTCGCAAAACCCCAATACACTATATTCCGGCGACCTTGACGGGAAGTTTCAGGTCATTGTTCACCTGCCGGACGGTAAAAAAATCACATATGATAAAACCGCTGTTCTTGTCAGCTCTGCGAAGCACGTGCTTAGAACCAGGCTGCAGAGGGTTTACGACCTGGACGGCAAGCCAAAATACCATTTCTGGTATGAGCAGCCGTCTCTTGGCTTCAGCTATACGGAAAAAATCACAGGAAAAGAAAAAACCGGTAAGGCTTACAGCGCTTACAACACCTATGAAAATCTGGTTCAGGTGGATTATTGCAGGAATAACAGGATAAAGCGGTATACCTACAATACCAGTACCAAAAGTCTCAGCGACGGCAGCATGCAATACCGGAAAATATTTGAGAAAAAGGAACTGGCCAAAACAGGCTATGATACAACCAAAACGGATTTCCTCGACCGGTTTGTATGCGAGGTAAAGGACAGGTTGAGCTACAGCTACACCAATGAACCGGACGGCTACGACGTTACCGGGTATCAGGAAAACGACGACACTTACCTTAAAAACGGTTACAAATATTATACAACAAAGACCGACATGAACAGCACAACGGCCAAATACACTTACAATGGCAAACATGAGCTGGTCGTCGCCGAAGAGACGGGCACAGACCACAAGAAAGTAACCGCGACGGAAAACGACGAAATGAAATTTCCGAAAAAAGTGGAAGAAACCCTGTACAATATTACAAACGGGCAGGTTGGAACACAGTATTCGAAAAAAATTGAAAATTTCCGGTATGACCAGTACGGGAACCTGACCAGCTATACAGGCCCTCTTGCAAAGAGAGATACCGCCGGTTATCCGGTTGACACGGAAAATACGGTGATCTATTCGTATGCCTGCGACAAGTTCCACACTCTTTTGCAAAAAACCTGGAAACAGGATAAGGATACATCCTGCCAGATCATCAATACCGTTGATGAGAAAGGAAATATTACAAAGGAACAAAAAGTCAATACCGGCGACCCGTCCCAATGGGTCAATACTGATTATCAATACGACAGCAGTGGAAATGTGACACAAAAAACAGTGAATTCCCAGGACAATACCTATATTACAAAGTATGTCTACGGAACGGATGCCGACGGCGGCGACCACAAGGGAGCCTACCTGACGAAGGAATATAATACGGTCAACGGGGCGGAGCTTGCAAGGCAATATGTATATGACCACGATACGGGCAACAAGCTGGCTGAGATTGATGAAAACGGAAACCGGACCGATTACGGATATGACGAACTGGAGAGAAATATAAAAATAACCTATCCGGATAAGACATTCAGGGAATATGTGTACAAGGATTACTCCAGTGCGGACAGGGAAGTGGAATATCTGGATCCCAGGGGGACGAAATTCCTCTTTACCTACGACATCTTTGACAACATTGTCCGGTACAGTGTGAAGGATGAAGGCTTGTGGAAAACGCTGGCCCAGTCGGAATACGATTTCAGGGGCAATACTGTTTCTGAAACGGATTCCAACGGAAATAAAATCACTTTCGATTACGACAGCAACAATAGGCTGATTGCTAAAAATTATTATGAAAAGAGCACAGTAAAGAAAGAAAGCATCAAGCTGACCTATACCCTCGGCGTCAGTGACGATGTACCGCTGCTGCTGACACTTGCGGATGAAGACGGGTATGTTAAAAGATATTACTATAATGCCGCCGAGCAGCTTGTCAAGTATGAAGAAACGCCTGGTAATAAAGTCTTTTATACTCAAACCTATGCCTACAATTACACCGGCGCCGTGAGCAGCGAGACCGACGCAAAAAGCGCAACGACGACTTACCTCTATGACAATCTCGGACGGCTCAGCAGGAAAATTGACGCGCTCAATAATGAGACCACCTATACGTACAATAACCTTGACGATGTCCTGACAGAGGAAGCGCCCGGCGGAAAGATCACCGGATATTTCTATGATTCCGCCGGAAGAAGGACAGAAGCAAGAACCTATACAAAGGGCTCCAATGACTACTATTATGAAAAATACACTTACGACAATGCCGGAAACATAACAGCATCCGCGAAGGGCAAGGTTGAAAACGGGCAGGACAGCCTCTCCGCGAAGTCGGAATTCACATACGACAACATGGACAGGGTCACCGATGAATACAGCTCTATTGAAGAGGGAAGAAAATCGCATATCCATTATGTCTATGACGCAGACGGCAACCGGATCGAAACGGATGAATACGCCGATCAGGCGGGGGACAAGCTCCTCAAATACACGTATGCGTATGATTTTGCCGGTGAATTGATCAGCGAGGACGGCATTTATACCGAAAACGGCAGTCAGGGCTCAGCCGCAACTCACGGAACCTATATGAAAAAGTACACATGGGACTGCGAAGGGAATCTGCTCAAGGAAGAACAATATGATGGAAGTGGCTTTCAGACAACGGAGTATGCCTATGATTACAGGAACAGGCTTGTGCTGAAGACAGAGCCCTATTCCTCCGACGGAAAGAATAAGCAGACAGCCTATACCTATGATAAACGGGGCAACACGGCTTCGGAAACCGTTACGATACAGGGTACGGCCTGTACGACCGCCTTCCGGTATGACGGGAGAGGAAAACTTGTTCAAAAGACGGATGCCATGAAGCATACGACTACTTATCTGTATGATGAAAACGGAAACCTGAAAAAGGAAATCGATCCCCGTTATTATGGTCAGAACGAGGACGGCGCTCCCGGCATGGAATACGAATACGACAGCCTCGGACGGCTGGTAAAGGCGGCAAGCTTCGACGGGACGAACCGGGAAGTGGTTTTCTTCAAAGAATATGACGGACGCGGAAATGTGATAAAAGAAGCGGACGCGATTGGCTATGACAGCAATGAACCCACACTGTCGACCGGAAAAAAATACGAATACGACGCTGCCGGCAATGTGATACGGTATACCTCTGCGCGGATGGCGAAGGACGGAGGATCAAGCACCGGGTACACCAGGATATATACTTACAACGGCTCGGGAATGGTAACCTCAGAACAGGATTCCAATGGCGAAAAGACGGTAAAGACCTATTACCTGAATGGCCTTTTGAAGGCGGCAGCCTATCCGGACGGCAGCAGCGAGGCCTATTCCTATGACGATACCGGAAAGGTCTATATATTGGAGACCGACCGGGGCGGCAACAAAACCGCCACATATAACAACATATTCGGCAAGCCTTACCGGGTCGAGTATCCCGACCGGACCTCCGAGACCTTCGAATATACTGCCGAGGGCTATGAAAAGGAAAGCCGGGACAGGAACGGGAATATCACGCAGTTTGAGTATGATCCTGCGGGAAACATGACGGCGCGGAAAGAATACGAAAAATCCGATGCGGATACGGTTGCGGTATACTACAGACTCACCCGCTTCAGCTACGATGAAAACGGCCAGGTGTTGAGCAGTGAAACCTTCAGCCTGAAGGCCGCAAAAGCGGACGGTCGGGTATTATCCTCCGTATCCGCGGGAGACAGGACGGAGAGCGTCTACGATAAAGCGGGAAGACTTGCTGCCGCATACGGCCCGAATGGACGTGAGACGCTCAACAGCTATGACGCGGCCGGTAACATTACCGCGGTGAAGCAAAAGGTATCGGACAAGGAATATAAAGTGCAGAGATTCACATACGACACCCGTTCCAGGAAGGTGAGCGAAGCCCTTCTCCTGAACACGGCCGACCTTGATAAGAAGCAGCTTCAGGGAGCTACATTCGACGATGAATACCCGACAATGGTATTATCAACGACAAGCTATACGTATTATGCGAACGACCTGATAAAGTCAACGAAGGATGCGGCAGGGAACGAAACCCTCTTCGAATATGACCTTGACGGGCAGCTGGTTAAAAAAGAGGAGCCCTTGCATATTACGACAACTTACGCCTATGACACGGAAGGAAACCTGATACGGGAAACCGACGGCAGGGGCGTAACCTGTTATTACGAATACGACAGCATGGACAGGATGATCCGGCAGAAAGCCCCCGCGTCCGGAGGCGGACTTGCCGTAACACGGTATATCTTTGATGCCATGGGCAATCTGCTGAAAGTCATCCAGCCAAACCGTTATGAGGAAGCCAAGGATACGCAGAACCAGGCAAACGGCATGCAGGGCGTTTCCTATACCTACGACAGCATGAACAGGCAAACGTCCATAATAGCGCCGACTGGGGAAACAGTGCAGTATATTTCCTATGACGCCGGTGGTAATGTGAAGAAGAGCGTGGACGGTCTCCGGTATCAGGGAAGTACCGGAGAGGGAAGTACAGTAGAGGGAAATACCGGAGAGGGAAGTACCGGAGATTCAAAAGGAACCGTTTATGAATATGATGGACTCAACAGAGTTGTACGGGTAACGGATGCACTCGGCGGCATCACGGCTATGGAATATGATGTTCTGGATAACATCACAAAGCAGACCGATGCTCTGGAACATGCCACAAGCTACGAATACAATCCGGACGGCACTTTGGCGAGAGTAACCTATCCCGATCAGGGAACCGTCTCCTTTACCTGTGACCTGCTCGGCAGGGTGACAGGCAGAACCGACCAGAGAGGGAACACATCGGCATATACATATAACGCGTTCGACAAGCCGAAGGAAGAAAAGGATCCTTACGGCAGCAGCATCGTGCACAAATACGACTTAAAAGGCAATGAATGCGCAACTACGGACAAACGCGGCAGTACGGTCTATACAAGCTATGACGCACTGGACAGGCCAGTGGAAAAGAAGACGCCTCTGGAGCAGGACGGGACAGGCAACCTTCTGTATTCAATAGAAAGCTACACGTACGACGAAGCCGGCAACCTGCTGACCAGAACCGTGACCGGCCCGGAAAGCGGATTTTCACCCAGGATTATGGCCTGCACCTATTACGGCAACAACCTGCTGAAGAGCGAATCCGACAATAACGGCGCCTATGTGATATACAGCTACGATAACAACGGCAACCTGACGAAGAAGGAAACGCTCCGGGAAGTATCCGGCGGTACTGCTGAAGGCGATACTGTTGAAGGTGATACCGCAGATGGCGGCACGGACAGTAATGGTGCGGACAATACCAGTGCAGGCAATACCAGCACGGACAGTAATGGAGCAGACAATACCGGAACGGACAGTAACGGCGCAGACAGTACCAATGCAGACAATACCGGCAGCGGCTCCCGGTACGATACGGAGTTGTATGTCTACGATGCCATGGACAGGCTTACGCAAAGCATACGGCTGGCGGACAGGGAAGGCCTGTATAACGTGTCGGATATTGATAATCTTGAAAGCCTCATCGACAACAAATACCCTGGAAAAGTAAAGCTCATCACAGGGTATGCATATGATATTCTTGGAAACAAAACAGCGGAAACCTCGCCGACAGGGTACGGCTTTATCGAGGGAGACGACATAAACCGGGAAAAGTACACGGTCAGGTATTCCTATGATGCGCTCAACAGACTTGAAAAGGTAACGCGCAAATACAACGGAGCCGACGTGTCGGTCCGCTATACCTACGACGCCGCAGGGAACAGGCTCGAGGAAGAAAATGAGCGGGGGTATGTCACGAAGTATGCTTATGATGTAATGAACCGCTTGACGGCTATCACCGATCCGGACGGGTACACCCTGACCTACGGCTATGACCTTGCAGGCAACCGGATCACCGTTACCAACGCCAAAGGTCATACCATCACCTACAGCTACGACCTGCTGAACCGGGAGGAAAACGTCACCGACGCCTGCAGTGTTATCATAAGCAGAAAGCTGTACGATAAAAACGGAAACATGATAAAGGCAATAGAAGCAAAAGGGTATCTCTCTGCATCCGGCGACGATGCAAGGTATGGCACAGTATACACGTATGACCTGGCAAACCGGCTTACAGGCATGGCGAAACCGGAAGCCGCCGCGCAGGGGAAAACTACCGAAACATATAAATACAATGTATTCGGGGAACAGATAAAAGTCACTGACGCGCTTGGAAATGCCACCGCCTATGAATATGACAACGGCGGCAACCTTGTCAAAGTCACCGACGCCCTCGGCATCACCACAACATACGGTTACGACAAGGCGGGCAGCAAGCTGTATCTGACGGACGGCAGAGGGAAGACGACGAACTACAGCTACAATTCCTTAGGCAAAATGAGCAGCATGACGGATGCCGAAAACAGAACCGTCAGCTATCAATACGACCTTGCGGGGAACCTTGCCTGCGTAACCGACAGGAATGACACCGTTACGCTTTACACCTATGACAGCAGGAATCTGCTGCTGGAAAAGAAGATTAATTCCACTACCGACTGCAGCGTAACCTACACCTACGATGAGGTTGGAAACAAATCCGGCATGACGGACGAAAGCGGTAAATATATTTACAGCTACGACGCGGAAAACCAGCTGGCGAAAATATCGAAGGCCGGAAACACGCAGATCGCCTATACCTACGATGAACTGGGGAATATCGCTTCCATTACCGACAGCCTTGGTTTCACGACGGACTATACCTTCGACAAATCCAGCAGGATGGAAACGGTCACCTATGCCGGACAGACGGTAACCTATACCTATGATAAGAACGGTAACCGGGAGTCCGTCACCTACAGCACGGGAGTAACGGAAGAATTCAAGTACGACCGGGACAACAAGCTGCTAAAGATGACGAACAGCAAGGCGGACGGCAGCATATTGTCCTCCTTCAGCTACACATATGACCTGACCGGCAGGCAGCTTACCAAAAAGGACAGCTATGGAACTACTACCTATACGTATGATTCAGACGGAAGGATACTCAGAGAGGAGACACCCGGCAGAACAGCCGTATGTGCCTACGACAATGCAGGCAACAGGGTGACCCTGAACGAAACCTATACGTCGGAGCAGCCGACAGGTTTCATTGACAGCGCCTCGGAGAAAGAGATAAAATATATCCTGAAGAAGTCGGAATATGTTTATTCCGCTTCCAACCGGCTCATGAAGCTGGTGGAAAAGCTGTGTGAAGCAAGCGGCAAAGTACTGCTGACCAAAACCACCATGTACCTGTATGACGGAAACGGCAACCAGCTGCGCCAGAGCACGAGCTACACCGCCCTGAGCAGCATAAAGGCAAGGCAGACACTGAAAGGTACCTCCTATGGAGACAGCCTCAGCAGAACCATTGACCCGCTGATTAACCGGACAAGCAACACCTTCGACGGCTTCAACCGGCTCAAGAAAACCGAGCAGATTCAAAGCGGAGTGAGGACACTTGTAGAGTACACCTACAACGGTGATGACCTCCGAGTGAAGAAAACAGTCAAAAAGTCGGACAACGGCTACACCCCGGATGTGACGGTATTCCTCTACGACAGGCAGCATGTCATCCTTGAAACCGAAGCCGACGGAAGCCTGAAGACGAGGTACATCAGGGGAATCAATTACCTTGCGAGGGCAGGCAGCTCCGGCGGCTACAGCACGATCCTGTACAACGGCCACGGCGATGTCGTCCAGACAGTCAACGAAGCCGGAGATATACAGAACAGCTACGATTACGACATCTGGGGCAACCCGACGCTGACCCTGGAACAGTACAGCTTCAGCATACGCTACGCAGGCGAGTTCTTTGACAAGGAAACAGGCCTGTACTACCTGAGAGCCAGGTACTACAACCCGTATATAGGACGTTTCATCAGCGAGGACAGCTACTGGGGCGAGGATGAGAATCCGCTGAGTCTGAATCTCTATACGTATTGCAGCAATGATCCTATCAGATACTTAGATCCAACTGGACACAGACAGGCTGGAGATGAAAAACTGAGTATTACTGATCGTGCGGCAATTGCAGATTTAACCTATACTTACAATGAAGCCAAGGCTAAAAGTGATATAAAAGGAATGGAAGCAGCCCACCAAGCAGCTGAAAACATCAGGAAAAATGCTGCAAATAATAAAGATTCTGATGATTCCGACGACGATTCTTCTTCATCAGGAACAAATGGCAATGATTCAGCCTCTACCGGTGAGAAAAATAAAACAAGTAAAAAAAGTGGCAGCGGTAAGGTAACAATGTTCTGGGAAGGCTACACGGAAACAGTTGACGCTGATGAAGTGGATTTTTATAAGGAAAGAGGGTATTCTGTAGTTACTTCTGATAATATTGAAGGCTGTATGGACGTTATCGAGCAGCTTGGCAATAAAACCAATAGCAAGGGTAGCAGTCAGCAGGCATTTGCCGGCAGCCTTCTCGTTGATCTAATAAGCTCATTAGTTCAAACTTATGGTTCAGGTGCTGATCAAAAAGAAAGTGGCAGCAATGTTGAAATAGGAAGTATGCTTTCAGACGACATCGTTGATGACAATATCATTTCCAGCTATAAATCTGCAATAATGATGAATGGTACGATCTTTGCGTCAAGAGATTCAGATGATATATCAGGCTATGTAAATAAAGCTAATGATAATTATAATGCTGCCTCCATTACGAAATATTTTATTTTAGGCATAATGGAGGCAATGAAAGATACAATTACCGACGCCATATATTCACTTTCACATATTAAAGAGACAGTTATTGGTATAGGATTTCTATCAGAAGCCTTAAAAAATCCCAATAGTCCTGCGGGTATGATTCTGCAGCAAATGATTATACAATCGTCGAAACAACTATGGAATGAGTTTAGTACAGGAGATGCAAATAAGAAGGCTCGCATTATCGGAAAAGCTACTGGAGAGGTTTTAATAGCAGTAGTAGGTACAAAAGGAGCTAGTGCGGCTGGAAAAGTAATGAAGTCAGGGTCATTATTCAAAAAGTTTGCTCCTATATTAAAAAATACGAGCAAAGCAGATGAAATTGTTGAGTCCATAATTAAGTCGGAAGGAGCTGCTGTAACAAAGGGAACGAGTAATGCTATTGGTCGTTACTCAGGTAATTTGGTCCAAGTAAACAAGGCTGATGCGGCGGCTGACGCCCTAGCAAACAGGATAGGAGGACAGTCACGTGTGAAGTTCGTGAATGATTCTGTTGGAAGGGAATTCGATGTTGTAAGTAGCGAATACATAGGACAAACAAAACCAGCTTTACAGACAGTTAATAAGAGTGTTAGAGATCAGATGAAAGCTACATTTGAAGCAGCGCAGGAAACAGGAAGAAAGGTGTATTACCACTTTGAAGGTCAACCTGCACAATCTGTAATTAATAAACTAAATGAGTATAGCCAGAGGTATGGTATTGATGTGGTTATAGATACTAATCCATTAATGAAATAAGGAGAGATAAAATGTTTGAATATCATGGTTGGGCAACAATAAGAGTATCATTTTCAGAGGATTTTGACGAAGCAAGAGTTATTAATGAGGTTAAGATGTTTATTAATAGCTTAAATTGGCCAACAGGGGTATTGGATTTAAGAGCAGTTAATGGTGAATACCACTTGTGGGTAGCAGGTTTTGATAACCATAAACCTCATAATGATTATGACCCAGTTCAAGTATATGGATATATTTGTAAGATTGCGCCCGCTTCGTATGGAATTTTATATGTTAGAGATGATGAAGATATAAATGGGCATGAAAATGAATTTAGGATTTATGCCATGGCGAGAGGAAAATTGACTGAAAAACAAGATAATTTATTGTCGCCATTTATACCTACAGTTGAAGACGAGTATAAAGAAGAATAATTATAAATCATGGTCACACAGTTTCGGCTGATGTGACCTTTCTTTATGCTTTCAAACGTGCTTACATAATCCAACTCCTGTTGTGATCCCGCTTTGGACCTCCTTTTTCTGCGGTAAGTGAGGTTTTTCTCGCTGCATGACCCCGAAGTCGACCTCAAGGGGCAAATTCCGACCCCTATACCAAATGCCTTTCAGCCCGCATTGCGGGCTGATGTAATCCGAGGGGAGGTCGCTTGCGACCACCCCTCTTTAACCTGCATCATTTTCGACCCCTAGGTTCAGCATAATTTGTTCGGAAAAGTATCAAAACAAACAGTCGTCAAATTGCCCTCAAATTCCTTCTCAATCTGTGCATGGGTTCGTACCCCAGAGTCGCTTGAAAATCGAAACAGAGGTAACACATCGCCACACAGGGGCAGGAGATTTCATGATTGAAATATGCTGCATCGATCAATTTCTCCAGCCCGGTTTTTACTCAGTTCATGAGGCACAACGCATCCCCCATGGTTCATGGTGAACCATATCTTGACCAGTATTTTTGTCCATGCTAAAATGGGGGCAGACGGGGGTTTAAGGGGGAAAACTTCCCTCGTCGCTTTCATAAAAGCACATCATAAAAACACAGATACATGCAGAGAAGAAAAACTATAACATTTTTTCTTCTCTGTTTTTTGTTTTGTCTCTATTTCTCAAAATCTACTTGCAATCCTTCTGTACCAGAGTTAACATCACACACAACGTAAGAATGAACCAAGGCCCGTGATGCCAAGCACTGAAAAACAGTGCAAATCACGTAATTTGTCACACTATGAATGGATAGGTTGGCGTTCCCTTGCGAGGATTAAGGTCAAGGGACACTTCTTTACAAGAAATGTCCCTAATTTAATCTAACGCTCTTAAATTGAGGTTGCCGGTGTGAGTGGTGGAGACATTGAAAAAGGAGAGGATGAGAATTTATCAGAAAAGAAATACCTGCTTTATTGGAATCGACATGCATAAAGACACGCATTGCGCAGTGGTTATTGACTGCTGGATGAATAAACTCGGAGAGGTCAGCTTTGAAAACAGACCTTCCAAATTTCCTGCATTCGTTGAGGATGTAAGGAGAATATGCGGTACAAAGGAATTTGTATTCGGCCTTGAGGATACCAGAGGCTTTGGTAGAAATTTAGCCGCCTATCTGGTCGGCAGGAGGTTTGAGGTAAAACATGTCAATCCGGCTTATACCAGCGCCGTAAGGCTCGCAAATCCCATCATTCACAAGGATGACTCCTATGATGCCTACTGTGTGGCAAGGGTACTCCGGGATATGGTTGATACTTTGCAGGATGCCAGGCATGAGGATATATTCTGGACTATCCGGCAGATCGTGAAAAGACGGGATTTAATTGTGAAGAGCAATATCATGAACAAGAACCAGCTGCACAGCCAGCTATCTTACAGCTATCCGTCCTACCGGAAGTTCTTTGCCCTGATTGATGCCAAAAGTGCCATGTGCTTCTGGGAGAACTATCCTTCGCCGGAGCATGTGAAAGCAACAACTCCAGAAAAAATATATGAAACCATAAAGCAGNAGNCGGCATACGANANGAATACCTTTTGTGACCAATTCACGGTTATCTATGACACTGAGGTGGATTATGATACACTAAGCAAAGTTGAAAATGAATTGTTTAACGACTTGTCTACAATTACAGCAAGGTTTTCACCCTACGACGAAGATTTAAAAATGCCAAATGTTTATTACAGTGAGCAGGAAGTAAAAACCAAAGTAGATGAGGTATTGAACAGATTGTCAGAATAAGAATTATATACGCATGTCGGCTATCTCAAAAGGTAACCGTCTGTGTGGGAATTTCTGAAAACTACTTTAACCGATCCGTATTTTTCAGTATAATAGAATTAGAGGATAAAGATTGGAGATTTGCAAATGAAAAAACTGAAAATATACCTTGACTCTTCAATAATAAGTCATTTGTATGCAGAAGATGCACCGGACAAAATGAGAATTACAGAGGAGTTTTGGAGAGAGATTGAAGAAGGATTATATGAAGCCGTAATATCATCGTTTGTAATTGTTGAATTAGGCAAATGCCAAGAACCAAAGCGTTCCTTGATGTTAAATAAGTTACAGCAATCAAATATTATTGAATTAGACGTTGACGAAGAAGCGGCATACTTGGCATCGAAGTATATTGAACATGGTGTTCTGTCTGAAAAACATTATGAAGATGCTTTTCATATTGCAGCAGCTACTGTATCAAAGTGCCAAGTTTTAGCATCGTGGAACTTCAAACATATAGTAAAGGTAAAGACTATATTAGGAACAAATGGTATTAATAGGGTAGAAGGATATGAAGAAATCCAGTTGCTTTCACCCGATGCATTAGTAGAGGAAGGTGATGAATAATGCAGGAATCATCGGCAATGACTGAAATTAGAAAGATTAAAGATGAACTTTCGGAAAAGGCAAGAGTAATGTCAAAAAGAGACTTCTTAGATTTTATTAAAAAGGAAGCCTTGAATGTAAAGGAATCTATAAAAGTTAGCTCAGTATCGAAATAATATAAGACACAATTGGGGAATTACCTGTTTTTGCATATTTCAATCAAAAGTCGTAGGGGTCATCCTTGACCCCTACGCAAACCTCTGACAAATGCATGAAAGTATAAAGTATGACCCCGCTCATGACCTCGTCGCGCCAAATCCGACCCCGATCTTGAAATTCTCACAGCCCGCACTGCGGGCTGATGTGAGCCGTGTGTGGCGAGGGTGCTGCGGGATATGGTGGACACCCTGCAGGATGCCAGGCATGAGGATATTTTCTGGACTATACGGCAGATAGTGAAAAGACGAGACTTGATTGTAAAGAGTAATGTTATGAACAAGAACCAGCTACACAGCCAGCTTTCCTACAGCTACCCATCCTACAGGAAGTTCTTTGCCCTGATTGATGCCAAGAGTGCCATATGTTTCTGGGAGAACTACCCTTCGCCGGAGGCTTTCCTCGAAGTAATGCTCAATGATGAGCCATGGTCCTATTCCTGCATCTTCCGATACTCTCTCGGGGAAAGTCCCTTTACTTTTTTAAAGGCTTTTGAAAACATAAGCGGGTCTTCGTAACCGACGGAACGGGCAATGTCTCCAATGGTCAGTGTGGGTACGTGCATGAGATCGCCGGCTTTTTCCATACGGAAGCTGATCAGGTATTCCTGAGGGGAGGCATTGACGTATTCATTGAAAAGGGAGTAGAGGTAACTCCTGTCGAGTCCTACATTCGCAGCGATTTCAGCAATGCTTATCTTTCGGGAATAATTCATGGTGATATATTCAAGCGCTTTTTTAACATGCTCCTCTTTTGCGCTGCTCTTTTCAGGCTGACTGTACTCCGAGGTTTCAACAAGCTGTGAAAGAAATTCATACAGCAATCCCAGAAGTCTGATTTCCTTACCCTTCGAAAGCTGTTTTGTGTCAATCATTCGAATCAGGCAATCTCTCAGGAAATCATCCCGATCATATCTGAAAATCGGGTTATGGCTGCCAAGGCCGGCCTGCTTGAGGTATGCTCCAGCCTGGAATCCATGAAAGCCCACCCATGCGTAGCTCCATGGCTCATCCTCATCCGCTTGGTAATATACCACGGTGTCCGGACAAATCAGAAATCCGTCAAATTTTTTGAGAATATGGGTTTTGCCTCCGACAGTGAAGGCTCCTTTACCGCCAAGGATGTAATGTACGATGTAGTGATCCCTGACGGCAGGACCCCAGGAGTGTCCGCCGCTGCAATCTTCCATACCACAACGGTACATGTTCATATCTGTATGCTTTGGTTCGTTTATATAGATTTTCTCAAGCATTAAGCTACCTCGTGCAATATTCTGCAATAGTAAAGGATATTATACATACAACATTATACCATGCTTAATTAACATCAGGCTATTTACTTTGAAGACGAACCATGTAATATTATCCTAATAAGAAGATAACATAAAGCATACTATCATTACAGTACCTTCCACAAGACCCCGCATGTGCCTCCAATAAGTAAAACATCTCTATTTGAAGCGATTATTTTACCAGGTTTAGTTGTCATATCGAAGTATTTTTTGAAGTGAAGTGGAAGTGCTGCGGGAGTGCTGGAGGCTATAATAAATAAAGCATGTTGACAGAACAATTTACAGGCAATATCATTAAATCGATTGACAAATATGAAATAGTAGAAAGAAATGAAATTTTATGAAAAATAATGCGACAAATTCTGCCTTTATGAAATTATGCAACAGACGATTGATACTGAATATTGTCAGAAAAAAAGTGGTATCCAGAGCTGAACTGGCAAGAATGACAGGCCTGACACGGGCAGCAGTTACTTTGATCGTTGATGAACTGATAAAAGACGGTATTATCAATGAAATCGGTACAGCAGAGGCAAATTACGGAAGAAAGCCGGTACTGCTTGATCTGGACCCGAACAGCCTTTATGCTGTTGGCGTATCGATTACAAGGTATGACTGTACTATCGGGATTATGAATATAAAGGGAGAGCTGATAGAAAAACGGAAGGTTAATATCAGTTCTTCTATTGATGCTTATATGAACATAAACGCAATCATGAAGGATGTTCAGATCATGATTGAGGATTCGGCGGTACCGGTTGGAAAGATATCCGGAATCGGAATCAATACACCTGGACCTGTAGATATTCATACTGGAACGATCCTGGCACCTCCCAACTTTAACATATGGCATGGCGTTAATATCGTTAGTGAATTTAAAAAGGACTATGATTTACAAGTTTATCTTGAGAACAATTCGGCTTCCCTTGCACTTGCTGAAAAAAACTATGGCAGGGGATTGGAGTACCAAAGCTTTATGCTTTTGGTTGTGGACACCGGAATAGGTACCGGTCTGATTATCAATGATAATTTATATCGCGGAGTCGGTGGATTCGGCAGTGAACTGGGTCATACATCTGTTGATATCAACGGCAAGCCATGCAGCTGTGGAAATAGAGGGTGCCTTGAAGTTTTTGCTTCCATA
>WSSedL1CaDRAFT_10000487_pt1 | contig 28120 bp, 22 predicted proteins | sample WetSurSL1Cattail_FD_9464 | JGI IMG/M metagenome (IMG submission 9464)
CCACAGCAGAATAATTGCGGGCTGTACCGGTTAAGGTAATAGCCGTACCCTGACAGGTTTTTTGGTCAGAACCGGCTGAAGCTCCTGGTTTAGCATAAACAGTAATATTAACATCGTCGGTAGCTGAAGAACAGTTGCTGTTCCCTGTAGCAGTGAGTCTAAGCACAACCGTAGTGAGCGTATCAGCAGCCACAGGAGTATAAGTTGGTGTAAGTGTAGTAGCATTAGTTAATGTACCTCCACCAGTGACAATTGTCCATGTTAATGCTTTATAATTTGTGGCTGTAGCTGAACTTACAGTTATTGCACTATTGTAACATGTTACCAAATCGGAACCAGCAGATGCTGTTGGAGCAGCATATACTTTTAAATTAACAGTATCTTTAGCAGAGCCGCATGTACCATTACCTGTTCCTGTAAATAATAATTTTACAGTACTTCCGGCATCCCCTGCTGCCGGGGTATAGGTGGGATTAAGTGTACCTGCATTTGATAATGTTCCGCTACCTGAAACAATGCTCCATGCGATGGATGCATAATTCGATGCTGTCCCAGTAAAAGATATGGAACTATTTACACAAGTATTGGTATCTTTTCCGGCATAAACATGTGGAGCTGCGGTAGAGTCAACTAAAACTGATGCATATTTTGCACAACCTCTATTGTCGACTACCCAGGCTTTATAAGTTCCATAATATAGTGAACCAAAATAATTGCTAGATTGAACACCAACAGTATCAGAACTACTTTTAACCGCATAATTGTATGCAGATTCTCCTCCAGATGCTGTAATAGTAATGGTACCTGAATTAGAAGTTGAACAAGTTTTGGTTGATGTTACACCTACATTCAGTTTAGTTGGAATTATAGAAGTTGGTTGAATGGAAGAATTAAAAAATATTGTGGAAGTATTACTACACCCGGCATTATCCGTAACAGTTACTTTATAAGTACCCTGACTAATACCTGTGGCAATTTGGCTTGTTTGGCCATTGCTCCATGTGTATGATACAGGAGAACTATTTTTTAAATTAGCTTTTAATTCGGCATCTGCTCCTTCATTACAAGTCAAGACTTTCTCTACCGAAATACTGGCAATCGGGACTCTATATTTTACTGTATCAGAATAAACAGAACCGCAACTATTAGTATATTTGCGAATAATAAACATTGTTGAAGATATTGTACTCCAATTATCGTAGGTTAAATAGTTTGTTCCTCCAGCAGTCCAAGAAGTAACTGCGGAGGTTGTATCAGTTGTATAATACCATCTGTAACTGGATGTACCATATCCTCCGGATCCTGCAGTTATATTAGTAGCAGCTGCCGGATTAGCACCAGAACAATAAATGGTGCTGGTTCCAATAGTACCTCCACTAAGTTGAGAATAAACACTAATAGTTACAGTTCCCGAATAAGCCGTATCATTACAATTTGTATCAATCACTCGTCTTCTGAAGCAGGTTGACTGAGTTAAACTTGGGGCATTTGTTAAATCAGTGCTGGTTGCCGAAGAAACATTTGCCCATGAACCGGTACATCCTGTTTGTGACTGCCACTGGTAAACATAATTAGAGGAACTGCTGCCTCCGGAAGCTGTTCCTCCGCTTGTTATTGTAGGTTGTGTTCCATAACAGATAGATGAACTAGACGCTGTGATAGATCCTCCGGTAAGTTGAGAATATACATTTACAGTAATTGTACTTGACGTAAGTGTATCGCAGTAATTTCTGTCTATACGCCTGTAGCAGCGGTTTTTTGTTAATCCTGATGTTTCAGAATATGAATAACTGGTACCTCCTGAGATATCAGTCCAGGTTCCTGTACAATTATCAGAGTATTGCCATTGATAAGTCCAACTCCCTTTACCACCTGTTGAAGGAGCGGCAGAAAATGCCGCAGGTACTTCTCCATAACAAATGGTAGTAGAACCGGAAATACTTCCGGCATTTATTTCATTAGGTTGATAAACCCAAATACCAGCTCCGGTGGGATCACTAACGCTTCCTTTAACCACAACATAGTAATGATCTGCTGTTAAACCAGTAAAGGAAACACTGGTTGATGTTGTCCATGTAATCGTTTTCTGAACAGAACCAGCCGGATAATCATTATAGTAATACAGGTAATAAATATATGATGCATCTGAGCCAGTGACATTAACATAAATCGTCCCGTCACTGTTTCCATTACATTTAACAGAATCTGTAGTAAGGGATATACTGATAGATGCTTTAATTTGAGTATTAAAGAAAAGAGAAAGAATAAATACAATAAGTGTATATTTAATATATCTCATAGTGGTGTGATTAGTCTGTTATAGAGTGATTTTTTTGGTAATTATCTCGTCTTTTGATTTAACGATAATAATGTACTGACCTTTTTCTAGATTAGTAAAAGAGTAATAATAAAGAGTGTAGTTTTCTTCAACCTTAATAGGTTTTCCGCCATCCCATGGTTCTTTATTATATATATATAGGTTAAATGGTGCAGAGCCATTTTTAATTTCAATTTTTAAACTATATAGAAAGGTAGAATTTTTCTTTACAGAATCTACCGAATAACTTAAATCTAATTTTTGGGCAAAAACGCCACTAAACCAAAAAATTGTGAAACACGCGATAAGTATTAATTTTTTCATGGAGCAGGGCTTTATTAATAAAACATGTTATATAATAATAGTTCGTCTATTATTTTGTACGAAATACCTTTAAATAGGTTATATTTTAATTTTTTTAAAAATATGGAGATAAGAATTCTTTGACCAACAATAGATTTTACCGGATTAAAAATCAATGAGTAAGAGTGTATTAGTTTATTGTAAATTTTGCTTATACTTGTCATTCAACGTATTAAAATTAATTTTGGGCTAATGTATATATTTTTTGTTAACAATCTGATAAAGTTATCAACAATTATTAACAACTTTATTAATAGGTATGTTTTTCTTCGGATAAATATTGTTTGATAATAAACTTAACCGTGTACCACGAAGCTGAAAATCCTATAGCTAACACAGTGATAAATATTGCAATAACATCTGATAATCTTATTGATACAGGATATGCATCAATAATAAACGAACCACTACCTCCTAATTTTAACAATTCAAATTTTTGTTGAACCCAACAAATTATTAATCCTAAAATCAATCCAATAATACCTCCTAAGACTGAAATCATAAGTCCTTCGAATTGAAAGATTCGGCTAATTGTTTTTTTATCAGCACCCAGGCTGTATAGAATACTGATATCTTTCTTTTTTTCTATGATAAGAACAGCTAATGACCCAACAACGTTAAAGGAGGCTATAAGTAAAATAAATCCTAAAATGAGGAATATTGCCCATTTTTCATATTTCATAATCCTGTAAAACAGTTCTTTTTGTTCTAACCGGTTTTTTACAAGAAAATCTGGCCCCATTACTTTTTTTATTTCACTTTGTGTTTGGTCATTATCAATTTCTTTGTTAAGTTTTATTTCCAATGCATTTATCGAAATACTGTCTTCAAGTAAATTATGGGCAAAGGAGATGGGTACAATCATGTACTTGGAGTCGGTTTCAGCTTCAACTCCAAAGAATCCTGAGGGAAAAATATATTCGTGATTTACAGCAGTCATCGGGTTCATGGAATAGGAAGCATCTCTCTTTAAAATATAAACCTGAACAGGATTTAGATATTTTAGCCCGATCTGTAGAAAATAGGCGATACCATTACCGACAACAGCTAAACTTTGTTTGCTGTCTTTGAGTTTGTATTCACCATCTGTAACCATGGTATCTAAACCATTTACTAACAAGAAATTATCATCAACTCCTTTAATGGTAGCAATATACTGTTTATCTGAATATTTTAACAGAACATTCTCTTCAACTGTTTGGCTTATGGCTTCAATTCCTTTAATTTTAGCCAGCTTTGTAAGCTTCGCAGAATCGGGAACAAAATATTTACCCTGGGCGGCAACAATTTTTATATCAGGGTCGAATGAATTAAAATGTGATCGTATAACATCATTAAACCCGTTAAATACCGACAATACTATAACAAGAGCCATAGTGCCAATAGTTATGCAGGCCACCGAAATAGCGGAAATAATATTGATAGCATTATGCGATTTCTTAGCAAAAATGTATCGTTTAGCTATGTAGGTGGAGAGATTCAAGAGTTTATGAGTTCAAGAGAAATATTAATTAACTAATATGCCAATGTGCCAATATGCCAATTTACAATTAAAATAGATTATATGACTGTAAATTGGTAATGGCAGATTGTTATAAATACTTTATTTTTTAGCGATTACGATTAATCCTGTACCTGTTTTATGCTTCATGCAAACATCGAATATGTTAAGAATAAAGGATATTGGATATGCAATAACATAATAAAATGGAAGGATTAGTAGGAAAGCCTTAGAGATGTTAGCCATTTTGATAGGATATTTCATGGATAAGCGCCAAGATATTTTTCCCGGACAGCCATAGGAATATTTAGCTTCAATGTTATTAAACCCTGCAACAGTCAGTTTTTCTTTAATTTCATTGATATTATAACCATCGCGTACATGCTCACCGATAAAGGAACTTTCGTGGTCGTCATGAACATCTGAACCTCCCTGATCCGATGGAGTTGAAATTAGCAATACTCCGCCTTCTGCCATTGAAGTATAAAAATTTTTAAAAACTTCTACATCTTCAAGAATGTGTTCCATTACATCAACAGATAATATAAGGTTGTATTTTAATGGTTCCGAAAATTTAGTAAGATCCGCTTCTTCGAATTTTATGCGGTTTGCTAATCCTATTTTTGTAAAAAATTGGTTGCAATCTTCTATTTGTTCGGTTTTAACGTCTACTCCTTTTATTTTCCATAAATTAGAGCGAGTCGCTAAAAAATGGGTATATTGTCCAAAGCCAGAACCAGCATCCAAAATTTCTGCATTTTCAGGAATTTCCTTTTTTATTATACGAATTTCTTTCTTTATATGCCACGATCTAAGCAAAAGAAGGTCAAGCAATTTGTAAAAAAATATCCGAAGAAATGGAGTTTTATTAAATAAATTTCCAAGGAAGCGTTTTATCGGATCGTATTCCATTTTTATATTTTTTAATTTATTAATTTTTAGTCCCTGATTCTAAAAGCTATTTGCTTTTTAGTAAATCTTCAATCTTGCTAACATAATCCAAGCTGTCGTCAATAAAAAAGGCCAGTTCAGGAACAATGCGAAGTTGATTTTTTACTCTTTGCCCCAATAAATTCCGGATATGTTTGGTGTGAACTTTTAATTCTTCAAGGAAAATTTTAGCATCCTCTGAGGGGAAAATACTCAGGTAAATCTTAGCTAGTGCCAAATCCGGACTAACCCTTACTACTGTTACTGAAATCATGTGCCCCTTAAGGATATCTTTGTCCAGGCGCTGAAGAATTTCTCCCAAATCCTTTTGCAACAACCTGGAAACTTTCTGCAAACGTGTTGATTCCATATATTTTTTCTTTAGGATGCGAAGATAGTGATAAAGTTCGAAATTAAAATATAGGTATTGGCTTTTAGCAGTTGGCTGTTAGCTTTTGTAAATGGCGAAATATTTATTTAAATTTAGCATAATAGCATAACTTGAAAATTTGTACTGTTTTAACCCTTATTTTTGTAAATATATAACAAACAACATTTTAATACTTTGATTGGCTTATAATTTGTCACTATTTTGGCATTTTTTGGCACTAAAAATCTTCCAAAATATTATCTGATAAAGTAATTTTGTTGCGGATAATAACAAATAACCAAATTGAAGGTTAAAGATTTAAAAACAGCAAACTTTGGTTTGTGAAAATTTTAAGGCACCTGAATTTTTATAAATTCAGGGGCTTTTTTAAAAACTAATATTAAATATTATTACGATGAAACGAAGGTCACTAATTACATTAACATTGGCATTTGCAGCAGGTATCTGTGCATTTGGTCAATATCCTACGGTTTCTAAAGAGGATCAGTCAAAGTCTGATGCTTTGATGGATGCTGCCAATAAACGTTCCGATTCTATATGGGTAAATTATGCTTTTCCAGTTGTAAGGTTGGAAGCACAAACAAAAGATCGTCCTTATGTGCCCTGGGCTCACCGTCCATCTGATTTAAATAAAGCTAGTATTCCTGCATTCCCGGGAGCTGAAGGTGGTGGAAAATATACTGCTGGAGGACGTGGAGGTAAAGTTATTACCGTAACCAATCTTAACGATGAAGGAGAAGGTTCTCTTCGTTGGGCTTGTGAACAAGGTGGTGCCAGAATTATTGTGTTTAATGTATCAGGTATCATTCGTTTGAAAACGCCTATTATTATGAGAGCTCCTTATGTAACAATCGCCGGGCAAACAGCTCCGGGTGATGGTGTTTGCGTAGCTGGAGAAAGTTTCTGGGTAATGACTCACGATGTTATAATTCGTCACATGCGTTTCCGCAGAGGAGAAACCTGGGTTGGCCGCCGTGATGATGCTATTGGAGGAAATCCTGTAGGAAACATTATGATTGACCACGTTTCTGCATCATGGGGTTTGGATGAAAATATGTCTATGTACCGACATATGTACAACGATAGCACCAAGAAAAAACCAGGACAGGCTGAAGAAGAAAAACTTCCTACTGTAAATATAACTATGCAAAATTGTATATTTTCAGAAGGTTTGGATACCTGGAACCATGCTTTTGGAAGCACCCTGGGTGGAGAAAATTGTAGCTTCATGCGTAACCTTTGGGCTAATAATGCTTGTCGTAACCCGTCTATCGGATGGTATGGTATTTTTAACTTTGTAAATAATGTAGTTTTTAACTGGCAACGTCGTAGTATTGACGGAGGCGATTACAGAGCTCAATATAATATTATCAACAACTATTTTAAACCTGGCCCTATCACTCCGTTGGACGAACCAATAGGTCACCGTATTTTAAAACCGGAATCCGGAAGAAGTAATTTAGGTCACCATGTTTATGGACGTTGTTATGTTGAAGGAAACATCATGGAAGGTAACGAAAAAGTTACCAAAAACAATTGGGATGGTGGTGTTCAGGTTGAAGAACAACCCGATTGCGGAAGTTTTACAGTTGATATGAAGTGCAATCATCCTTTTGAAATGCCTGAGTTGACTATTATGTCTACAGATAAGGTTTTTGATTATGTTTTGACTAATGTTGGCGCAACTCTTCCTAAACGTGACCCTGTTGACCAAAGAATTGTAAGAGAAGTACGTACTGGAGTAATTGAATATAACAAAGCATTTAATGACACCATGGCTCCTCAGTTTAAATACCGTCATTTACCTAAAGAATCCTACAAACAAGGTATTATTACCGATGTTCGTCAGGTTGGCGGATATCCCGAATATAAAGGAAAACCCTATAAAGATTCTGATGGCGATGGTATGCCTGACGAATGGGAAAAGAAATATAAACTTAACCCTAATGATCCGAAAGATGCTTTACTCGATATGAGTGGCGATGGATATTCCAATATTGAAAAATATATCAATGGATTAGATCCAACAAAAAAATCGGATTATAAAACGGATCCCCTTCTTTCCAAAAATAGTTTATTTTGATGTAGTAGTCTAGTTAGCGTGCTGCCGGTTTAAAAAAGACCGGCAGCTTTTTTTGTCTAAGCCAAGAGTCAAAAACCAAGTGACTTATACGATTTTTTCGTAGTAATAAATTAATGCAACACTTCGCTTCCGGATCGCTGTATGCATTCACCCGGATGCTAAAGTTATCATTCACTTACCTAATGGACAACGCAATACACTTTACAGGTGGATGTTTGATGCTCTAAAGAAAAACAATGCTGAATGGGATGTAATCGGAATGTCAATCTATCCATCCGTAAGTTCCTGGAAAAGTTATAACGACAGTCTTTTTACCAATATAAAGGATATGATTAGCAGATATAGTTGTCCGGTAATGATTTGCGAAACAGGTATGGATTACTCCGAGGCTTCAACTGCAAAATCGTTTCTTACCGATTTAATTACCAGGGCAAAAGCTATCAGTAATTAAAACTGTTTGGGAGTCTTTTATTGGGAACCCGAAGCCTATAATGGATGGGAAAGCTACTCAATGGGATCTTTTGATGATAACGGAAAGCCTACAAAAGCAATGGAAGCGTTTAAATAAAATGAAAAAAGTGGGCTAATCTCAGACTTTTAAGATTGCCCTTTTTTGAAATATTAAAATTTTGAAAAGGAAGAATTCAAAGAGTTTTTTAATAAAACAGGGTTATATCTCACCGTTTTATTATTTGGTAAAATGACATGGTAATTTGTATTAAAAGAGGTGTCAGGTAAGTAATAATCGGTGGTAATAATTTGAGCACCGGAAGAGATTGCTGCATTCATTCGTTTGTAATCATTTTCACGGGCTTCTTTTGTATCTGCATCTGCCCGGGTTCTGACAATATATCCTAGTTTTACCAGTTTCGTTATAGAATCTGCAGATTGAATCGGTTCATTCATAATTATAAATGCAGAAGCAGATGTTCCGGGATTTGCATTAACAAACATTGCCCTGCCTTTTAATGAAAGGTGATCCTGCAAGTATGCAGATTGTTTAACACCAGTTTCATCTAAAATAAACATAAATTTACCTCTTACGCTGTTTAATTCAGGCCAATTGTTATGCAATATAGCCTCATTCAGAGTTTTATATTTACCAATTATCATTTCCGGAGTTATCAATTTTGAAGGAGTTAACCATTTAAATATTTCTATATCAAGCGAGTCAAAGACTTCTTTATTAAAAGGTAATACTGTTGCAAAACCGGGTTTATTAATATTTTCAGATTTAGCATTCATGGTTATAAAAATGGGAATATGGTCTGGATGAGCATCAGACCATTTTCGTAAAGCAATAAGTGCCGATTTAAGCGTATAATGCCATGTTCTGAAATCTAAATCGGGAATATGTAATACTTTAAATCCAGGATTATCCATTTCATGTGCAGAGTCGTAAGGCAATACCTGAATACCTTTGTCGTTTAGAATTTTATTAGCAAAAGGATGTGAAAATCTTTTGCCCTGAGGATCATAAACAACGTCTAATTCTAAATTTCTTAATCCCAAATCAAGTTGATTTTCCAGAGAAATATGATGGTATTCCAGAGAAGTTGCCCACGAAGAACTCTCAGTTTTTATAAGATTCATTATTTCAGGTTGAATTTTCTTTTTATAGCTATTATGACTACCTATAACCTGAATTTGATTTAATTTAATTTTATTATTCCTTATTATAATGTAATTGCAAGAAAATAAAGATATTATGGTTATAATTGATAACGTTAATTTTAATACAAATGCGATATTGAATATTTTCATGATTTTATTTTTAATCATTAAAAAACTATATATTAAAAAAATCCCAAGGAGTAAATGGCCCTCAGGATTTTTAATTAATTATTTATTGCAAATTTTATTAATAGCCTTCATTTTGTTCAAATGTTCCACTATTAGCAGTTATTACCGATTCCGGAATCGGAAATACTCTTCTGTATGGTTCAGAAGCTGTACTTTTTCCTGTTTTTGCATTATCAAAAGTGCCAAATCGAACCATTTGTGGTCTTCTCTTCATTTCCCAATACATTTCATAAGAGATTTCATTATAAAGTATAGTTTTATCAATTGAAGAAATTTTAGTACCTGCAACAGTATTGTAAGTAGATGAGCTTGTCGGCACTTTTTTTACCCGAGTTGTTCTTAGGGTATTTATGTCATTCAATGCACCAGAAGTATTGCCTGACCTGAAATACGCTTCTGCACGTAATGCATACATACCCCCTAATCTAAATAACGGGATATCTATTCGGCTTGTTGATTTGTCGTAATATGCATCAAATTCAAATTTAAATATACGAACTCCCTGGTTCAGATGGTCATTATCTAATGTTGTACCCGATGTAAAAGTTAGTTCAGGAGTGAAGTTCATTTTCAATTGTTTATTTTTATCCATTACAAGAGTTGAAATAATTATATTACCTTTACTGTCATAATTATAATCACCTCCACTGCTATTTAAGGTTGGGCCGTATTGCTGTCCCACCAAAATTCCTCTGTTAAAATGAAACCATGGTACCGATGAACCTCCTGAAACTGTAACATGGTCAAGTACAGGAATTGATTTTTGGGTAGAATCATTTAAAAACCAGGTCCCATCTGAATATTGATATTTCTGATCAAATCGGGGATCATCGTGGTTATTATCCCAAGTTGCATAATATTCTGGAGTTGTACAAGAGCCATTTGTTCCTCTTTCTGTGGGGGTAGGTCTTTGATTTCGTTCAACACACATGTACCCAAAATCGTTATCTCCTTTGTAATTATCAGTTATGTCCTGTGGAACTACAAATATTAATTCGGGTCCGTCTGTATTGCTTACTCCAAAATTGTCAAAATAGTTTTGATTTAATGAGAAATATCCAGATTCAATAACTTTTGAGGTATATTCAATTACCTTATCCATATCAGTTTTTGAACTATTATTTACCGAAGCTTCAGTAAAATTAAAATTGGAAGATTCATTAAACCGGTCTTTATATACGGCTCTGTTCATATACAATTCTGCTAAGAATGCGTATGCAGCCTGTTTGGTAAATCTGCCATCGTAAGTTGAATTATCCCCAAATTCCGATAAATCATCAATTAGATTTTCAACATTTGTTATTAGCTCATCAATGTATGTACTAGATTTTAGGACAGTAATTTCGCCGTTGTCTTCATAAGGAGAGCGATAGGGAGCCTGACCATACAAATCTAAAGTATGGTAGATATAGAAATACAACATTGCTTTTGCTTCTGCCAGATATATTTTATAATTGGCATCAGAAGTGTTATTTGATATAGTTTGAATGGCTGTTAAAGATTTTGTTATTCCAAGAGTTAGTTTATTCCATGTTTGTGTTACTAAGGTGGCTTCTGAACCCCAGGTAAATTCCTGAATTGTTCTGTAAGCACCATTATCACCCCAATCACTGGCGCGGGTGGGTAACATAGCTTCGTCTGTACTATATTCTTGAAGACCAAATACGTATGCATGATCTACAAATGTACTACTCATCATTACATTGTAAGCTGCAGCCAAAGCTGTTTCCGGAGTTGCATTATTTGAGCCCAGTTCCTCATCCAATACCTCTTCTTTTAAATCTGTACAGGATAAAAGAAAGAGACTGGCTATTAAGGTATAAATGAATAGTTTTACCGAATTTAATATATTTTGTAACATAGTTTTATAAATTTAAAGTTAAACCACAAGAAATTGTTCTGGCTGATGGGTATACAGTGTAGTCCACCCCAACGGATTGGTTACCATCCGATGCTTTATCCGTATTTGCCATTGGATCATAACCCTGATATTTGGTTAATGTAAATAAATTTTGGCCGGTAACGTTTAGTTCTAATCCCTTTAACCATTCCAGATTTAATTTTTGTGTATTAAATCGATAGCTTAGTCGTGCAGAATTTAATCTGAAAAAATCAGATTTTTCAAGATAATAAGTGGAAGCGACGGGAGTGTAACCCGAGCCTGCTCCAGAATCTTTAAAACGACTTCCAATATTTCTGTCGGATTTTAAATTACTATAATTTAAAGCAGTTAATGCTGTATTGTTAAAAATCATTCCTCCTGTTTGTCCGATGAATGAGAGATTTAAATCCAGATTCTTATAACTGAGATTAGAATTAATGCCGAAATTGAAGTTTGGAAGCGCACCTTCAACAATTACTTTATCATCTGCAGATATACTGCCATCATTATTGGTATCTTCCAACAATTCAGATCCATCAGCATTCCATCCGGCATGTTTATATAAATAGAAGGAACCAATTTCGTAATTACTTTTATATATATTTACAGTAACCCCTGTTAAGCCTGGACCTGAAACTCCACCTGAATATAATGTTTCTGGAAGATTTTTTACTTTATTGGCTAAAGTTGCCCCATTAAAGTCTAGAGACCATTTCAGGTTCTTTTTTCTTAAAATATCATATCCTAAATTAAATTCAAAACCTTTATTAATGATTTTACCATCTATATTTTTCCAGTATTTTTCAGTTGGACTAAGTGTTTTTGCTGTTACATATAAAATTGCAGCTGTAGTTTCTTTATTGTAATATTCGAAAGTTCCCCGAAAACGGTTATTTAAAAGGCTAAAATCAAGCCCAAAATTAAGTTGTGATACAACTTCCCAATGCAGATTTTTGTTTGGGGTGCGGACAATAGATATTCCGTTTGTAAAATTATCTTCTGTTAAATAGTAGCCATTACTGGCACTAAGAGAATAACTACCTTTAGTGATTTTATTTTCCACCTCCTGATTTCCGGTTTTTCCCCAACTTGCCCTTAGTTTTAGTTTATTAATAAAATCAGATCCATTCAGGAAGTTTTCCTGACTAATATTCCAACCTAATGCAAATGATGGAAAATATCCATATTGCATATTTTCTCCAAAGCGTGTAGATCCATCTGCCCTTAACGAAGCTGTTAGCATATACTTGGAGTCGTAACTATAATTGGTTCTTGCAAAAAAGGATTGAATTTCATTTTTTTGTGCCGAACCTGTAGCCGAAATATCATCTGAGTAATACGAGGGGTTATATTTGGGTTTAATTCCGCCTTTGGCCCCTACAGCATTAACAGTATAAGTAGTTGATTCATTTAAGAAATTTTGGTAAGAAAAACCTCCCAACAAATCGAATTTATGTTTCAATTTTTCTAGTTCATACGTAAGATAGTGCTCAATTAATTCACTTTTATTATCAAGGTTCTTTTGAATATATAATCCATCGGGATTAATTTCAGTTTCATTTTGATAAATTGTGGTATTTCTTTCAGATGTTGAACGATCGTAAGAATAATTAAGTTTATAGGTAACGTTTTTGAAAAGTTTCAATGAAGCCTCAATATTACCTAAACCCCGCAATGTACTTGTTTCATCTTCATATATATAGAGCATATATTTAGGATTATAGCATGCATCCAGATTAAAAAAGTTATAATTACCTGTGGAATCATAAACAGATTGAGTTGGATTTGCCATTAATACCTGGGTTATTAATTGGCCGTTTGAACCGGCATCTGAACTTGTAGGTACTCCGTTTTCGTCCATTTGGCTTACCGTAAGGTTCATTTTTAAAGATAATCTGTTTCTAAAAAATGATTGATCTGCATTTAAACGGGCTGATAATCTTTTAAATTCACTATTTTCAATTATTCCTTTTTGATCCATCCTACCGGCTGATGCATAGAATCCTCCGGTTTCATTACGTTTTGAATATGAAAGTTGTGTATTGTTACTTATAGCTTTTCGAAATATTTCATCTTGCCAATCAGTGCTGCTTCCATGATTATAACTGCTTGTTTCACCAACTAAACCACGATACTCATCGCCTGATAATACTTTTATTTTATGAGATAAAGCAGAAACAGACTCGTTTGTACTAACTGTTATAGTTCCATCATTTATCGCACCCTTCTTTGTTGTTATCAGAACCACGCCGTTTGAGCCTCTGGTTCCATATATAGCTGCTGATGATGCATCTTTTAATACGTTAATGGATTCGATATCATCGGGGTTCAGAAAATTTAAAGGATTTTTGGATGCGGAAGAGCCATATCCCACACTACCTCCTGATGGAGTTACGTCGTCATTGGGTAATGGTACCCCATCTACTACAAACAAGGGAGTACTTCCTGAGCGTATAGAACCTAAACCCCTGATAATTACATTTATTCCGGCACCTGGTTCTCCGGAAGGTGTCGATATCCGAACTCCTGCTATTTTTCCCTGAATTAAATTTTCAGCAGAAGTACTTAATCCTTTCTTAAAATCTACTGAACGAATTTGAGAAACAGATCCGGTAAGATCTTTTACATCCTGCTTTCCATAACCTATTACAATTACTTGATCTAATTGGGATGAGATGGAATTTAAGGTAATTTTCATTCCTGTAGTCGGGGTATCAATAATTAATTCTTCATAACCAATAAAAGTTATTTTTATTTTACTTCCTTCTTTAATTGATATTGAGAATTGACCGTTTAAGTCTGTCACAGTGCCATTAGAAGTTCCAGCCTCAATTACACTAGCACCGATGAGAGGTTGGCTGTTTTCATCTATAATCGTTCCACTTATTTGTTGTATTTGCAAAATTTTATTAGAAATTTTGCATGAGATTGAATGAAGCGCAAATAATTGGGCTGTTGGCGAAGCACAAATCGCTAATAGGCATAATTTAAAAATTGCTTTTTGGGTAAACATGTATTTAATTCATTAAGTTATTATATAGATTTTATAGGTGAAGAAAAAAGTTAGTTTAAACACAAATTGGTTTATCCGGATTTAAACTTTATGTCTTTAATTTTTCTTGCAAGTTCCTGCAATTCTTTATAAAAATTGGTTAAATAACCTTAAAGGATACATGAATATATTATTAAGCGAATGGGGATTTTAATTTTAAATTTTGTTTCTAACTCTTTTTTAAAGGATAGATATTTAAATATATACCTTTTTTAAAAAAGTATCATTTAAAATTTAAATTAGTTTAATTTTGACAATTGTTAAATTATTGTAACCAAATCTTAGATTTATGTCTGAAAATTATTTTAAAAAATACCCTACCAAAGAAGGATTCTTTAATGAATACGGCGGGGCATTTATTCCTCCCGTACTCGAAGCTGAAATGAAAAAGATTAACGATGCATATTTTGCAATCAGTAAATCGCATAATTTCATTTCTGAATTGCGCAGCATAAGAAAACACTATCAGGGTCGTCCTACTCCTGTTTATTATTGTAACCGTTTATCTGAGAAATACGGAGCTCGTATTTATCTGAAACGTGAAGATCTTAACCATTCCGGCGCTCATAAACTCAACCATTGCATGGGTGAAGCCTTGCTTGCCAAATTTTTAGGCAAGAAGAAACTTATAGCCGAAACCGGTGCCGGACAACATGGTGTGGCTTTAGCTACTGCTGCGGCTTATTTCGGTCTCGAATGCGAAATACACATGGGAGAAGTGGATATTGCTAAAGAACACCCCAATGTGGTTCGTATGCAAATTCTTGGCGCTACTGTAGTGCCGGTAACACACGGTCTTAAAACACTTAAAGAAGCTGTAGACTCCGCTTTTGAAGCTTATCTTAAAGATCCTGTGAATACTATTTATTGTATAGGTTCGGTAGTTGGTCCGCATCCTTTCCCGATGATGGTTCGCGATTTTCAACGTGTTGTTGGAATTGAAGCTCGTGAACAATTTTTGGAAATGACCGGCGAGCTTCCCGACAAAGTGGTTGCCTGTGTTGGTGGAGGTAGTAATGCTATGGGAATTTTTTCAGCATTTCTTGATGATCAGGAATGTGAAATTTATGGGGTAGAACCAGCAGGTCGTTCTCTTAATTTAGGAGATCATGCCGCTACCATGAAATTTGGTACTACTGGTATTATTCATGGTTTTAAATGCAAAGTTCTTCAGGACGAAAAAGGTACTCCGTCTCCGGTTTACTCCGTTGCGAGTGGGTTGGATTATCCGGGTGTTGGTCCGGAACATTGTATGCTAAATGATATTAAAAGAGTTAATTACGATGTAATTTCTGATAAGGAGTGTATCGATGCTTTTTATGAATTAAGTCGTTTGGAAGGTATTATCCCGGCCTTGGAGAGTTCTCATGCTGTAGCTTATGCTTTTAAACTGGCACAACAAGAACCTCAAAAATCTATTTTAGTGAATTTAAGTGGCCGTGGAGATAAAGATATTGATTTTGTTTTAGAAAAATATGGACTTCCGGAAAATAAAAAGTATTAAATGTTAGTAAATTAATAGTATTTAACATTACTATAAATAGAAAAAACCTTAAACAAATAAATGATTTGGCACGGTTATTGTTGACAAAACAATATCAGATAGTCAAACATATATACCTGTGAAGGTCTAAAAAAGGGCGAGTCGGACTTTTAGTCCGGCTCTTTTTTTTTGTTATATGAAAAAAATATATAACTTTAAAAAATGCTTTGCTTTTATTAACAGTCTTATTAACACTACTAAAATGTATGAAGCATAATTACTGTCAGAAATTATCACATCTATTTCTATTAGCCTTATTGCTGTTATTGTTTTGTTGCTCTGGTAATAAACAAAATAATGCGATAATTACCAGTTTAGATTCTGTTCACCAAAATCAAACTCAGATTAAATGGATTTGTAATTGGCAAAACAGAGAAAGTAAAAGAAATTTAATTACCAGTACAGTTAAAGAATTTGAAATTCAACATCAGGATGTTGCCGTTCTTATAAAATATCAGGAAGAATTTTGTGGTGGTTGTAAAAATGTAGGTACTCTTATTCAGGATACTATTGTTAGTATGATTCAATCCGGCAAATATAACTGGGATATCATTCCTCTTACAGCCAATGGTTATAAAAATATAGCCGATAAACTCGATGATAAGAATTGGGGGCAGAAATATCTTGTAAATTTCGAGGATTATCCCTGGTTTAAAGAAAGCCATATTAGTCAGGTTTTTGAAGTTCCGGAATATCGCGAAGATTTTGGCGGAATCTATGCAGGACCTATGATAGAAGGCCGTTATTACGGTCTTTGGTACAATGCCGAATCTGCGAAAAAAATCGGGATAAGTATTAAAAATATTGGAATGACCTTTGACGACATGCTTGGTTATTGTCAAAAGGTAAACGAATATAATAAAACGGCTAAGGATTCAGACAAAATTACTTTTTTCTCTGCTTATAAGGCTAAAGATCAGGTTAATGATATCTTAAACAATCTTATTTTATCACAATTTTCCGATTTAAATTCAGTTCCTGACAAAAAGACTTCTCTTGCAGCTGTTTATAAATCTCTCAAAGCTATTGAGGAATTATCTAAAAATAGTGCTATTAATAATTCAGTAAAAGCTAACGTCGACTTTATTTCAAGTATTCAGGGTAAAGTATTATTTACAATTCAGGTATCTTCGTGGTACAATCAATGCGAATCGGAAGATAAAGTTAAAACGCTCAATTTGATCCCTGCTCAGATGCCTGTTTTTGAAAAACCTGGACCTATTTACCACGGTTCTTTTCAATCGGTTTGGGCCGTATTTAAAAATGCCCCGCATAAAGATCAAGCAGTTGAGTTAATGAAATATTTCTGTACCAACGATGTGGCAGAACGTTGGCTCAGTACAACCTATAACCCTACAGGTTTGAAAGTTAAAATGAAATCTTCTGATTTTGGACAAAACGATATCGAAAAATTTAATTATTCCATTGAACACACCTATGGGGAGAATATCAAGAATTTTGACATTGTAAAATTACTCTTTGGCAAAGAAAATAAAGAGAAATTTGATGCAACCCAAATCCTTGATGGTTCTGTTTCTGCCGACGAATTTTATAAAAAATATTTTCTTACCTTATAATTCTTTGCTATGAAGAATAAAAATAGCTTAATTTTCAAAATAGGTACTTTTATTATCCTGATTGAGTTTATTACTTTTTCAGTTCTGGGCTTTATCTTCGTTGGGTATTTTAGCGGAGAAATGAACAGCAGGTTTAAAACTCAGCTTCAATCTCCGGCTGTTCTTATGTCTGAAGGCCAACTCCGGTACGAAACTGCTATCGATCAGAAAACCCTGCATAAAATGATTGGCGACTCTATACTCGATTGTATGATTATTGGAGCGAACCAAAAGATTTATTATTCATTGGATTCGACATTTACTAATAAGTTTGTAAATGATGTGGACCGTATTTATAAGTTTGAAGGATTTAAGGGAACCATCGATAAATCTGAATTTATAGGAGTTTCCGACGGTTTTGTCTGTTTGTCTCCCTTGTATTTTACGAATGGTAAATTTTTGGGATACTTTTATATAAAGTCTGATACTCACAACCTTTCTCGTTCTAAAACGAAACTGATCTTTATATTTTGTATCAGTTCCCTGGTTATTATTCTGGCTTCTTCTTTAATTATAATTTATCTTTTTAAAATACACATTTCTACTAAAATCAAAAAACTTCTCGAAGTTATTGAGGAGCAGGAAAAAGGTAATCTTACTTATGTTACCGATGAAGAATTTAGCACCGATGAACTTCAGCGGTTATATTCCGCTATCTGTAGAGTTAATGAGCGGTTTATAGCTGTAATAAAAAACATCCATGCGAATGCTAATGAAATGACAGAAACCAGCGAATCGTTAAATTCCGATTCAAGCCAGATGTCAAATAGTGCCAATCAATTGGCTGCAATCGGTGAGGAGGTAGCTTCATCCATGGAAGAGATGGTAGCCGGTATACACCAAAATGCTACTCATGCTGAACAAACTGAGAAAATAGCACTGTTAGCTTCCAATGAAATGAATAAAACAGGGAAGCTTTCTAATGAAAGTCTGCAACATATAAAAAATATTTCTGAAAAGATTAACATTATTAATGAGATAGCTTTCCAGACCAATCTGTTGGCTTTAAATGCCGCTGTTGAAGCTGCCCGGGCCGGCGAATATGGACGAGGTTTCTCTGTTGTTGCCGCTGAAGTTAAGAAATTAGCAGAACGCAGCCGTGCTGCAGCTGAAGAAATCAACGCTCTTTCTGAACGCAGCGTTGCCATTACCCATCAGACAGGCTCCAGCATAAATAATCTGGCTCCTGAAATTGAGCGGACTGTTCAATTAATCCGCGAAATATCATCTTCGAGTACTGAACAACAATCCGGAGCCGATCAAATTAACAACGCGATACAACAATTAAACGGAATCACGCAGAGCAACTCCAACAGTGCATTAACGCTGGCTCAAAGCGCTGAAACTATCTCTATCCAGGCATCCGAACTTAAAAAACTGATAGCCTTCTTCCATGTGGAAGATTGATTCTAATTGGTTTTTAGCGATTAGTCATAGCTCGGTTCGGCTAAGGTTCCAACCTTAGTCGAATATATCTCAACAGGCTCCGGCTTGTAAATTATAATTTACTAATTACTTTCATTTATTTTGATATACAATTTAGAAATTAGAATGCATTGGATTGTAAGCGTATAATAAAATATAAAACAGTTTTTTTTGATGGCTAAATTAGTGTTTGAGGCCGGAGCCTCAGGGGATACATGCGACTTAGGCCGGAGCCTAAGCCGAACCAAAGTGTCTATCTTATTGTATATTATGGTTAGTTTCGTTCGGCTAAGGTTCCAACCTTAGTCGAATATATCTCAACAGGCTCCGGCCTGCAAATTATAATTTACCAATTACTTTCATTTATATTGATATACAATTCAAGATTTAGAATGCATTGGATTGTAAGCGTATAATAAAATATAAAGTAGTTTTTTGATGATGAAATTAGTGTTTGAGGCCGGAGCCTCAGAGGATACATGCGACTTAGGCCGGAGCTAAAGCCAAACATTGAGAGCCAAAGCCAAACTAAGGGTCAAAAAAAACACCGCTACACAAAAGGTATAGCGGTGTTTTTTATATTGAGTTTTTAGCTTAAAAAGGCTTAAAACCAATAATTTCTTTGATATCTTTCAGGGTTTTTGAAGCACTTTCGCGGGCTTTTTCTGCGCCCATATTCACAACTTTGCGTAAATAATCGTTGTCTGCATAAATATCCTGAATTCGTTCGCGGATAGGAGCGATGTAGTTAACAATGTCTTCTGCCAATTGCTTTTTCATATCGCCGTATCGAATTTCGCAGGCGTTATATTTTTCTTTGAAATGTTTTACCACTTCATGGTCCGAAACAATCCCCATGATGGTAAACAGGTTTTTAACGCCATCTTCCATTTTTTGATGAGGTTCGGTTGGGCCACTGTCGGTAACAGCCGACATTACTTTTTTCTTTATTGTTTTATCATCGTCAATCAGGTAAATGCCATTGCCTTCCGATTTGCCCATTTTGCCGGAGCCGTCTAATCCCGGAACTTTTATCAGGTCTTTTCCAAAATTGAAAGCTTCGGGTTCGGGGAAATAATCTACTTTATATAACTGATTAAAACGCCGTGCATATTTTACAGTTATTTCGAGGTGGGGTTTTTGGTCTTTTCCAACCGGAACTTTATTTGCTCTGTGAATCAGAATGTCGGTGGCCATTAAAACCGGGTAGGTAAGCAATCCAGCATTAACATTATCGGGCTGTTTGCGAATTTTTTCCTTAAAAGTGGTAGTACGTTGTAATTCTCCAACATAAGCATTCATGTTCATGAGCAGGTACATCTCCGAAATTTCAGGAACATCACTCTGAACATAGATAGTTGAAGCCTCGGGATCTAATCCGCAGGCGAGATATTCGGCCAGTACTTTACGTACGTTATCGTGCAAATCTACCGGGGTAGGATGGGTGGTTAACGAGTGTAAGTCGGCTATAAAAAAGAAACATCGGTATTGATGCTGCATTTCCAAAAAATTCTTTACTGCACCAAAATAATTCCCCATGTGTAAATTTCCGGTAGGTCTTATACCGCTTAATACTGTTTCCATAATTATACTGTCCTTATTTAACTGTGCAAAACTATAAAAAATGGTTAATTAATAAAATGTAAACTTATTTATCAGAGGTATAAATTAAAAATTGGTACATTGGTATTTTGAATAGATACAAATAGGATAAGGGGTTTAAAAAAAATTGTCAAAAACATACTTATTTTTAAATGCTTGTATTATATTTGCCCCGTTTTTTTGTAAATAGGAGGATTGTCTCCGGTGGACTAAATTCTGTTACAAAGGAATAACTGCTAATTGATGGTTTGACGGGTCTTAAATGTCACTTTCTTTTAATTTTCGAAAAGTATGTCATTTTTGTTTAACAAACATCATAAATAATTTTATATCAATACGATATTAAATGTAGTTTAGGGTTTTTTAAAACAGGAATAATTTGTATATTGTATATAATATTAATAACTAAACAATTGCAATGAGTAGTGAATCTTTAGTATTATTTTTTATTGTAGGGGTTGTTTTGGTAGCCGGAGCTGTAATATTTGCAACTTTTTTGGCTCCAAGATCTGTTAATGCTGTAAAGTCAGACCCTTACGAATGCGGAATACCCAGTGAAGGTCCGGCTTGGATACAGTTTAATGTGGGTTATTATTTGTTTGCCATTATTTATTTGGTATTCGATGTAGAATCCGTTTTTATTTTTCCATGGGGAACCGTAATGAAATCAATGGGAATGCAGGCATTTATTGAAATCCTGATATTCTTTTTCATTCTGGTATTGGGTTTAATGTATGCATGGAAGAAAGGAGCTTTAAAATGGCAGTAAAAATTAAATCGATGAAATATGAGGATTTTCTCGATAACGAATCGTTGGAAATCCTTAAAAAATCAGGTGGAAATATTATGATGACCACCGTAGACAATCTGGTAAACTGGGGTCGCTCCAACTCGTTGTGGCCTTTAACCTTTGCTACCAGTTGTTGTGGTATCGAAATGATGGCTGCCGGCGACGGTCGTTTTGACTTTGCCCGGTTTGGTATCGAAGTATATCGTGCCAGCCCACGTCAGGCCGACGTTATCGTTGTTGCCGGTACCATAGTTCATAAAATGGCACCTGTTTTAAAACGGTTGTACGACCAGATGTCTGATCCAAAATATGTAATTGCGATGGGAGCCTGCGCTATCAGCGGTGGTCCGTTCCATTATAATTCCTATTCTGTACTTCGCGGTGTGGATGAGATTATCCCTGTTGATGTTTATATCCCGGGTTGTCCTCCTCGTCCTGAAGCTCTTTTATACGGTGTAATGCAATTGCAACGTAAAATTAAGGGTGAATCATTCAGAGAAGTACGTGATCCTCAAAAAGATATTATCAAATAATTTTCAATTCTCCGGTTAACCGCTTTCTTTTTTGAAATAGGTTCAATTGGAAAATTTTGGATTTAGAAAATATGGAAAAACAACAAATTATAGAATCATTAAAAGGGATGGGAATAGCCGGTGAAATTAACGAAACCCGCGAATACCCTGAAATTTCAGTTCCAGCTGAGACCCTTCACGATACTGCACTTAAACTTAAAAACTCGCCCGAATTTAATTGCGATTTTATGGTTAGTGCTACTGCTATTGACTGGAAGACTCATTTTACCGTTGTCTATCATCTTACTTCATCGACTTTTCATCATGTAGTGGTGTTAAAAACCAACGTAAGCGATCGCGAAAATCCGGAGATAGACACCCTGATGGATATATGGCCGGCTGCCGAATTTAAAGAAAGAGAAATATTTGATTTATTTGGCATTAAATTCAAAAATCATTCCGATTTACGCAGGTTATTCCTCGAAGATGGCTGGGGTTTCCCTTTACGTAAAGATTATACCGACGAAAGAATTAAAGAATTGAAGTAATGGCAGCAGAAGAAACAGTAAAAAATGTAATTGTTCCTAACGAAAGCGATTACATAATAAATATAGGTCCTCAGCACCCTTCTACACACGGTGTAATGCGTTTTGAGACCTCTTTGCAAGGTGAAACTGTTACCCATATCCGCCCACACTGCGGATACATTCATAGGGGTATGGAAAAAATGTGCGAAAAAGACACATATCCTCAGATTGTTCACCTTACAGACCGAATGGATTATCTTTCAGCACACATGTATAACGAGGCATTTTGCCTGTGCGTTGAAAAAGCTTTACAGGTTGAAGTTCCTGAAAGAGTTAAATATATCCGTACTATTATTGACGAGCTTACACGTATACAGAGCCACGCGCTGTGGTGGTGTGCCAACGGTATGGATCTAGGTGCAACATCCTGCTTTTTCTATGGTCTTCGCGAACGTGACCTGGTTCTTGATATTTTTGAAGAAACCTGTCATGCCCGTTTCCTTCAGAGTTACAACACTCCCGGAGGTGTAATGTTCGACCTTCATCCTAATTTTCAGAAAAGGGTTAAGGATTTCCTTATTCACTTAAGAAAGAAATTACCCGAATACGATAAACTTCTTACCAATAACATTATTTTCCGTCAGCGTACCGAGGGTATCGGTGTTCTCTCTAAAGAAGATGCTATTGCCTATGGAGTAACCGGTCCTTCGGGCCGTGGTTCCGGATTTTCGTGCGATGTTCGTAAAATTGCTCCTTACAGCGCTTATCCTTATGTTAAGTTTGAGGAAAAACTGGCTACCGAAGGCGATTCTTTTGCCCGGTACCGTATGCGTATGGACGAAATGTGGGAATCTGCCAAAATCATTGATCAATTGATTGATAATATTCCCGATGGCGATTACCAGGTTAAAATGAAACCTGTAATTAAATTGCCAGAAGGTGAATACTTCCAAAGAGTAGAAACTGCCAAAGGCGAACTTGATGTATTTATTGTTAGTACCGGCGAAAAAACTCCGTACAGGGTACATTTCAGAACTCCTTGTTTCTCAAACTTATTTATCATTAATAAATTAGTTTCGGGATTGAAGATTGCTGACCTTATTGCAGTTTCCGGTTCGCTCGATTTAATTATCCCTGATATTGACAGATAAAAAGCCCCAATCTCCGGGTAAACCGGGGAGGGTAATTAAAAATAAAAACAGATATAAAAATGGCTTTTAATATTTACGATTTTAGTACGCTTACCCAGTCGATAGACCAGGGTTTAAATAAGGTGATGTCGCCGGGTCTGGCTACATTTACCGAATTTGTTATTGTTGGCGTAGCATTTCTTGCTTTCTATGCATTAGCCGGATTATTCCTGGTTTATGCCGAACGTAAGGTATGTGCTTTAATTCAGATTCGCCGCGGTCCAAATCGTGTTGGACCTTTCGGTATCATGCAGACTTTAGCCGATGGTATCAAATTGTTCTTAAAAGAATTAATTCCTATCAATAAGGCCGATCAGTTCCTTTTCAGAATTGCTCCCTATATTGTTACCATTTGTGCATTCATGACTCTTGCTGCTATTCCTTTTTCCAAAGGGTTACATGCTATAGATTTTAACATTGGTGTGTTTTATCTTATAGCTATTTCTTCTTTAAGTGTTATCGGAGTATTGCTGGCTGGTTGGGCAAGTAACAGTAAGTATCCGCTTATTGGTGCTATGCGTAGTGGTGCACAGATTGTAAGCTACGAATTATCCGTAGGTTTTTCAATGCTAACCATTGTAGTTTTTTCCGGTACCATGCAAATTTCCGGTATTGTAGAAAGTCAGGCCGATGGCTGGTGGATTTTTAAAGGACATATTCCTGCAATTATTTCATTCATCATCTATTTGATAGCTGCCACTGCCGAAATTAACCGCGGTCCTTTTGACTTAGCTGAGGCTGAATCTGAGTTAACTGCCGGTTTCCATACCGAATATTCAGGTATCCGCTTTGCATTTTTCTACCTTGCCGAATATGTGAACATGTTTATTGTTTCTGCTATTGCAGCTACATTGTTCCTTGGTGGCTGGATGCCTTTCCACATCGGACACTGGGCAGCTTTTAACCATATAATGGATTTTATTCCTCCCCTTATTTGGTTCTTCGGAAAAACCGGCTTCCTGATTTTTGTAATCATGTGGTTCAAATGGACATTCCCTCGTTTACGTATCGACCAGTTACTTACTCTCGAGTGGAAATATCTTCTTCCTATTAACCTCGTGAATATTGTTGTTGTAGCATTTTTAGTATTAATGGGCTGGCACTTTTAATTATGAGTATAGTAGAATATATTAAAAGCATATATAATGGGGTAAAATCCCTATGTATCGGACTTTCCGTAACCGGAAAATATTTTATCAGTCCGAAGGAAATTGTAACAAATCCATATCCCGAAAACCGTGCAAAACTGAAAATGTTTGAAGGTTACAAGGGTGAAGTTGTAATGCCTCACGATGAGAATAACCAACATCTTTGTACAGGTTGTGGTATTTGCCAGATGAATTGCCCTAATGGTTCTATCGAAGTTCTGGTAAGCAAAATTGAAAATGCTGAAGGAAAAACTGAAAGGGTTTTGGATAAACACATCTACCATCTGGATATGTGTACTTTTTGCGGTTTATGCGTTAAAACCTGTCCTTCTAAAGCTATTGTTTGGGGCGAAACTTTTGAACATGCTGTTTTTGACAGGCGTAAACTTGTTAAACAATTAAACAAACCAGGTTCCTCACTTAAAAAAGAAAAGAAATAATGGCAACAAATGTTATAATGTTTTATTTGTTTTCGGCTGTAATCATCATTTTTGCGTTACTTTCGATAACTACACGCAGAATCCTCAGGGCTGCTGTTTATCTTCTTTTTGTTTTAGTTGCTACTGCCGGTATTTATTTTATGTTGCAGTACCAATTTCTGGCTGCCGTGCAACTTACTTTATATGCCGGGGGTATTGTAGTTCTTATAATATTCTCTATTTTACTTACCCACCAGATTAACAATAAATTCGAAGTTCCGGGTGTAGGTAAAATATTATTGGGTGCAGGTGTTGCTATTGCAGGTGCTGCATTAACCATTCCTGCTATTTTATCATACCCTTTCCCGGCTGTAGCACAACACGCCCTGGATGTAAACATGCAAACCATTGGTATAGGACTTCTTCATACCGGTAAAAATGGTTATGCACTGCCCTTCGAAGTAATCAGTATTTTGTTGCTTGCTTCTATGATTGGTGCTATTGTAATTGCTAAAAAAGGAAAATAATTAAGTATGAAAGTTGAAGGGTGGTTTTATTCTTCAATAATCATTCATAAATAAACAATAAAATGATACAGGGAATACCTTTTACTCACATATTGATTGTATCTACAATCATGTTTTTCATAGGGGTTGCCGGGTTTATAACTCGTAAAAACCTGATTACCATGCTTATGTCTACCGAGCTGATTTTAAACTCGGTTTGTATCAATTTCGTGGTTTTTAACCGCTATTTGTACCCAATTAATTTACAGGGACATTTCTTCACAATGATAATTGTGGCTATTGCTGCTGCAGAAGCCTCCGTTGCCATTGCATTAATTATTAATATTTACAGACGATTCTCCTCTATTGAAGTTTCGGATGTAAGTGAAATGAAAAATTAAACCCGTTTTACCGGATAGTTAAAAAATAACGAAATATTAATATATGGCTGCATTTTCTTATACAGTGTTAATTCCTCTGGTGCCCTTGTTTATGTTCTTAATCATTGGGTTATTTGGAATGAAATTTAAACCTCTCGTTTCGGGTATTGCCGGAACTGTTGGATTGGGGTTTATTGCAATCCTTTCTTATATTACTGCCATTAATTATTTTTTTGGTGTAGGAAAGGTTAATGAAGTATTTCAAACTATTATACCTGTTAATTTCACCTGGTTACAGTTTACTGAAACCCTTCATATCGATATGGGTGTTATGCTGGATCCTATTTCTGTAATGATGCTTGTTGTTGTAACCACAGTTTCTTTTATGGTTCACATCTACAGCCTTGGTTATATGAAAGGTGAAGTTGGATTTGAAAGGTTTTATGCTTTTCTTTCTTTATTTACTTTCTCGATGTTAGGATTGGTTATAGCTACCAATATTTTCCAGATGTATGTATTTTGGGAATTAGTGGGTGTTTCTTCGTTCTTACTCATCGGATTTTATTATCAAAAACCATCGGCTGTTGCCGCTTCAAAAAAGGCCTTTATTGTTACCCGTTTTGCCGACTTAGGTTTCTTACTGGGTATTTTAATTGTATCTTTTTATACCGGAACATTCGATTTTGGATTACTTACCAAAACAGGAACTTCAATATTCCAGAGTGCTGGTGCAGCAACCTTTATGGGCTGTTCTGTTTTATCCTGGGGTATGATGCTTATTTTTATGGGTGGTGCCGGTAAAAGTGCCATGTTTCCATTACACATCTGGTTACCCGATGCTATGGAAGGCCCAACTCCGGTGTCTGCACTTATCCACGCTGCAACCATGGTTGTGGCCGGTGTATATTTGGTGGCCCGTATGTTCCCTGTTTATAGCATACAAACACCTGATGTTTTAACTATTATTTCATATATCGGGGGTTTTACCTCTTTGTTTGCTGCGGTAATTGCCTGTACTCAATATGATATCAAACGTGTTCTGGCATTTTCTACATTATCGCAGATTGGGTATATGATAATGTCTTTAGGTGTTTCCGGTTACGGTGGCGAAGAAGGCTTAGGTTATATGGCTTCTATGTTCCACTTGTTCACACATGCAATGTTTAAAGCCTTGCTATTCCTTGGAGCTGGTTCTATTATCCATGCCGTACACAGTAACAGCATGCAGGATATGGGTGGTTTGCGCAAATACTTGCCTATCACTCACATTACCTTCCTTATTGCTTGTTTAACTATTTCCGGGGTTCCTCCTCTTTCCGGATTTTTTAGTAAAGACGAAATTTTAGTGGCTGCTTACAACAAGAATGTTATTCTGTTTTGGGTTGAATGGGCTGTTGCAGGCTTAACCGCTTTTTATATGTTCCGTTTATATTTCAACGTTTTCTGGGGAAAAGATCGTCATTATCATCACACACCACACGAATCTCCGTTGGTTATGACTTTACCCCTAATGATTCTTGCTGTTGCTTCTGTATTTTCCGGATTCTTACCCTTCCACGAATTAGTTACTTCAGACAAAATGGGATTTGAATCTCACATGCATTATAATATTGCAATCCCTTCGGTAGCTGTTGGTTTACTGGGTATAATCATAGCTTTCATTTTCTATAAGAAAGAAACCGGTATTCCCGATAAAATTAGTGTTGCATTAGGTGGATTCTACAAAACGGTATATAATAAATTTTATATCGACGAACTTTATTTGTTTGTTACCCGTAAAATTATTTTTGGCTGTATCTCTCGTCCTATTGCATGGTTCGATCGTCATGTTATTGACGCTACAATGAACGGTGTAGCCTGGGTTACCAATTATGCTTCAGAAAAGGTTAAAGGAATTCAGTCCGGTCAGGTACAACATTACGCCTTTGTATTCGTTTCGGGTGCAATTGTACTGGTTCTCTTTTTTGTTTATTTGTTAAACTGATGATTTTTTGAGCGCTATGAATATATTAAGCTTATTTGTTTTAATTCCCGTTTTAACAGTAATCGGGATTTTATTCACGAAAGATATAAAAGGTACCCGCGTTGTATCTGCCGTGGGAATGGGCATTCAGCTAATTATGGCTGGGGTTCTGTTATT
>WSSedL1CaDRAFT_10000488_pt1 | contig 28078 bp, 23 predicted proteins | sample WetSurSL1Cattail_FD_9464 | JGI IMG/M metagenome (IMG submission 9464)
AATCTAATCATCTGCAATATACAAATAAAAGAGGCTATCTATTTCAGACCTAAAGGTCTTTTTAGACAGCCTCCACATAAACATAGTATTATTGCAACCCCAAAGTGGGTTGAACAGTTAATTTTAGGCATCAAACCGGATATTCATAATAATTAGTATTCAGATTCAATTTATTGCATCCATTGAGCAGGATTCTTCCGCCACTCTTTTAAGATCTCAAGCTGATCTGCTTTTATATAGCCAGTCTGCAAGGCCAAATCAAGCAATTCCATATAATTTGTTAACGTAGCCAGTTTACAATCAGCAGCTTTAAAGTTATCTTCAGCAGGCGTAAAACCGTAGGTAAAAATTGCTACCATGCCAAGAACATTAGCTTCCGCTTTCCGCAATGCCTCAACAGCCTGCAGACTGCTTCCTCCGGTTGAAATCAAATCTTCAACAACAACAACCTTCTGTCCTGGCTTTACAATACCCTCAATCAGGTTTTCCATACCATGTTTTTTTGGCGCTGATCTCACATAAACAAATGGAAGATTCATAGCTTCTGCCACCAAAGCACCCTGTGCAATGGCTCCCGTTGCAACACCTGCAATAACATCAACTTCAGGATATTGTTTTTTTATTAATTCTACAAAAGCATCTCTGATAGCAGTACGAATATCTGGAAAAGAAAGGGTTATGCGGTTATCGCAATAAATTGGTGATTTCCAGCCCGAAGCCCATGTGAATGGTTTTAAAGGTTCCAGTTTTACTGCCTTACTCTGCAAAAGATATTGAGCAATTAATTGTGAAGTTGACATATTACAGATTAGTTTAGTAACATTATAAAATTAACAAAAATAAGATGTAATTGGAAGTTCTTACACCTGAAAAGGCTCCAAGCCTTTAAAATCCAGCGTAGCAAAGTAGTCTTCAACAGTTTCCGCCCTTCTTATTTGGGCGACATCACCATTTTCACGAAGCAGGAGTTCGGCCGAACGAAGTTTACCATTGTAATTGAAACCCATTGCATGTCCGTGAGCACCAGCATCATGGATTACCACAATGTCGCCTATGGAAAGCTCGGGAAGCAGACGATTTATCGCAAATTTGTCATTGTTTTCACAAAGAGAGCCAGTTACATCATATAAGGTTTGGTGAGGATTTTGTCCCTTGCCCATCACGGTAATATGATGGTAAGCGCCATACAATGCAGGACGCATCAGATTAACCATGCAAGCATCCAAACCCGCGTATTTTTTGTAGGTATTTTTAATGTGAATTACTTTTGAAACCAGGTACCCATATGGACCTGTTATAGCCCTGCCGGATTCGAAAAATATTTTTAAAGGTTTTAGTCCGTTGCCGACAATAAGTTCGTCATAAAGTCTTTGGATGCCTTTGCTCATCAAATCCAGATCAACTTGTGTTTGTTCCGGTTTATACGGAATGCCTATTCCGCCACCCAGGTTGGCAAATTCAAAGGTGATGTTGAGTGTTTTAGATAGGTCCACAATGAGTTCGAACAGGATTTCGGCTGTCTCAATAAAATAATTGGGGTCCAACTCATTGGATGCAACCATTGTATGTACACCAAACCGTTTCACCCCTTTATCCCTGAGAATTTGATATCCTTCAAATAACTGCTCACGGGTAAATCCGTATTTTGCTTCTTCGGGCTGGCCAATGATTACGTTACCGTCTTTTAAAGCACCCGGGTTATAGCGGAAACAAACCAAATCTGGCAGACCTGCATTTTTTTCAAGGTAATCAATATGTGTTATATCGTCCAGGTTGATAATTGCTCCTAATTGTCTGGCTTTTACAAATTCTTCGGCAGGCGTGTCATTGGAGGTGAACATGATTTCTTCTCCACGCATACCGACTCTTTCGGCCAATTCGAGTTCGGCCATTGAACTGCAATCGATGCCAAAGCCTTCACTCTTTAAAATTTTCATCAGATAAGGATTGGGCGCAGCTTTTATGGCGTAATATTCCTTAAAGCCTTGATTCCAGGAATATGTATTGTTTAATTTACGTGCAAAAGCCCGAATAGCCTTTTCGTCGTATAGATGGAAAGGGGTTGGATATTTCTCAATAATGCTTTCTAATTGTTCTTTGGTAAAGGGTAATTTCTTTCCGATCATTTTAAAAAATTTAAGACTGCAAATTTATTATTTTTTTAAACTACATCAACTCAATGACTATCATAATTGATTTTTTAATTCTTTAAAAATTATCGTAATTACTAAGTCTTTTTATAACAGATTTTCGTCTTTAGTTCAAAGCTTTTAAAACGCAAAAATGGGAGAAACCGGCGGCCGCAACAAATTGTTTTAACTAAAATACTGTCGTACTGTTGTTCCTCCGGAACTTAAAAAAGACGGTTTATCGTTTTCTACTTTCTACCATACTGTCGTCGCTATGCGACTAAAGTATCCAGATGAATTCTTCCTTGTTTGACGGAGTGCGAAAAGAATCCCATAGGGATGGCCAGTATGGTAGAAGAAATCTATTTGATGTGTTGATGGGAGCTGCGTAGCTGCGACAGAAATAAAAAAGCCCTGAACAAGGGCTTTTTTATTTTGTTTTGTTGATAGTTACAACTTTTTCAGGAATGAAATAATTACCACCGCCTTACCGGCTTTTCCTTCCAGAAATTGAATTATAAAATGGTAAGCACCTGTTTTCTGACAGTCAAAGTCAAAACTTTTGAATTCTTTGCCCGTTGAAACATTATAGCTGCTACCAAGCATGGTTTCATTGTCAAATAATTGAACATATCCTTTGCCTGGAGAATCATCGTCCGTGCATATAGTTACCCTGTACTTGTTATCTTTTCTAAGAATAAGCGTAGTTTTGGATGACGGTATTTTTTCATTTCCTTGGGCAGCCGGTAGGTCAACGATAATATCTTTGACATATGTGGCTTCCTGGCCAGCTATTTTTGAGCACATTTCAACTTTTTGTGCCTCAGTTTGAGCTTTTACTGTATAACCCAATGACAGAAAAATAATTGCCAGAATAAAGGTAATATTCTTCATTTCAAATTGTTTTTATATTGTTTTTAAAATCCACCTGCAATATCTCAAAAATTAATTATCTGTTCGATATTTTACTTGATTATTTTATTTCGAACGATTTCAGTCTGCTTGATTATTCGTTTAAGCATCTCGTCTGTAATATTGACGATGCTTTTTGATGTTTGTTTTATGGTTAGCATGCCATCCTTCTCTATTGATATCGGAGCACCTACTTCAATGGTAATTTTTACAGGATCGAGCTCTTTTTGAATGGTTTCAAGGTCTGCAATCAAACTTGCAAAATAAGGATCCTTCCGGTAATTCTTTAATATTAGTAATAATTGTTCATAAATATTTTTCTGTTCCCCAATATTTTCAGCAAGTTTTTTATTCGGACGTTCCTTAGCAACCTGTGTGGTAATGTATAACCCTTCTACATAAACACCGGCAATCATAAGTGCGCTGAGGTTACTCCTGTTGTTTTTCCGAAGGTAGTTGTCCATTACATTGAAACTATGAATGGAAATATACATGAGCGAGTCGATGTTCTCGTTGTTTGTAGCAAGACGTTTTAACGTGGAGAAATCAAAAAACTGACCTACGCTTATGCCATCTGCTAAAGTTTTAATAGCAGTAATGTATTGTATAACTGAGGATGTTTTATTATACATATTCAGGTAACCCAAATCGGCTCCATAAATACCAAGATTAAGCGCTTTGGAAAAACTTGTGTTGAAATTATCAGTATTGGTAGGAGCCATGTATTTTTGTGCAAAAGGAGCTCCTAAACTTTTAATGAGTGCAGCCATTTCTACAGGAGAAGAAATGTTTTGGACCAAATTTTCTACAGCTTGCGGTGCAACAGGTAAAGCGCTGTCAGCACTGACCGTATCGTTCGTATTTCCAAATACATTCTTTTTATTTGAATTATTTGAGCAATTACTGCAAGAAACAATCATCACTGCACCAATCAGTAGGAAAAGAAATTGTTTAATCATAACCGGAGAATTAATTTTTATTGCTACTATGGTATTAATACAAATTTAATAATCTATTTAAGCATTAGCAAATATTATGTTACATAAGAAATGCCCTAATCTGAATTTTCTTTTTTGAAACTTAATTTTCCAAGGAAGTCCAGGCCCTTTTTTAAAGTCTCAAAATAGAGCGTAATATAAAGCATAATGGTAAACAGCCAAATCACTATTTCGTTGTACCAGTAGGTGTCATAATACTTACCAAGAAATGCTTTTCGGGGTGCAAAAAAATGGGATCGCCAGCTCAACATATTTTTGATGGGAGGATCCATATAAATGGGGTGATAATTTTGGACTAGTTCGCTATTATATTCAAGAATTTTATTCTTTTCAAGGGCCTTTTTCACAAAATCGGAAAGGTTGTCGTTCAGGTAAGTATCTTTATAATAACTGTAACGCTTAGCATCTGCTTTTAGCTCATGATTAATTTTCTTCTGCAAAAGCTCCTCAGCAGAACTGAACTGTTTGGAATACCTATCAGAAATTGCAATAATAAATGATTGAAGCGATGTAGCCATTTTTAAACTGAAATACTCAGGCAGAATACCTTCAGGATTTTTAAATGGTAACTTCGGATTTAATTTCAGTTCCTTGGTAAATTCGTTCTTCAGTACTTCCAGTTGGTTTGTAGTACTTTTAATGGTGCTTGTTTCGTTGAATTCCTTAAGACAGGCATCCAATCGCTTTTGCAATTCAGGAATGGTATATACCTGTTTGAAGTCAGCGTTACTTTTTAATTTTTCCAGTTCGTAGAAAGGTTTTTCAAACTCATTGTCTTTAAACTGATGAACCATTAAAGCTTCATATGACCACTTTGTGACCATAAATTCAGCCATTAATGGTACTTTTTCCACACTTCCTACATTGCGGTTCAGTTTGTCAAAGCTGAACATGGCTCCGCTAAGAATCATCATCGGTATCATTAACAGCGGAATCAGGATATATATGGTAACAGCTGAGTTGAATGTTGCTGAAACATTAAGTCCGAGCATATTCGCAAAAGCGGCCGTAGAAAAAAGCGCAAGCCAATAGGTAAAATACATATCCTTAACACCAAGGATTGAGTTCGCAATTAATATGAAGGAGAGACTTTGAATGGCGCTTATTGTGAATAGTATGCCTATTTTTGAAAATAAATAGCTTGAGCGGCTGAGGTTTAGAAATGCCTCACGTTTAAGTATTTTGCGATCCCTGTATATTTCTTCGGCACTTACGGTTAGGCCCAGGAAAAGAGACACAATAAGACTCATGAATATGTAAATAGGTATATTCTCATTCTCCCTGAAGATATATAGATTAGAATTAGGATCGGCAATATACCGGATGATGTAAGAGAGAATAAATCCCAGTACCGGAGCCTCAAGCAGGTTGAGTGCAATATACTGAGTATTGCTTATTTTTGAGAAAAAATCACGTAATGTATATATTTTAAATTGGTTGATCCGGTTGGGAATATTTAATGTTTGCGGTGGATCTTCAGTAATCGTATTTAAATTTTCAGGTACAAAATTTTCAGTATAATATTCTTCCCATTTCTGGGGAGTTACCTTTCGTTTATCTTTGTAGCGGCCAAATTCATCAACAACCTTGGCCTCTATAATGTTAAAAATAAGTTCGGGGTTTACATTACCACAAACGGGACATTCGCCAACATCACTGTTAATCTGTGCATCAATACGTTTAAAATACATCACAGCTTCAACAGGATTGCCATAATAAATCAGATATCCACCAGTGTCCAGAATAATCATCTTATCGAACATTTTGTAGATTTCTGAGGAGGGCTGATGAATAACCACAAAAATGAGTTTTCCTTTCAGGGCAAGTTCCCGGAGAAGGTCCATAACGTTTTCTGAGTCGCGGGACGAAAGCCCTGATGTTGGTTCATCTACAAACAGGATGGATGGTTCACGAATAAGCTCTAAAGCAATATTCAAACGCTTACGTTGACCACCACTAATTGTTTTATTAAGCGGCGAACCTACTTTCAGATCTTTGCGTTCGAGCAAACCCAGACTCGATAAGGTTTTAACCACCAATCCGTTAATTTCTTCTTCGGTTTTATCCTTAAAGCACAGTTTGGCATTATAATATAGGTTTTCATAAACCGTAAGTTCTTCAATGAGAAGGTCGTCCTGAGGAATGAGGCCTATGATACCTTCCAGTTTGTCTTTTTCGAGATGCAGGTTGTGTCCGTTGATAATAACTTCGCCTTTAGAAGGGGTTTCGATGCCACAAAGGACGTTAAGTAATGTGGTTTTACCCGCTCCACTGGAGCCCATGATGCCGATGAGTTTACCATGTCCTTCGGCAAAAGATATATTGCGTAACCCGATATTACCGGCAGCGAAACGGAATTCAAGGTCATTAACTTCGTAAGAAATTTTGTTTGATGTAATATCCACTAAAAAGTGAGATAACACATCACTGTAATAGACCGGTTTCCCTTTAGGCAATTTGACAGCACTGCCGCTGGCAAACAAGTAAACCCGGCGGTTACTGATACCTAATCCGTTGAGAAACAAATCTTCTTTGCCGGTATATTTAAGAAAATAAAGTTCAACACTGGGAACGCGCAAAATGTAAAGATTCCCGGTCAGTTTTTCTACCTGGATAAATTTACTTAGTTGATTAGTGACAGGTTTGTCGGCTATAACCAGGATGCTTGAATTATCCAATGCTTCCGGACGGTTTTTTACGACAAATGTCTCAATGCTTTTAAATTCTTCTTTTGCTAAATTAAATACTTCAGCAACAGTATTTATAATAGCCATTCGCTGATCAGTGAACTTACGATCGGCATTTACCAATTCGAAAAGCCTTACCAAAACGACTACTTTTTGCTCCTGGGTAAGGGTCTTATTAATTTTTTTGCATATGCCAAGAATTCGCACCGAATCTTTAACAGAAGTAAGTTTTTTCTTGGTGGTTTCTTCAGCATTTTCGTCCGATGGTTTGGTCAGATTAGCGTAACTATCGAACAGTGCAATGTATTCTTTTACCGCCTCATCATTTAATTGCTGAGTAAGGAAGTTTTTAACGTATTCCCGTTCATTAAGTTCCACCCCCTCGTCCTGTTTGACAATAATGGCAAACAGTTGCATCAACGCTTTAAGTACTTCTTCGCTCATAAATCAATTGAAATGATGAGAATCTGATTTCAATCAGAAATTAAGTTACTAAAAAATATGCCAATCACCAAACTTAGGCAACTGCTACCTGTTCGAAAGGAACATCAACGATATCAGCATATTCTTCACCTGCTTCCTTCATGTCTTCGTCGTCTTCTGCATAATGCCATTTTATAAGCACATCTTTACCGGCATGAAACAATTCTTCAAGTTTCATTAGAATATCCAGCAACATTTTAGATGACGCAGTATTAAAATAAACAAGTTTGAAATTGAATACTGTTTTCACCTTAGGGGATTGATTATACTTTTCAACCCAGTCAATAATAGGATTGTAGAAAGCGGCAACGTCTTCAGGAAGCGAGCGTCCCGATATTTCAAACATATCGTTGGCAACGTCGAGAATTACTGTAGGGGTATCGTCAGTACCCATAATTTTGATAACATCCATAGTATCAAATTTTTATAATAGAGAATTAAGCGACTCTTGAAATGGTTGAAGTTAATAAAAAGAATGAAGTGTCCTCATTAATGGGCAGGAAGTGATAATTAAGATTCCTGCCGGTCTTACGTTTAATGTCAATAAAACCAAGACCTGCACCGCCTTTATCAGATAGTCTGCCCTCTTTAATCTGTTTCTTGTAAAGTTCAGTAAGCTCGTCTTTGTCGAGACTATTGACTTGTTCAAGTAGATTTTTCAGATCAGGTATTTTAGAATTATCTACTGCATTGCCAGTAGTTACGGAGTAATCGTCCTTACCTTTGGCAACTAAAAAAATACCTCGCCCTGAAAACATAAAATCGTTAGATCCAAAATCATCAGCATGTTTGCTGATATTTTGCAGACATTCAACCATAACGTGGAAGACCTTTTTCTGAACCAGATTTGATTCCTCTTCTTTTGCCATGTTTGATTCCGTGAGTGAAGTAAAAGCCTTTGTAATTTGATGAGTAATCTCACCTTCATACACTAAGGAAATCTCGTGTTCTTTCATCGATTGATAAAACTCATACACAAATTCGAGATACCCTTTTACGTCTTTTTTATTTGTGCCCATCATAATTTTTGTTGTTTTCGTTTGATTTAGTAAAATTAGAATTCTATTCCAATTAATAAAACATCATCAATTTGTTTTTCTTTGCCTTTCCAGGTAATAAATTCGTTGTCAAAAAATTTGTCATATTCTTCCATAGAAAATTTTTGGTTTGCAACTATCAGTTCACGAACCCTTGCCGGCGAAAATTTCTTGAAGTCGGGGCCACCAAGTTGGTCTGTTAACCCATCAGAAAAGAAAAACACTTTATCGCCAGGCTGCACAATTATTGTATAATCAGTAAAGTTTTTCTCGGGTTTATTACCCAACGGTATTCCACCAATTGCCTTACGATCGCCTTTATATTCGGTTAATTCACCATTGCGTAAAAAATAAAGTGAGCGGTGAGCGCCGGCGTAATGTATTTCATTCTTTTTAGGATTGAATTTTAAGAGCGCAATGTCCATACCATCGCGTCCTTGTGCATCTTCCCTATTTTGTTTGAGGGTATCCCTAACTCCTGAGTGAAGCAGGTCACATACTTCGGCCGAGGTATATTCGCGTTCATGATCCACGATATTATTGAGAAGAAAATATCCGACAAATGAAAGCAATGCGCCAGGAACTCCGTGACCCGTACAGTCAACAACGGCTATGTAAATCAGATCCTCATGTTTGAAAAACCATGGGAAATCGCCACTTACCACATCGCGTGGTTTGTAAAATATAAAGGATTTAGGCAAATATTCGCGAATAAAATCATTGTTAGGTAATATAGCAGACTGTATGCGTTGAGCATAATTAATACTATCTTCAATTTTACGATTTTTGTCGGCTATTTCAAGTTCAATACGCTTGGCTTCAGTTATGTCATGACCTACAAACAGTACTGTTTCAAGTTCGTTTTCACTGAATTCGGGGATGGCATCAATACTCATAATGCGTTCTGTAACTTTTTCGCCAAGCAGAACGGGTATGTTGATTTGATTATTGTATTTGTTAGGTGTGGTCCTTATTTCAGTTAGCGTAGTTTTGAAATAGGCGAGCAGGTGTTCAGGCATCGGAACATCGTCAATGGTTTTATTCATCAAATCAATGCTTTTAGTTCCTATATAATCCTCTACTACAGGATTTGCATAGAAAAACATTCCGTTTGAATTAAGACGAAGGATCATGTCAAGCGAGTTTTCAGAAAGAGATTGCATCTTGCTCTTCATGCGTTCTTCTTTTTCAGCTCGTCTGCGCTCGGTAATATCCTGAGAATTTAATATAACACCATTAATGGCAGGGTCGGACAGAAGGTTACGGCCTGTGCTTTCGAGGAATATTTTCTGGCCATCCTTCTTCATGTAAGTATACTGAATGGTAACCGGCTCTGACGGATTTTCCAGAATAAGTTTGAACATATTCCGCATTTCGGCCTCACCTTTGCGGGTCAGGCGGTCAAGATCCTTTCCGTTCATCATTTCTTCGGGTGTAAAACCAAGTATGCTGGTTACTGATGGACTTATATAAGTTAGCCTGACACTTTCATCGTAAATGGATATTACCTCAGAGGCATTGTGTAGTAAAGAATGCAGACGTTTCTGAGCATTCTCAACTTCATTGATTTGCATTGCCAGCTTTTCGTTCGAACGTTGCAACTCCTCTTGTGTGGCTCGCATTTCTTCCGCGCTTTGACGCAGTTGCTCTTCATTTTCTTTTAATTCGCCAGTCATTTCGCGCGATTCTTCCAGGAGTCTCTCGGTTTTTTTATTTACGCGCAAGTTGAAAACGGTTCGGGCAATTATATCTGCAAGTTCTTTGGCAAAATGTAAAGTAAGTTCTGGTAATTCCTCCAGCAGAAAAGCAAATTCGATCACGCCCTGAAGTTTCTCATCGGAAACCAAGGGGACAATCAGGATACTTTTGGGTTTTCTTTCACCCAGAATGCCTGATGAAATGGTAACGTAATCATCCGGTATTTCGGTTCTATAAATAAAATCCATTTCGTAAGCGCACTGTCCGATCAATCCCTGCCCAATTCTAAATTCTTGCGTAACATATTTTTTCCTGTTGTAGGCATAAGTAGCGATGTTGGTCAGCACTTCAGTATCCTCATTGTAAAGATAGAAAGCGCCTTGTACCGCATTGGTGTATTTGATAAGGGAAATCAGTGTTTCGTGTGCAAGAACATCGATTTGATTATGAATACGCAATACGTTAGATATTTGCTCTTTACCTGCAGCAATCCAGCTTTGTTCAGATTCTTTTTGTGTATTGAGAACAAGGTTATCACGCATCCTCAACAGCGACCGGCCAAGCGTATCTTCCTCTCCGTAAGGCTGAAATGGTGAAGTATAATCACCTTTTCCAATACGTTTTGCAAAGTCGGCGTTTTTGTGGATTAGTTCTTCACGCTGTTTAATTTTTTCTTTAAAGAATAGTCGATCCTTTTCTCGTGTAGTATTAATTAAAAAGACAGAAATGCCAACAGCTATGGGAATCAGATCAATCAGAAACAAACTGGGACTTGAAATATGAATGCCAATTAAGGTACTGATGCTAACAGGATAATGGCCTGCAATAAGATCGAACATCCATGCACAAATTGGAATAACAAAGGCAATAGCCACACTGATTATGGCATTTTGAGTCTTTGTATTTTCAATATGAGTCAGTTTTACCGACATATGTTTTCTTTACTTTTTTAATAGTTTCAAGATAGCTACTGCAGCAATGTCCGAAAATTCTTCCAGCGCTTTTTGGTGCTTTTCAGTGACGGTTTCAAATGTTGCATATTCAATAAGACCTACAACATCCTGCTGTTTTTTCAATGGAACAAATACCAATTGTTTAGGAACACTTTTCCCAAGTCCTGAGACAATTGTTGTATAGTTTTCCGGTATGTTATTTAGTATAACCAACGTTTTGTTTTTAACAGCCTGTCCGGGAAGTGTTTCACCCGACTTAAAATTTGCAGGCATGGTATCTGAAAAATAAGCATAGGTGGCAGTACTTTGAAAATCATCTTTAGGCCCCTTTACGTAGAATATGGCCTGAACAATGGAAAAGTCGTCAGCCATATTCTGTAATATTTTGTCTGTATAAGTCATAATTTCTTTTGAATCTGAAGGAAGCAGCTGATGAATGTCAATATCTTTTTGAGTCTTCTCAACATTTACTGATACAGCATCTTCTAAATTGGTTGATTCAGCAATTTTACCTTCGTCTTCTGATTTTTTGAGTTGGGTAACAATCACTTTTTGATTTAGCATTGCCAATCCGAATAAACCAGTTCCAAGCAAAAGTGTTATAAAAATAAACAAAGATGCTTTGGAACCTGCTGAAGCATTGCTCACGGTCGCAAATAACAAAAACACCATCAGCAAAAATAAGATGTATAATGCAATGTATGTTAATCTTAAAAACGAGTTCATCTGCGTCAATTTAACTTTTGAAGAAATCTAATTAATTGTTCTGTTGTAAATATATGATCAATTTTTGTCAATCTCATAGCCGATTCAGTCATAGTGCGTACCTGACATTCACTGGGATCCTGAACAATTGTCAATCCGTTATATTCTTTTACTTTTTGTAAACCATAAGCTCCGTCACTATTTGCTCCTGAAAGAATAATGCCAATCAATTTATCCCGATAAGTCTGTGCAGCAGTAATAAATGACAGGTCAATAGATGGCCTGGAGTGATGCACAGGTTCTTCGGTTGATAAAGCAATGCGGTTGCCCATTTCAATATACATATGATAATTTGCAGGCGCCAGGTATGCTCGTCCCGGCTTAATTTGCTCTTTATCATCAGGTTCAATAATTGGTAAATTAGACTTTAATGATAATGCTTCCAAAAATCCGGAGCGAACATGTTTAAGTCTATGCATACTCAATAAAACAGGAATGCTAAGATTCTTAGGCAAAGCATTAAGTATCTTTGTAACAACCTGGAAACTTCCGGCAGAACCACCAATTACGATTGCTTTATATATCATGTTCTGGGCTTAAAAATACTTTCTGTTTTACTAATTTTAATAAAGTCATTATTCCCGTAATGGCTGTTGAGCGATTCTTTTGTACCGATTACCAAAAAACCATTGGAAGTCAATGCGTTATATAAAGTTTTATAAATTCGACCTTGCAAAGTTTGGTTAAAATAAATCATCTTATTGCGAAACAAAATTAATTTAACAGACGGTGGAACAGGTTCTAAAAAAGAGTTTTGTTTAATAAAAGTGACGTTTTGTATGAGTGATGTATCGCGTGTGAAAATACCGTCTTTTAAGGTAACATATTTGGATAGCTCAAATTCTCCATTAGCACGGATGTAATTGTCGCTGCTAATTTCAAATTTGCTATTTGAAAAAACGCCTGACCTAATGGTTTCAATGCTTACACTGCTCATACAAGATACCAGTATCTGAGCTTTATTAAGAAGACCCATTTCGTGCAGTAAAATGGCAAGTGAAAATAGCTCATCACCTGAAACAGAGTTGGGAAGCCATATTTTAAAGCTTGCAGAATCCTGATGGATGGCAGGAATTATTTCATCGCGCATGATACGCCATAATGAAGGATCACGAAACATTTCAGTAGAAGGCACAGCTAATGCATCTAAAAAAATTTCAAAGAACCGATCGTTTCCAACCAACTTATTAATGAGCACATCAGTATATTTCAGGTTGTAACTTTCAAGAATTTTCTCAAGTCTGCGTTTGAATGAAATTAAAGCATAATCGGAAAAGTCGTAATTATACTTTTCGGTTATCGTATTAATGATATTTCTCGTATCTACTATTCCGAGCTCTTGCATAATGCTTTTATTCATTGTTAAGGTCATACCTGGTTTTGAAGTCCTTTAAGTCGTTCAATCTCTTTGTTTGCATCTTCTAATACCTGGTATTTCAGTTTTTTCTCAGTAATATCATGGGCTAGGAAGATTATCTTATTGATGATTCCCTGATTATCTTTAATTGGAACCAGACTTGTCATGAGCCAGCTTTCGTCGCCTGTCGGCTTAGTCCGTTTGATCACACCTTTGTAGTCTTTGTCCTTCATTACTTCACTCCAGATTATTTCAAACTGTTTCAGTTCGTCGGGACGAAGGAATTTACGGTAATCTTTTCCAATGAGCTCTTGTGTATGATAGCCTGTTATTTCTGCATAGTTTTCGTTAACTTCAGTAATCAATAAATCGGGCGACATCTCGCACATAATTAATCCTTGTTGAATGGTATCCTTAAAATTTTCAAACGATGCAGTCAGATGGTGCAGTTCTTCTTCTTTTGCCTGCAAGGTTTTTTCCATCATTTTGTGTTCTGTGATATTGGTGGCAATCCCCAAAACCTTATACGGCTTGCCATCATGGTAAAATATTGGAGAATAGTGCATTTCCAGATATATTTTGCGACTTTCGTCGGGCTGGATTACCTCAATGCGGGTAATTACTTTACCTTGTTTTAAATCCTGAAGCAGGTGAAAGAATTCCTCATTCTCAGAATTAAACACAAATGCACCTTTAAGAAATTTTCCAATTAATTCATCGCGATGCATCTTAATAATGGAAACGAATTTCTTATTTACTTCAATTATCCGGCCATCCATATCAGTTTGAATAACAAGAGCAGAAGCATCCACCGCTTTAGCAAGACTATTGATCTCAGCTTCACGACGGGCCGATTCTTCCTGCGTAGCCTGCAGTTCTTCGAGGTTTTGGCGCATTTCTTCTTCCTGCTGAGCCATTTCCTCAGCTTGTTTTTTCGATTGTTCCAGAAGGCGTGCCGTATTAATATTGATTTTTACTGTTGCAAATGTGGAAGCAATACTTTGTGAAAGCTTTTCAACAAAATCAATTTCAAAAGGTTGCAATATAATAAATGATGCTATTTCTAAAATACCAAAAACGCTTTCTTCTGTTTTGAGAGGTACGATGAGTATGCATCGGGGAGGAGAATCACCCAAACCGGATGAAATTTCAATATAGTTTTCAGGTATATCGGTAACAAAAATAGTTTGCTTTTCCTGTGCGCAGGTGCCTACCAGTCCTTCACCAATCTCAATACGTTTTTTAATAAATTTCTTACGGTCATATGCAAATGCAGACATCAGTTCCAGGTGCGTATCGGACGTGTCTTCATCGTTGTAAAGGAATATTCCGCCTTGGTTTGCATTGAGGTATTTTACCAGGTTAACAATAATCTCATCCGATAGTTGGGCCAGATTATTTGTTTGCATACGAAGGATTTCACCAAATTTTGCAATACCTTCATTTGACCAGGCACGTTTCTTTTCTTCGATTTTATATTTTTTGTCTTCGTCGTCGGCTTTTCTCAGGCTTTTTTCCATATCCAGTAATGCATTGGCCAACGTATCCTCATCGCTTAATGGGATAAGTACGCTGTCTGTTTCGCCTGAACCCAGTTTTGAAGCATACCTGATTTTCTCATGTAAACTGGTTACAAAACTATTCAGTAAAGTTGCAATATCTGCCAACTCGCTTTTAGTATTGAGTTTAATTGCCGAAGGTAATTTACCAAGTACCAAAGCAGAAGCAAAATTCTTAACGTCGTTTACTCCCTGGAAAAGATTGTTGGTGAACTTGTAAATGAATACAAGATAAAAGAAGGCTAGCAGTATTATAAGAGCACATCGTTCTAAAAAGGAATTAAAAATATCCTGGCTGATTTCTACTTTTATTTCGTTATAAACATCTGTTGACTTATCTTGTATTATACTTTTTATTAAATCGATTTCACCAAGTAAGCCAGCTCCACCCATCAATCCCAGCTTGATATCATTTTTTTGTAAAGCAAGAGATAAAGCCGAAAAAGACTCAAGTTCCTTGATTAATTTAATCCTGTCGGCTTCGGTTACGCCCACTGAGCAGGCACCATTTTCGGCATTCAAAGATACAATAAGCGCATTTATCTGTTCAACAAGAAGTTGTATTTGTTCGTTGGTTTTATTAAACTGATAGCCATTTTCTAATTTGTTGATTTTGTTCACATTTTGCGCTAAAACCGGATTGTTAAAACTGGTAGCTAATTCTTCAAGATATACACCAAACCTGTGCCAGTCCCCTGATTTTCCGGTGGAATAAAGCCCTCTGTCTAAAATACCTTGTTTTAATTGTGCGTATTTTTTAATTAGTTTATCGCAATCACTTTGTAAACTGGATATTTTTGTCCTGGTTTTGGAATTTATTGTCAGATATGAATAATTGTTGAGACTGTCGAGCGTTATTTTATAGCTATATATGAGACTGTTGAGACTGTCGAGCGATTCGCTTTTTTCTGTTATATAGAATTTATCATTAAGTATGTCATTTTGGAGAAATTGGTTATGGAACACCATCATTTTGCTTGGAATAATGATGGTTTTATTAACCGTGTTGTGGTAGACAAGCGTCTTTTGTGTTAGAAAAAGATTGTTGTATTGTAATATAAGAAGCACAATAAACAGTATTGCCAATAATACTGTTATTTGGAGAAATTTTTCTTGTATGGATCGAAATATTCCTGTCATGTATTTGTTCAACTATGTTTGAAAAAGATTAATATTCAAGCAACTATGCCACATTTATGGATCTTGGATCACATCTGATGGCGGGCAAGTTATGACTAAAATCTTTTATTAAATTTTCTTATTTCTTCAAATATAATCTGTTATGTGTTACTTTAAAAATTAAAACCTTTAAAATACATAGAATTGTTGAATTAAAGGTTAAAATGGATGTTCTTTTTTCAAATAGAAATGACCACTCTTTTCAAATTTTGACGCATACGTACCCATAATTGACTCATGCATTCCCAGCCACAGATATCCATTAGGGTAAAGATTTTTATAAAAGAAGTCAAATATTTTATTTTGTAAATCGTAGTTAAAATAAATAATCACATTACGGCAAATAATCAAGTCGAATTTTATGTAGAAAATGTTACCTTCTTTAACGAGGTCATGCTTTTTAAAAGTCACTTTATCAGTAAGAAAAGGATTCATTTTAATGGTATCTTTGTCTTTGTCAATTTCAAAATATTTAGAATAAGGTATATCAAAGTATTCTTCATAATTATAAGGATTTTTCTTGATAGCCTTATCAAAATTATCCAGGTAAGCAATGTTAAAACGATACTTGTAGACCCCTTTCTTGGCAATTTGTAAAACATCATTGTTGAGATCGGATGCATAAACCTTAACTTTGTCCAACAAATTGAGCTCATTTAAGGTTATTAACATGGAATATACCTCTTGCCCGGTGGAGCATCCTGCATGCCAAATATTTATCGAGGCTTGATTTTTCAATTTTGGCAACACCATATATTTCAAATACTGCCAAATATGCGGGTCGCGAAATAGCTCTGTTGTATTGACAGTAAGACGTTTTACTACTTGTTCTAAAAATTGGGGATTATTCCTGATTTGAGTTAAAAGACCTGAAATATCGAGCTTAGAATCAATTAGAACTTTTGCTAACCTTCGCTTTAACGATTTATCTGAATATTCGCTAAACTCGTATGTAGAATAATTTCGGATCGCAGCTATAAATTGCTGTAAATCAAGGCTGGTTATAGTCATACATTCAACGAAATATCAAGTGTTCTTTCTCAAATTAAATTATCAAATCAAAGCTACAAAATGTTTAGTAACTTTAGTCATCAGTATTTCACTATTTTATTAGCCAAATCATAAGACTAGTTTAAAATTAATAAAAAAAAGGCTAATTTTTTAGTTTCTCAGGAATTAATTTACAAATTTAATGTGATGGTGATGAAGTAATGAGGTGATGAAGTAATGAGGGACTATTTTTCAATCTTCAAATCTCTTCAAATCTGATTACTTTTGTTTAAGGAATCTTGTTCTTATCCAGTTTGGGAGAATGATGATGCCAATAATCAAATAAGGGTAATAGCTTATCAGTCTCCATAGCAATGCAAGCACTATAGCAATGGAACCAACTAAAGCAACATCAACCGGAATAAAATCACTCAAATATCTTGTAAAAATTGCTTCGGCAACTCCGCTTCCACCAGGAGTGGGTAGCAGGAGAAGCATATTGGACATGACCAGTTGCCGGGCAAATAAAAGTAAATGATCCGACACACTAAAAAAGGCCAGAATCAAAGCATTCGCGACCAGATAACGGGAACACCACGAGAAAAAAGTTGCTCCAAATGCTTTTAGCCAAAATCCAAATTTTTGTTTTTTGAGTTCTTGTGAGCTGGTAATAATATCTGTTCCGGTAAGGTGAGCTGCATACCTGAATTTTCTCAGGAAGGGTAACCTAAATACACCCAATACAAGCCATTTTAATCCCCTTGGATTCACAAAAAGGCCGTAACTTAAAAAGATGGTATAAATTAATTTTAATGAATAGCCAATGGCAGCAAACCAAAGAAATTCATTCATTAAAGAAAGTGATTCACCTCCAGCGCTGTGGATGCCGACTGCGAAGAGTTTATGAACTTTTATAGTTAGCAATAGCAAAGGAAACATAAGGATGAAATACAGCTCATCAAGAAAAGAAGTCGCCATAACCACTGCAGTACTGCGACCCAGATTGATGCCTTCTTTGTTAATATAGATCATTGCAACAGTAGTACCTCCCACTGCAGAAGGCATAACAGCAGATGAAAATTCCCAAAGCATGATTACCCTGAATGCCTGCTTCCAGTTTAAGTCATTGTGGGTTAAAATACGAATTCGCATCATATAACCAATATCGCGAGCTGCCATAAATACGATGGCAAGAAGTAACAACCAATATGTTCTTGTGGTGAAAGTGATTACATCGAACGCTTTGGGATTAAATTCCTTGTAAAAAAAATAGGCAACTACCCCAAGTCCAATAATTACCGGATAGATTACTCTAATTCCGCTGAGCTTTTTAAATGGATTTTGTTCTTTGTTTTCCATTTTTGAGACTTAAAAACTTCAAAGATATAATTTCCTTTGTTTATATGTGTAAAACATTTGTTAGCTAATATTAAAAGATTGCTAAGTTGAAGTTAATTTATTTATAAATTGACTTTTCATTTTACCTTTGGTATTTTATATGAACCATCCATGAATCGTTCGGATTTTCTAAAATTGATAGGTGCAGGTATTGCATTATGGTATGCCAAACCGCTTATCGGAGCAATACCTGAACAAGAATTTACAAAATACCTGTTTGGCGATTCATTTGAATGGGGAGTGGCTACATCGGCTTTTCAAACTGAAGGAGCATGGAACATTGATGGTAAAGGCGAATCAATTTGGGATAGGTTTGCCCATACCAAAGGTAAGATTAAGGATGGTTCCAATGCTGATATCGCTAGCGATTTTTACCATCAATATCCCGATGATTTGAAACTTTTGCAAAACCTGAATTTCAAAAATTTCAGGTTTTCTATTTCCTGGTCCCGGATACTGCCTATGGGAACAGGTGCAATCAACAACGATGGAATAGATTTTTACAATCGTGTTATCGATAGTTGCATTGAGCTGGGTATCGAACCCTGGATTTGCTTATACCATTGGGATTTGCCTCAGACACTTGAGGACCAGGGAGGATGGACAAACAGAAGTATTGTTCAATGGTTTTCGGAATTTGTTGAGGTTTGTTCCAAAAAATTTGGTGACCGGGTAAAGAACTGGCTTGTGATTAACGAACCAGTAGCTTTTACAACACTGGGTTATTTTATAGGAATGCATGCACCAGGACGTATTGGCATTAATTCTTATCTTTCTTCCATTCATCATGCGGCACTATGTCAGGCCGAAGGAGGAAGAATTATCCGGAAGAACGTTGGGAACTCTCGCATTGGAACTGCTTTATCATGTGCTTTTATTGAGCCACAAAAGGCAAAGCCCCGACATCAGAGAGCGGCAAAACGTCTTGATGTAATCATAAACAGACTTTTTATTGAACCTGCTTTGGGAATGGGTTATCCTGTGGAAGATTTGCCGTTTTTGAGAAAACTGGGAAAGTTTACTAAACCCGGAGATGATGAAAAATTGAAATTTGACTTCGATTTTGTAGGACTTCAAAATTATTATCGAATTGTTACCAAACCCGGAATTGTTCCTTTTGTTTGGGCAAACCAAATGAAACCCGGCGAAAATGCTGAACTTACCGACATGGGCTGGGAAGTTTCTCCCGAAGGGATATATAAGATTTTGAAACAATTTGCAAAATACCCGATTAAAGAGATCATCATCACTGAAAATGGAGCTTCTTTCCCCGATACGATTTCTAACGGACATATCGCTGACGTACAAAGAATTAAATTTTTTAAGGACTATTTGGGAAATATCTTAAAGGCTAAAAATGAGGGAGTAAAAATTTCTGGTTATTTTGTTTGGACTTTTATCGATAATTTTGAATGGAAAGAAGGTTTTCGTCCAAAATTCGGAATTGTTAGTAACGATTTTAATACCCAGAAAAGAATCGTAAAAGACTCAGGCTTTTGGTTTAAGAAGTTTTTGGAACAAAATTACTATTAAGTTCGAAAATTTTTTTCATAAAAAAAAGTGGAACTTAGAGTTTTTTTTATATTTTTATTTTTTGTTGTAATATTTGCTCAATACCTAAATGATAAAAACACGTTGAGTTCTATGAAAAGAATTTTCTTAACTGTTGGAGCCATCCTTGCAGGAATTTGTTTAGTTGAGGCTCAGAATTGTACATATTATTTTCCGGTAAAAGTTGGCGCAAGTTTGGTTACCAAACATTACAACGACAAAGACAAACTTACAAGTACTACAAAATCAAAGGTTACTGAACAAACCGGCAATAAGGTAAAATTTAAAGCCGAGTCATATGACAGTAAGGATAAGTTGCTTTCCAGCGGTGATTATGAAGTTCGTTGTGAGAATAATGAATTTGTTATGGATATGAATTCGTATTTTAATACGGATGCTTATAAAAATATGGAAGTGAAGGTAGATTCTAAAGCTATGTCAATACCTTCAAGTTTAAATGCCGGGCAAAAACTTAATGATGGAGAGATTAACGTCACCATTTCTAACCCAGGGATGAACATGATAATTTCTACTAAAATCACTAATCGTAAAGTAGAAGCTCTTGAAGAAATTACCACTCCTGCAGGCAAATATAAATGTGCAAAAATTACCTACGACATAGAAACGAAGATGGGAATGGTAATTAAAACCAAGGGTGTTGAATGGATTTCTCAAAAGGTTGGAATTGTGCGTAGCGAATCATACGATCAAAAAGGCAAACTAATGAGTTACTCCGTTTTGTCTTCTTTTAGCGAATAATTTTATAATTGATTATAAGATATTTAAAATATTAAAGACTATATTTCTCTACAATTGCTAACTAAACTACATGAACCCCGAAAGCCGTGATGGTTCCGGGGTTTTTCTTTTGAAAGCACATATAAAAAATGCTGATCGTCAAATGTTATTTCAATTAAACCCAGCGTTATCAAATTAGCAAGTATGTTCTCAGCCGTTTTTCTGGTAATCATGGATATCTTACTGAATTTTGTAATCGAAATAGATGGATTTGTTTCAAGGTATTTGAGCAGTATCTTTTCTTTTTCTGTAAAATGTAGAAAAATACCTTTCACCTGCTGACGTTTTTTCCATACTTTCAAATGAATGTTACTGGCTAAAATATTGGTATCCTCAACGCGTATATAAGCTAACCATTTATTTGGTTCAACTTCGGCATAGTGCGGCAATTCTATACTTCGGGCAATCGTTACCTCTAATACCGCTTTCCCTTCTACTGTCCATTTAAAGAATTCCAAAGTTACTTTTGGTTTGCAGTACATGTTTGCAGCAGCTTCAACCATGTAATATTCTTCATCTGTTCGAACTCCTGCAATATTCCCGTTATCCTTAACACCTATAAGTAATTTACCACCATCGGTATTAGCGAAAGCTACCAATGTTTTGGCAATCTTCCGTGAATCAGAAATTTCAAATTTGAAATCTAATTGCTGGTGTTCGCCTTCGGCAATCAATTTCTTTATATAATGTATTTCCTTGTTAATCATTTCTAAGCGAATGAACTAACTACTGTAAACTTTTCAGACCCGGCCCTGCCGGTCACAAACTTGGTGCCGCATATCAACCATGCGTGTGCAATTAAAGAACCTTTATCTTTCGCAACACCCAAATATAGTGTGCTGTTGACATGCCGGCGATTGAGCATTATTTTTGCTGACACAGCTTCGCATAAGCATTTTGGCTTCCAGGGAAATGCTCTTTTACCTCTTGCAATTGCCAGTGATATTTTAAAAGCAATGTCATTTAAATAGGTTGTTGCTTCGTCATTTGAAATTTTATGTTCTGACCCTAAAATTTTGGCATACCAACGTATTGGGAACAAAATTACAACAAGTTTCACCCAAAACAATGTTATCAAAGCCTCAATAAACAATTGCTTATCCTTTTTGTTTAGCAGGAGAAGTTTTTTAAAACTGTTCATTTGATATGTTAATTTGTTGATCTTTAATTGGTGTCTTTATTTTTCCAAAAGGTTAATCAAATTTCTGGAGTACAGATCTTCAAGAAATTCGAGGGTATCCTCCTCGCATTCCTCAAGTTCAACCTCAAATTCTTCCGTTAGACAACTGATTAGATTTTCAATAACAATGGGATGCTCCATAAGTTGCCATATTCGGGTACCTATTTCATCCAATCCATAATACTCTCCATTTTCAACACTCATCATTACAATCTCACCATCGAGGTTACTCGTCACCATACCTGGGTTTCGCTGAATATTAGATTGCAGTGTAATGTTTTGCTTAATTTTCATCAAAATGACTTAATAATGCAAATTTGGGAATTTTTTTGCAATAAGCGGTAAAAAAATACTTTAAGGGTTTTGTTTAAGAAATCCGCTATACACCAACAGCTTAATGGAAGTTGTTAAGAGATTGAAAATAATTTATCAATTATCTTATGGAAAATTTAAACCGTCAGCATCTTCATAAGAAAATAATTTAAAGGAATTATAGAAATGAAACCGATTGAAATGAACCAAGTTACTAATGACATTAGCAAGCGCCTTACCAAATTAGTCCCATTCAATGAAGATATGATAGGGCAGTACCAAGATATTCTTGAGCAAGTTTGTAACAATGGCGATCCCAGGGAAGTTACAGCTATCTTAATGGACCTGCCCAAAAGGGGGCATTTTGATGAAGCACAACAAATAGCAGTACAATGGCTTGCAGTAATGGAGCCCTGTGTTTTACTGAAAGGTGTGGCAGACGCAATTTGCCAGGGTGCAATGAAAAATGCTGATTCAAAGTTCTGGATACTTGGGCTTCTGTCAATTTTAATTGGCTCAAATGACAATAAGCCCATACGCGATTCGCTGATTGAAATGGAAGAAGAACAGAATGGCCAAATCCTGCGCCTCCTCCAATCGTCAGCTTCGAAATACGATTGGGCAAAAAAAGGCCTTGAGGGATTTCCCGTATTGTAACATTTTGCCTAATAAATTGAGACCGCAACCATTAAAAAAAACAGTTGTTTACTTGATAAAATAAGAAAAGCCCCAAAATTTTTGGAGCCTTTCTTAATACCTGTGGAGAATACGAGAGTCGAACTCGTGACCTCTTGCATGCCATGCAAGCGCTCTAGCCAACTGAGCTAATCCCCCAGATTGGGTGTGGGAGTGAGTGTGATAGTAGTGTGGGTGTGATTTGTACAAATCGTTAATTGAGGCGCTAAAGTATTAATTTTTGAGGAATTCTGAAAACACTTTTTCTATTAATACCTATAATTATCACTATTTTGTAGTTATTTTATTGAAAAACAACTGTATAAATAATTAAGTTATTAAACTATTTATTCAGGCATTATTTTTGTAGTAAAGTTTTGTTGGAGTTAAATCTGTTTATACAGCAAATTCCTTCGTCTCAGTTATTGAGGATTTGCAATAAAAGAAGAAATGAATAATTTAGCGTTGTATTTTCATGTAATGGAACTTAACAAAAACGACAAAGCAAAGTTAAAAAAGCGTCTTGGTCTGTTTTTTGCGATTGTGTCGGTAGCTTTGCTTGGTATTGCATTGGCTTCTGTAGACTGGAAAGGCGACCAGAAAATCGAAAAGAAACCAGACCCGCAATCGGCATTACCAGTCAAATATGGAGTGAGTCCTATTATGCATGAGCCTGATACACAGGCTATTGCTACAATTCATAAGCAGGAACCTGATGTGTTAAAAATTATTGACCATAGTCATAGTGTAAAAACTGATGATAAACTTAAAATTATTCAAGAGTTCAGGGAAGATTTAAAAATCCAGCCAATAAACCCTAAAGAAGCCAATCGATTACCTGAAGTTAAAATTAAAAATGAACGTGTTTATCTTGCAGTTGACGAAATGCCGAAATTTCAGGGAGGTTATTCCTTTCAGGATTGGATCAAAAGCCATACTAAATATCCGCAAATTGCCGCAGAAAATGGCATCAGTGGCAAGGTGATTGTTCAATTCGCAGTTAATAGCAGAGGCGAGATAGTTGATATCGTTGTAGTTCGTTCGATAGATCCTTCGCTTGACAGAGAAGCCGTGAGGGTTATATCATCTTCTCCAAGATGGTCACCGGGCAGACAGCGAGGACAACCAGTTAAAGTACAATTTAACGTTCCTGTATTTTTTGTGTTACAATAACTGAAGAAATGAGAAGTCAGATGAGATTATTGATTACAGAATTTTTGAATTAGCGACTACCACCAGATTATTGGTTTAGCAGGCTGATTACGATTTTTTTTGCCGCATTACCATCACCAAAAAAGTCCTTTTGTTCACCAAAATTATTTACACTTATTTTTTCAAGCACTTTCTGTTCATTTGTGCCTACTACAAAATTCCAGTTATCTTCCAGCGTTTCAATCCATTCGGTTTCTTCACGCAGGGTAATACAAGGCTTTTTCATGAAAAAAGCTTCTTTCTGTAAGCCTCCGCTATCAGTGAGAACCTTATGACAGTTGTTTAGTAATGTTATCATTTCGAGGTAACCTACGGGATCGATGACGATTACATTAGATAATACAATGTCACTCATGAACTTTCGGGTCCTGGGATGCATGGGAATTACAACAGGCCTGTCGAGCATAGAAAAAACCTTGAAAATTTTACGAAGGTTTTCCAGGTTATCTGTATTTTCCTGACGATGCACAGTTGCAAGGTAATATTTACCGGATTCCAAATTTATGATATTGTTTAGCGATATTCGCTTGGCAGCTATGTCTTTATAATGAAGTATCGAGTCATACATGACATCTCCGGAAAAAATGGCTTTATCGGTCAATCCTTCATTAGCCAAAAGATTCATGGCATTGTGTGTTGGAGCAAACAAACAGCTGGACACATGATCCGTAGCTATACGATTAATTTCTTCGGGCATCGTATGATTGAAGCTTCGTAAACCTGCTTCAACATGTGCTATTCGGATGTTTAACTTTGCCGCCGCCAAAGCACCTGCCAATGTTGAATTGGTATCTCCATAAACCAATACCCAGTCAGGTTTTTCGTTTACCAGGACTTCTTCTATTCCTTCGAGCATGCGAGCAGTTTGTTTACCATGGGTTCCCGATCCCACTTCAAGGTTAATGTTTGGTTCAGGTATTTCAAGCTCTTTGAAAAACACTTCCGACATGTTTGAGTCGTAATGTTGGCCGGTATGCACAATAACTTCCTGAATTTCCGGATGATATTTAATGACCCTGCTTATTGTGGCAGCTTTGATAAACTGAGGCCTTGCGCCTATGATGGTGACGATTTTCATAAAAAGTATATTAAGTACGAAGTAATTGGTACTAAGTACTGAGAAATAACTCATTAATAAGTGGATTGTAAAGGTAGTAAAAGTTCTAAAAAATTTGGGTGGCAATCGGAATCACTTAATCACCTCATCACGACTAATCACCTCATCACAGCTAATCACTTCATCCTAATCACAAAATTAATACCTGATCAGCCATCGGTACCTTCTTGCGCTATCGCCAAGTTTAAGGGCAAGGTTTATTTCATGAGAACCAAATGTATGTTTTTGAAGTGGAGTCAGATTGTAATCGAATACATATGATAAATAAAAGCGGTTCCATTTTAACCCAACCATCGTTCCTATTGCTGAACCGGTCCTATAAGTTAATCCCAGGTAGTAGTCGCGATTGTAATAAACCCTCATTTGAAAATCGGCCTGCCAAACCATTTTTTCCGTACCTTTCAATATAACAGAAGGTTCGTAGGAAAATGTTTTATCTTCATTAAAACTTCTTCCCGCCATCAGAAAATAATGACGATACAATCTGTAATCGTAATTTTTTTCGCTCCCGATTTTGATTTGCGATTGAAATAGATTGGCGACAGATAACCCATAGTAAGAATGCATGGCTAAATAATGAACGCCAAAGGTAACATCAGGTACCAGTACTTTATTTGAAAAAGAGCTGTTAAGCAGCGGTTCCTGATCGCGAAATTCCAATTTATCCTGATCAATTTTAAACTGAAATGTTGATGCAGCCAAACCAAAAGATAACTGCTTATTATTCATGTATATATGGTAAGCGTACATAATTTGTGCGCCAGTGCGACTGATCAAGCCATTATGATCGGTAAAAATTGTCGCCCCTAAACCAATGCGACCACTGCGTTTGGCAACCCGCTTATTGCTAAAAAAATTACTTTTTTTAACCTGGTAATTACTGCGAAGTACGCGGCCTGCAACACTAAACACATATGTTTTCGGAGAATCATCAAAGCCTATCCATTCGTCGCGTGCGGTCAAACTAATAGTAGTAAATCCATCACAACCTGTAACAGCCGGATTATACATACCATATTGGCTGTATAAAGGCATCTGCTGAGCCTTAAGCGTTAGGGCACAGCAGCAAACCATGCAGGTTAAGATAGACTTTTGAAGTAAATTCATTTATGGCTTTAAATCAATAATAATTGTTAATTTTCATCAATAAAAAACTCCCGAAATTATTTATGTGACTTTTTGTCGTCACAAAAAGTCACCAAAAAAGACTTGACTGCAAAAACTCATTCCGCCTATCGGCTTCATTCAAACAGCTTGCAGCCAAATAAGGAATTTATTAATTGACGCTTTGCGCCTTCGAAAATTGGTTATTACTTTTTTCAAAGGAGCCGAAGGCTAAAACTATTAATTCCGCTTCGGCTGGCAGCCGTTCAAGTGCAGCCGCCAGGCGGAACGCGTTCTGCCAGACAAAGATCTTTTTGGTTCCTTTTTGCATCGATTGGCAAAAAGGAATAAATATAAAAGAACTTTAATATTTTGATAATCAACTTATATTATTGTGTCAATATTTAGGAAATTACTCTTGACAAGGGATTGGGTTGTAAAAGCGAGTCAATCCCCCTACCTTACAATAGTTACAATCCCTTTTAAAGGATTAAGACCATTCTTAGGATCTAATATATAATAGTAAGAATCAAGCGGAAGTGGACGTCCATGGTAATGACCATCCCATGGGTAAGGATATCCCGGCCCTGAACGATATACAAGCGTACCCCAGCGGGTATATACTTCTACAATGGCTTGGGGATACATATCCTTTACATGTACCGGATTTTTGGGATCTCCTGCCAGGATTACCCAGGTATCGTTTATTCCATCGCAATTTGGTGAAAATGCATTCGGAACATCGAGGCATGCCGGATGTATGGGCAACAGATTGATGGTATCACGAATCACACAATTGTTCATATCTGTGATTCTATAAATGTAAATCCCAGGTTTGATATGATCTAATGACTCAGACTGGTCGTTAGTATTCCATAGCGTCTGATAAGGTGATATGCCTCCTTCTATTGCAAGTCGTATTTCTCCATTATCAGCATCCGAGCAATAAGGTTGTATGATTTCCGGTTTTCCTTGAATTAAAGGAGGTTGTGTTATATCAAAAGACTGGTTTAGTTTGCAATTATTTATATCAGCAACCGTTACTTTATATGTTCCGGCCTTTATTTTATCAATATTTCCAGCACTTTGACCATTGGACCATGCATAGTTATACGGAGAAGTTCCACCTGTAACATTCAGTGAAATGTTGCCTGTTGAATAACCGTAACAAAGTAAATCCTGTTTGGTGTATGTCAAGGCCAAAGCATTGGGTTGATTAACTGTAATTTGGGAGGTTCCCTGACAATTATTTTTGTCGTAAATAATTACGGTATATGTATTGGCACCTACGTTAGTAAGATTCTGTGTGGTATCTCCATTGGACCAGCGGAACCTGTATGGCAATTTCCCACCGGTAACATTTAGCGATACCCTGGCATCAGTAGCTCCGTTGCAGGATATGTTCTGGCCATTGTAATTCGAAGTAACAGAAGGTGAAATCGTTAATGGTGTTGGAGGTCTTACCGTATCAATATCATAGGCAATGCATAAATGCTGATCAATCACCATTAAAGAGTAGTTCCCTACCTGAAGACCTTCTATTTTTTGAGAAGTGCTACCATTGGACCATTTATAGATATAGCCGGGCGTACCACCAATAACATGTGCAATAATGCTTCCATCGTTGCCACTTATGCAACTTGCAAGTGTTGTCTCAAAATTGATTTGGATAGAAGCTGGCTGAACCAAGGTGAAAGTATGGTTGAATTTACAAAGATTTGCGTCTGTAATTTCTATGTCATAATTTCCCGCAATAAGGCTATCTTGGTTTTGCAGTGTGGGACTAACAATTTTTCCGTCAGCAGTGCTCCATAAGTAGGAATAGCTCGAAGTGCCTCCATTTGGGGTGATGGAAATTTTACCATCACTACTCCCATAGCAAGATGTATTTCCTGTTCCATAATCAGATATAGTGGAAACGAGTGTTATGGCGGTTGGTTGGTCAAGGGTATACCAATAACTTTTGGAACAAACCCCGCCATAG
>WSSedL1CaDRAFT_10000489_pt1 | contig 28016 bp, 30 predicted proteins | sample WetSurSL1Cattail_FD_9464 | JGI IMG/M metagenome (IMG submission 9464)
GGCGCCAGCGAACGCCGCAGTCAAGCGGCCGAACGACAGGCACATTCTGCTTCCGTCAACGAACCCCACGCCGTGGCCGAAACGCCGGACCACTTTGGTGCGCGCACGAGATCGCGCCTGGTTCTGGATGCTCTCGTTCTCCGATAAAGATCGGGACTGCGGATCGGGATGTTCGCGCAACACCCTTCGCCGCTGAAACTTGCCTGGCACTCCTTCGGTTCGATGCCCGGGTCATTGCGGCGTTACTCGCTCGCCGGACAGTCTTTGCGTCACCGGACGATGTGGGAACGGGTAGCGAACCTTACAAGGGGGTGCGACAATCGCTACGCTGTTACAAGCGAGAAGCAAATGCAGCCGTTCATGTAGATGAACGAGAGACGGGAAGAGGATTCACGCGGAGGCGCGGAGCGGCCGGTGCGAGACGGCAAACGAAGCGCTACTCTTCCTCAGTGAAAAAGTCTTCGTCAATTCGCTTGAACTCGATTGTTCTGTTGGTTCGCACGCCTACGCCATGCTCTATCATCAAGTCCGCGAAGCTTTGGCCGTCAATCAGAACCACCCTCTGAGGCAGATGTTTTGCAAACTCTCGCGCTTGGGCGCTGAAGGTCGATGTAGTAACGAACACGCCCTTTGTCGCTCCAAGACCCACTAAGCTACCGACAAATGCTTGCACGTCAGGGCGGCCAATTGTGATGCCTTGGTTGTACCTTTTGGCTTGCACATAAACGCGATCTAGACCGAGCCGGTCTTCATTTACGACGCCATCAACGCCGCCATCACCAGTGTGGCCAAGTTGCCTTGCTGCATCTTTGTGCGACCCGCCGTAGCCCATTGCCACCAGAAGATCGACTATCGTCTGCTCAAAGAAAGACGGGCTATTCTTTGCCATTCGCTCCAACAAATCGGCCCGAAGTGCGGACACGAGTTTTTTATGTGCGGCATCGATCTGTTCTTCGGGTGTCTGTGAAAGGTCGCCTTCAATCTCACCTTCACGGGCTTCCACCTTGGTTTCCGCGGGAGATGAGTTGTCCGGGCGATAAAACTCTCGAAACGATGGGATTTCCATCAGCACGCCAATGTTTATTCGATCGGGTTTTTTATCCAGCAGTGCGCGTCCCGCTTCCGTCGCTACAAATCGCCCCCGCGACGGCAATGAGATCAACGCCGCCTTGGACAAATAAAATTTGGCCCAGTGGATGCGGTTGTGAATGATGCGTTGCTTCCCACTTGGAAGCAATTCGTTTCGCTCTTCTTCAGATAGCTGAAATTGGTCGGCGATCCGGCTTTCGACATCGGACACTCGCTTTTCGCCTTCCGCAGCGAGACGGAGGACTGGTAGCATCAAGGCTTGGTAATCAGGGATTGGCATTGCCAGAAGCTCGATTCAGGATTTGCTCGGGTAGGGTAACGCTATGTGGGTAAAAACCCAACTCGGCAATTGATGAGAGCGTCGCGGGCGCGACCGGGATAACAGCTTTCTCCGCGCCTCCGCGTGAATCCAAATTTGCTAGCAGTGGAGAGGCGTGACGACCTGGGTCCCATTCCCCCTGCCGGCGCGCTGGCGCGCGCCCGCAGGGCCGGGGATGACAGTGTGCGTTATTTCTTCTCCACCGCTTCGCTGCCGGTGATGATGGCGGTGCGGAGTTGTTCGGTGATGTCGGCGACGCCACCAGGGGAATGCGGCAGCAGGATCACTTTTGAACCCGCCGATACGCCGATTTCTTTCAGGGTGTCGAAATACTGAGTCAGCAACACCAGATTCAGCACCTCGTGCTCGTTGACGCCGCCGACTTGTTCGGTGAAAGCGGCGATGCTTTCGCGCAGGCCCGCGACGATGGCCTGACGCTGCTTGGCGATGCCTTCGCCTTGCAGACGCTTGGATTCGGCTTCGGCCTCGGCGTTTTTCACCACGAGAATTTTGTTGGCCTCGCCTTTGGCGGCAGCGGCGACTTGCAGGCGTTGCTGAGTGTTGATCTCGTTCATCGCCGCCTTGACGTTGTCGGCGGGATTGACGTCGGTGACCAGCGCGTTCGGAATCTCGAAACCGTAGATCTTCATCGAGACGTCGAGTTCACTCTTTACCGACGTGCCGATGTCGTCCTTTTTCTCGAACACTTCGTCGAGGTTCATCTTCGGAACCTTGGCGCGCACCACATCGAGCACATAGGACTGAATCTGCTCTTCATGATTGTCGAGTTTGTAGCTGGCGTCGGCTTCGCTGCCTTGCAGCACGCGGTACTGCACCGCCACCGACACTTTGACGAAAACATTGTCGGCGGTTTTGGTTTCGACCTCGACGGGGAGCTGCTGCACCCGCAGCGACACGCGCTGGGCGACCCGCTCGATCAGCGGAATCTTGAACCGGAGGCCGGGGCGCGCGGTGCGGACATAGCGGCCGAAGCGCTCGACGATGGCGCAGCTCTGCTGGCGCACCGTGAACCAGGAATTGGCGAGAATGATCACGACGAAGACCGCCGCGACGATCAACAGGATTGCGGACGTATCCATGGCTTAAGCCCCTTTCAGCCAGCCCCGGTGGAATCGGGGCGTGTCTCCTTGCGGCGATATATGGGATGCAATTGCGGATATTACCAGTTCCGGCCGCGCGGGCGCAGCAGTTTGGGAGCGCAAGAGACTGAATTTTCAGCCGTTCTGCCCGCGATGCCGCAGGGCGTGGTCGGCCAAAACGATCGCCAGCATCGCTTCGCCGATCGGCACCGCGCGGATGCCGACGCAGGGGTCGTGACGGCCTTTGGTGAAGACCTCGGTCTCGGTACCGTTGACGTCGATGGTTTGCTTCGGTGTCAGGATGGAGGAGGTCGGCTTCACCGCAAAACGCACCACCACCGGTTGGCCGCTGGAAATGCCGCCCAAAATGCCGCCAGCATGATTGGCGAGGAATCGGGGCTTGCCGTCTGAGCCTGCCCGCATTTCGTCGGCGTTGTCCTCACCGCTCATGGCGGCAGTGGCAAAGCCATCGCCGATCTCCACACCCTTGACCGCATTGATGCTCATCATCGCCGAGGCGAGATCGGCATCGAGCTTGCCATAAATGGGCGCACCCAAACCGGCGGGAACGCCTTCCGCTACCACTTCGACAATCGCGCCAACTGATGAGCCGGCCTTGCGCACGCCTTCGAGATAGTCCGTCCACGGAGCGACGGCGCCCACGTCAGGGCAGAAGAAGGGATTGTTCGCGGTCTCGGCCCAATCCCAGCGGGCGCGGTCGATCTTTTGGGTGCCGACCTGGATCAGGGCGCCGCGGATTTTCACTTCGCCGTAAAGGCTGGCGAGAACTTTGCGCGCCACCGCACCGGCTGCCACCCGCGCCGCGGTTTCGCGCGCACTGGCCCGGCCGGAGCCCTTGTAATCACGCACGCCGTATTTGGCGAAGTAGGTGTAATCGGCGTGACCGGGGCGGAATTTGTCGCGGATCTCGGCATAGTCTTTCGAACGCTGATCGACATTCTCGATGAGGAGCGCAATCGGCGTGCCGGTCGTCAGCGGCTGCGGCATGCGTTCGTCCTGGAACACGCCGGACAGAATCCGCACTGTGTCCGGCTCTTGGCGCTGGGTGACGAACTTCGATTGCCCAGGCTTGCGGCGGTCAAGATCAGCCTGGATGTCGGCTTCGGTTAGCGCCAAGCCGGGCGGGCAGCCGTCGACCACACAGCCAAGCGCCGGACCATGGCTTTCGCCGAAGGTGGTGACCCGGAACAGATGGCCGAAGGTATTGTGGGACATGGCTCCCCCAAGGTTACAGACTTATCAGTCTCCGGATTTCACGACGCTGATATCCGGCGCGTCCGGATTTTTCATGCCGACGACGTGATAGCCGGCATCGACATGGACAATCTCGCCGGTGACGGCCCGGCCGAGGTCCGACAGCAGGAAGAGGGCAGTGTTGCCGACTTCCTGGGTGGTCACCGTCCGGCGCAGCGGTGAATTATATTCGTTCCAGCGCAGGATGTAGCGGAAATCGCCGACGCCCGAAGCGGCCAGGGTCTTGATCGGCCCGGCCGAAACCGCATTGACGCGGATGGCTTTGCGGCCGAGGTCTTCCGCCAGATAGCGCACGCTGGCTTCCAGCGCCGCCTTGGCCACGCCCATCACGTTGTAGTGCGGCATCACCTTTTCGGAACCGTAATAGGTGAGGGTGACGAGGCTGCCGCCGCTCGTCATCATCTTCTCGGCGCGCTGCGCCACCGCCGTGAAGGAATAGCAGGAGATGTTCATGGTCAGCGCAAAATTGTCGGCCGTGGTGTCGACATAACGGCCCTTGAGCTGATCCTTGTCGGAGAAGGCGATAGCGTGCACCACGAAGTCGAGGCTGTCCCAAATTTTGCCGAGTTCGGCGAAGGCGGCATCGAGCGATTCCGGTTTGGTCACGTCGCAATCGATGAGGGCAGCTGGCGCCAGCGGCTCCGTCAGGGGAACCACGCGTTTCTTGAAGGTGTCGCCCTGATAGGTGAAAGCCAGTTCCGCGCCCGCTTCGTGCAGGGCCTGAGCGATGCCCCAGGCGATCGAATGCTGGTTGGCGACACCCATGATCAGGCCGCGCTTGCCCTTCATCAGGCCGTCAACTGCCATTTTGTCCTCCGACTCTAAACTGTTGATCTCACTTGCCCCGAAACGGCCGCCGAAAGCAAGATCATGCTTGCCCGCTCTGCGTGTGGCCCGTGAGGCCTAGGAAAAGTGCTTTTGTTTCAAGCGCTAAGGGAAGTTTAAAGCTTGCCGGTGCAAGATCGCTCCGTCCTTGCGGGGGGGCCATCGTGGTTAGCCTAAAGGCAGTACAGGACAGGGCCGCGACCAAGCGCGGTCATTTGCGCGATATGGGTCTTCCGATCCTGCTTGCGGCGGTCGTGCTTCTGGTGTCGGCGACGCTGCTCTTGGGCGCCAATATCGCGGCGCTGCGCGGCAGCGTCGAACGCATCGACCATTCGCAGCAGGTACTGAACCAGATTGCAGACCTCGAAGCCGGCATTCTCGGCGAAGAGATGGTCGTGCGCGGCTATGCCCTGACCGGCGATGGAAGTTTCCTTTGGATGCAGAAATCGGGCGAACGCCGCCGCAACAGCGCCCGCAAGGCGTTGATCCGTTTGATGGCCACGGAGCCGCAGCGCGCCGAACCGTTCCAGCAGGTGATACGGAACATCGCTCAGCACGAGCAGATTTTCGGCAAACTGAGCGGGATCGGTCCGGACCGGGCTCAGATCGTCGCCCGCGCTATTGTCAATCCCGATGTGCGGTCCAACATGCGCCGCACCCGCGACGGGCTCGCCGCGCTCCGCTCAGACGAGCTGCGCGATTTGGCCGGCCATCAGCGCGCCATCACCAATCAGCTTTCCCGGGCGTTCTTACTGGCGATGGGCATCATCATTACGGCCTTCCTGCTCAGCGGGATCGGGGTATGGGCGGTGCAGCTCAAACCGCCTCAGACGCACTGACTACTCGGGATCGTCGCAACTAATCAAACTTTAATCCGCCCGGCGGCAAGGTGGCGGTGCGATCGGCTTGCAAGGGATGGGGGGGCGTAGCGATGGTGGTGGCTGGGCAGCAGCAAGCGCGTTTGTGGACGTTCCTCGAAACGGGACTGTTCCGGGAACTTGGCGTCCCCGCATTGGTGGTGTCGCTGGTCCTGTTCGTTTCGGCGATGACGCTGCTTGGGGCGAACGTCTCGGAATTGCGTTCCGGTTATGCACGCATGCAGCAGACCAACACAGCGCTGCTCCAGATCGCGATGGTGAACGCTGACATCCTGCGAGTCGAGATGACCGTTAGGGGATACACCTTGAGCGGTGACCCGAGTTATCTGTCCTGGCTTAAGAAGACAAATGACGGGCTGCAAAAAAGGCTGATAATACTCGAAAAGCTCGCTGGCGACGATCCCGACGAGCGGGCCGATGCCGTCATGTTGAAGAAGCTGCTTGACGCTCATGCGACGTATTTCGAACGCATGGCGCAAATGGCGCTGACCGACCGCGATCGGGTGGTTACCGAGATGGTCGACTACAGCAAGAAGGTGAAGCGGCGTCCGATCGAAAACCTGTTGACCGACATGCGCAATGACGAGACCCGCCGCCTGAGTGAGCAGCAGCATGACGCCGAGACGCGCGTCGTCAACGCCTACCGCAATGCCCTCGCCATTTCGTTGCTGGCGCTTCTGCTCGGGGCGATTGGCTTTGCGCTGGTCATCCACGACCGCCGCATCGGCCGCAACCGCACGTAAATCTACGTCCTCGGGTTATAATCATTGCGCCAGCGCTGGGCGAAGGCTTTGAGGTCGGCGTCGTCGCCGTCGGGCAGGGTCACGATCAGCCGCACATAGAGATCGCCGGTGCGCTCTTGCCCCGCGCCCGGAATGCCCTTGCCCTTGAGGCGCAGCACCTTGCCCGAATTGGCGCCCGGCGGGATGGAGAGCGTCACCGTGCCCGACAAGGTGCGGACCGGCACTTTGCCGCCCAGGACCGCTTCCTTCAGCGTCACCGGCAGATCGATCTTCAGGTCGCGTTCGTCGCGGGTGAAGTAGGGATGCGGCGCCACCGTGACGTGGATCAAGACATCGCCCGGCGGTCCGCCGCTCCGTCCGGCGCCGCCGCGGCCCTTGAGCCGGATCGACTGACCGTCCTTGAGGCCGGCCGGGATGCGGACGTCGATCTGTTCGCCGTTGGGCAACACCACGCGCCGGGTGCCACCGCCCGCGGCTTCCTCGAAGCTGACCGTTGTCTGGACCTCGAAATCCTGACCGCGCTGCGGCTGGGCCCGGCGGCCACGGCTGCCGAACAGGTCGGCGAACAGGTCTTCGGGCCGGAAGCCTTCGCCGCCGCTGCCTGCGCCGGGCTGGTCGCCGCGGCCCGCCCAGGTGAAATGGAAGTCGCCGGGGCCTCCTCCACCTCCAGAACCGCTGCCCTGGCCGAAGCCATGCGCCCGGGGATCGAAGCCCTTGGGATTGCCCTGGGCATCGATTTGGCCGGCGTCGAACTTGGCGCGCTTTTCCTTGTCGCCGATGATGTCATGGGCGGCACTGATTTCCTGAAAACGCTTCTTCGCCGCCACATCGCCACCCTTGGTGTCGGGGTGATGCTTTTTGGCGAGTGTCCGGAACGCTTTCTTGATTTCGGCTTCGCTGGCGTTCTTGGCAACGCCTAGCACTTCATACGGGTCGCGCATTCTCTCTCCGGCAGCCCCGAGTCGGGGGGCGGCACAGTATATATGGGGCCGGTTTCCCGTCCTGTTAATGGCTTGGCGGTGGAAAATGTCCTGGCACCGCCGCTGGCGGGGCTGGAGCCGCGCCGTCGAGGTCCTGGAGCCGCTGGACGGCATCGGTTATGCCGGCCTCGGCGGCGATCTTGTACAGCCGGCGGGCCTCTTTGAGGTCCTGCGGCACGGCTTTGCCGTCCTCGTAGATCTGGCCCAGTTCAAACGTCGCGATAGGGTGGCCGGCGGTGGCGGCGCGGGCGAGCCATGGGATGGCAGCGGCCTTGTCGGGCGGTCCGGCTTCGCCATTGGCGATCATTTCACCGGCATCGGCCTCGGCCGTGACGAGGCCCTGATCGGCGGCCTCCAGCATCTTGCGCAGCGCCATCTCGGGGTTTTTGGCGACACCTTGCCCCTTGCGCAGCATCAACGCGACGTTGCGCAGAGCGGCCAGATCGTAATCGCCGATGTCGTTCCAGGTTTTGTAGGCGGTCTGGTAGTCGCCGGCGTCATAGGCCTTGAGCCCGGCGTCGAACTGCGCCTGGATCTCGTCATGGCCCGGTGTCGCGCACGCCGCCAGCAAGGCGGCGCTAAGGGCAAGACCGGCCAGGGAGGAAAATGGCATCCGCATGGTGTGAAATCTAAAGCGTTTTCGGAAAAAGTGGAAACTGGTTTTCCGCTAGCGCGCTTCCGTCGCCAAAATGAAGGTGCTATGCGATGGCCCATGAGCGAGATCGGTGGACCAATCAATGACGGCGGGATTGCAGTGGCACGCGATCCGTTCGAGATGTTTTCGGCCTGGATGAAGGACGCGGAAAAGACCGAGCCCAACGAGGCCAATGCCATGGCGGTGGCGACGGCGGACGCCGAAGGCCATCCCAACATCCGCATGGTGCTGCTCAAGGCGGTCGATAGCCGCGGTTTTGTCTTCTACACCAATTTCGAAAGCACCAAGGGCAAGGAGCTTGTTGCCAACCCGCATGCCGCTCTGAACTTCCATTGGAAAACGGTGCGCAAGCAGGTGCGCGTGCAAGGTCCGGTCAGCGTCGTGAGCAACGAAGAGGCCGACGCCTATTTTGCCTCTCGCGCCAAGGACAGCCAAATCGGTGCTTGGGCGTCGGCGCAGTCGCGGCCGATGGAAGGGCGCTGGGTGTTCGAGAAAGAGATCGCCAAATACGCGCTGAAGTACGGCCTCACCAAAGTGCCGCGGCCGCCGTATTGGTCGGGGTTCCGGGTGGCACCGCTTCACATCGAGTTCTGGCGCGACCGCCCGTTCCGCTTGCACGACCGGTTGGTCTACGCCCGCGACAGCCTTGATGGGCCGTGGCGGACCGAGCGTCTCTATCCTTAAGCCGCATTAATACTTGGTGCTAAAATTGATGCGAAGGCGTGATGCGTGCGGTGGCGGCCCCCTCCGTACAAACACCTATCCGCACAATTATCACACCACCAAATCTGATGCAGCTTCAATATGTTACGCACACCAATTGTGGCAAAGCCAATTGTGTGCCGGCGGAAGTACACTTCGTGTCAACGTGATGCGCGTTAAGTGATCCCCACACTAAAGGAAATTTGGGGGCGCACGTGTTCGACTATTGCAACAATTTCTCCGTCAGAACCAAAGTGGCTGTCGTGATGGCCGGCGTCCTGCTGGTCGCTGCGGCGCTCGGTCTGTTTGCGGTTCGCGAACTGTGGTCGGTCAACGCCAACGCGGCCGACATCCGCAACAACTGGCTGCCGGCAACGCGGGGGCTCGGCGAGTTGAATTACGCCGTGACGCGCGCGCGTTCGGCCGAAAGCACGTCGCTGATGCAGGACCCGAGCCCCAAGCAGGAAAAGCAGGCCGTGCGCGCCCACGCGCTCGAAAAGAACGTGCAGGCGGCGCTCGAGAAATATCGCCCGATGGTGTCGTCGGATGAGGAACGGGTTGTGGCGAGCCGCATCGAGGCGGCTTGGGCGGCGTATCTGCCGATGTATGACACCGCGCTCGAAAAGCTCAAGACCGACGGCCGCCAGGCTGCCGCCGACTATTTCATCGGTCCGATGCGCGATCGTTTCGATGCCCTTAACAAGGCGATCACCGAAGACATCGCACTGAACAACGCGGGCGGCATCGCGGCAGCGGATCGCAGCGAGAAGACGTTCGAGCAGGCGGAACTGTGGATCTTTATCGCCATCGGTCTCACGGTTCTGCTTTGCGCGGCTGCGACCTGGGTGTTGACGCGCTGCGTCTCCCGCCCGTTGATCGCCATCACCGGCGCCATGAGTGAACTCGCCGCTGGTCATCTCAACGCCGAAGTGCCGCATGCGGAGCGTCTGGACGAAATCGGCCAACTTGCCGGTGCCATGACCTCGTTCAAGAACCAGCTTGCCGATGCCGAACGCGCCAAGGCGGCACAGACCGAACTGATCGTGTCGAGCGTCGGCGCCGGGTTGGATCGGTTGTCGAAGGGTGATCTCACCCATCGCGTCACTGCCGAACTCAGCGGGCCGTTCCGCAAGCTGAAGGACGACTTCAACGCCACGGTCGGAAATTTGAGCCAGATGGTGCAGAAGATTCTCGCCACAGCGGGCCAGATCACCACTGGCGCCGGCGAAATTTCCGCCGCCGCCGACGATCTGTCGCATCGCACCGAACAGCAGGCGGCCTCGCTCGAAGAAACTGCTGCGGCGCTGGAAGAGATCGCGGCGACCATGAAGCAGACCGCGAGCAACACCCGCGAGGTCGACAGTGCCATCTCTACGGCGACGGTGGCAGCGAAAGGCGGCGGCCAGGTGGTGGAAAGCGCCATCACGGCGATGGATGCCATCTCGCAGTCGTCCAAGGAAATCACCGACATCATCGGCGTCATCGACGAGATCGCGTTCCAGACCAATCTTCTGGCGCTTAACGCCGGCGTCGAAGCGGCGCGGGCGGGCGATGCGGGCAAGGGTTTTGCCGTGGTCGCCTCGGAAGTGCGCGCGCTGGCGGGGCGTTCAAGCGAGGCCGCCAAGAAGATCAAAACCCTGATCAACACGTCAGGCGAGCATGTGGCTGGGGGCGTCAAACTGGTCGGCGAGTCCGGTCAGGCGTTGAAGCGCATCGTCGACCAAGTGCAGCATATCAGTGCCCTCGTTCGTGAAATGGCCGGCGCGGCCGAGCAGCAGTCCACCGGCATTCAGCAGGTCAATGTGGCTGTCGGACAAATGGATCAGGTGACGCAACAGAATGCGGCCATGGTTGAAGAGTCGACCGCCGCATCGCGCAATCTCGCCAGCGAAACAGAGGTCCTGCAGGAATTGGTTTCATTCTTTCAGGTTGAATCGACCTCGGCGGCGGTCCACCAGCGGCCCGCACCGTCCCGGGTTGCGGTGCATAACACCCCCGCCCCCGCAGCTCCGCGCCGGACGGTTGGCGCGGTTGCTGTTGCGCGGAAGACCCAGCCTGCGCCGCAAGAAGAATGGTCGGAGTTCTGAAGGCGAGCCGGAAGCGTGGCGACATTCGGTCCGCCGTCGCGCTGCGAAAACAGGACGTATACGGAATAAAAGCATATAACACGCAGAAATCCTACGGCGCGCGTTCGCTTTGGCCTGCGGGGTCTGGTTTTTGATCGGGCGCAAGGTCACGGTGCCGCGGATAGAAATGACCGGCGCAAAGGCCGGTGTGGCCGCCGCACCCGTGCTCAAGTCCGCCCTGGCCCGGCCACCTGTCGCCCGATCAGACGCCGTCCGCCGCGGAAGATGTTTTCTCGACCGAGCTCTGACCGGCACTTAAGCCACTCAGACAGAAAATTCTGGCGCCGCGTCATGACGGGGCGATGACAAAGGCGGTTTCTTTTGGTTATGATGTGACCGGTACCATAGAGTCCTGAGGAAACCCGCCCATGAAAATGTCCTTCCGCTGGTATGGCGACAGCGATCCCGTCAGCCTCGATTACATCCGCCAGATTCCGGGGATGCACGGTATCGTCTCGGCCGTCTACGACATTCCCGTGGGCGAGGTGTGGCCGGTCGCCAACATCCTGGCGCTCAAGAAGACGATCGAAGACCACGGCCTTAAGTTCGAAGTGATTGAAAGCGTGCCGGTGCACGAGGACATCAAGCTCGGCCGCCCCAGCGCCAAACGCTTGATCGAGAACTATGCGCAGAGTTTGCGCAACCTTGGCAAGTGCGGGCTGAAAGTCGTCTGCTACAATTTCATGCCGGTGTTCGATTGGACCCGCACCACGCTCGACATGAAGCTGCCCGACGGGTCGTCGGCGCTGGCGTTCGATGTGGAGGTGGTCAACAAGATTGACGTGTCGAAGGGCATTCACCTGCCGGGTTGGGACGCCTCCTATAAGCCGGAAGAACTGAAAGCGCTGCTCGACGAATACAAATCCATCGACGAAGAAAAGCTTTGGGCCAATCTGACGGCGTTTCTCAAAGGCGTGATTCCGGCGGCGGAAGCGGCCGGCATCAAGATGGCGATCCATCCCGACGATCCGCCACGCCCGATTTTTGGCTTGCCGCGTATTGTCAAAGATGTGCACGACCTGCGCCGCTTGCTCGCCATCGTCGATACCCCGGCCAACGGCTTGACGCTGTGCTCGGGCTCGCTCGGTGCCGACATCAAAAACAATATCGTCGAACTAGTGAAGGAATTTTCGGCTGCGGGGCGCATTCACTTCGCCCATATCCGCAACATCAAGATCGATGCCAAAGGCAATTTCAACGAGACCGCGCACAAGACCGACTGCGGCTCGCTCGATATCGCCGGGATTGTGAAGGCCTATTACGACACCGGCTTCACCGGCTACGTCCGCCCCGACCACGGCCGCATGATCTGGGGCGAAACCGGCAAACCCGGCTACGGCCTTTATGACCGCGCCCTCGGCGCCGTTTACATCAACGGGTTGTGGGAAGGGATCGCGAAAGAGGCCAAGAACTAGCGGGACTTGTCCGGCATAGCCGCAGGCGAAGCCGGATGGGAAGGGATCGCGAAAGAGGGCAGGCAAGCCGGTCTAGATTGCAATTTGCGTGGTGGAAACGCGAGAGGGGGCGCTTTGCGGCGCCCCTTTTTGCTGACCGCCTGCTATTCTCCCCCGCGTCATTTCACGGACGTCTTGTCATGACCGATTATCCGCGTCACGGCGCATGTTTCTGCGGCGCCGTGCGCTACCGCCTCGAACCCCCGCCGCTGTTCGTGCATTGCTGCCATTGCAGCGATTGCCAGAAGCAGACCGGCTCGGCCTTCGCCATCAACGCGCTGATCGAGACCGATCGCATCACGATTCTGCCCGGCGCGATCGATCTCGAAGTGATCGAGATGAAAACCGACAGCGGCGCCCCGCATGACATCTACCGTTGCCCTCGCTGCAAGACGGCCTTGTGGAGCGACTACAGCCGCCGCCGCGTGACGCGCTTCGTGCGCGTGGCGACGCTCGACACCCCATCGGCCCTGCCGCCCGACGTGCACATCTACACCCGCTCGAAACTGAAATGGGTGGTGCTGCCGGAAGGCGCGCGAGCGTTCGCGGAATATTACGACATGGAAAAAGAATGGCCAGCGGAGAGCTTGGCGAGGAGGGATACGTTGTTGGGGAAGGGGAAGTAGGTTTTTTCTTATCCTGAAGGCCACTTCCAACTTGTGGTGAAGTCAAGGATGACAATTAATTGAAAGAGCGTTCCGCACGGTACCCCAAACTGGCTGCAAACATCCGGAATTTTTCTGTTTGCCCTCTTCCTTGATGGAGCGGAAACTTCGAACGTTATGACGTGCCGATTGGCGGGTGCCTTGAGGGCGTAGGCAATTAAAAATGGATCTCGCCCAACGGCCTCCAACTCTGAATCGTCAAGGTCGGGTGCGTAGCCGTTTTCAACTACAGTAGTCAGGCGATCAGCATCAACTTCTTCGTTGAGAAGCAATGCGGTTTTTGCTTCTTCGTCTTTCAACCAGTCAACAAGTTCGCCGTGGCCAGCTACAATTTCATCGTATTGCTCGTGAGGAACTTTGACGTTTCCAGTGAGGCCGTTGTACTGGAGCCATTCCCAGAAAATAGGGAAACGTTTCATTGGATAATAGATATTGTCAGCCTTTATTAAGGTGTCGGCGTCGAGAAGATATGTCATCCCGATACCGTCAGTCATTGCCGAGACCTACAAGCTGGCTAACGGAGGTAGGTTTGACGCCCAGGACTTTTCCAGCTCGCGGTGTGGATAAAACGCCTCCTTTTATCATGCGGCGTGTAAAGTCCAGCAACGCATGGCCAACGCGATGGCGCTTTACGATATAGTAAGAGGGACCACCTTCTCGTTCCTCTTCGACCCGTTTAGCAGACCGCTCTGCATCGAAGAGAGCAGCTAAGGTTCTGTACAGAGCAACGTTGATTAGGCCTTGAAGGAGGAGGTTGTACGCCACCATTTTGCGACTTATTTTTCGGGAATTGGCAAAGGCCGTGATCAGGGCAGCAGCAACCTCTGTAGGTGCATTGTGAGGCAGATCCAACTCGAATAGCTCTCTGGGGTCGAGCAAGATTCTGGAGGCCACGGCGTCACAGAATTTTTCGATTTCTACGCCACTATCGTATCCGCTTATTCCTGTTTGCCCCAGCCAGATGTGAACCAACTCATGTAGAAGTGTGAAGGACCATGCAGCCCGGGAGTCCTTTTCATTTATGACGATGAAGGGGGCATATTCGTCTGCCAAGGCAAAGCCTCGAAAAACCTTTACATCAATGTCTGTGTGATGTGTCCCGAGATTTCCCATCAAGACAACGAAGACACCGCTTCGCTCCACTCTGTCGCGAAGAAGTGCGAAAGCGTCGCCAACGGTCCTTTGTGCTCGGTATTCGGAAATCGGATAACCGATCTTCTCGTTAATCTGTTCTACGAGGCGATTTAAGCCGATGTCGGCGTCAGCAGAAGCAACAAAGTCCAACCGAACAGCTTCGTCGGCCTCTTCCATTGCTGCGCGCACGAGTTGCTGTCTTGCCTGGATGTCACGAAGAAGCGCGCTCACAAGTGCGTCGTGGACAGGTTCATGATCGCGCGGAAGAGTGCGAAAGTCCTGACCGAAATTGCGCGCTAGTGGGCGCCTTGGAAGATAGAATGTAACGAGAGGACGCCGATATTTTTCAGAAATAGCAGTGAGTTGGCGATGCGTAGGAGGGTGCTCTCCTTCTTCCATCGCTTTAAGTCTATCTTCACTGATACTTAGCTTGCGTGCAGCCTCATCCTGCGCGAGACCTGCTGTCTCGCGTGCCCACACTAAGATATCAGGGTTGACTCGCGGCATAACACTACTTTGCACTGTTTTAGCCCCCGCCCGCTACAGCACTACGTGATCGTACAACTGTTAGTATTGTTTATCTACGCTATCGAGGTCAAAAAGAGTGCCGCGGATGCGGCGAAACGACTCGTAACCTTGCCCCCTTCACACCGCCTTCCCAACCGCCTCCATCGGCAAAAACAGCGTTCGCGGTTCACCGGGGAATGGTTTGAAGCCGAACGCCGCGTAAAATGGCACTGCGTCGTCGTCGAACGCGTGGACGATCAGGGCACGGGCGCCGATCAGGCGGGAGGCGGCGAGCGCGCGTTGCAGCGCGTCCTTAAGAAGCCCTTTGCCGATGCCGCGGCCGTGAAAGTTTTTGTCCACCGCCAAACGGCCGAGCACCAGCACCGGCGTCGGGGCGGGCAGGTTGGCGCGCAGCGGACGCGGCGCCCGGCCTTGGGCTCCGCCATGGCGCACCGCACCAGTCGACAGACTGTAATAGCCGGCCACCACGCCGCCGCTGCACACCACATAACAGCGCGACGAACGGCCTTCGCTGGCCGCTGCGCGTAGCCGCAGCCAGTCGTTCAACGCCTCCTTGCCGCAATCAAAACGGCTGAGGTCGTGGACTTCGGCAAGCGGCGCAGGTGGAGTGATCCGGTCTATTTTTCCCATGGCGATTTGCTCGCCATAAGTTTCTTCAGCCGCGCGTTCGGCGGCGCCGGGGCGTCCAGCACTTTTAGGAAGGCCGCATAGCGTGCGCTGCCGAGCGTGAGCAGACGGCGGTCCAGCAGCACATCCACCGCCTGTTTGCGCGCACTTTCGATGATGAAATCGGTGCGCGTTTTGCCGAGCAGGCTGGCGGCGCCGTCAATCTCGTCGCGCACGGCGTGCGAAACGCGCAGGTTGATCGCCGTATCGGAGCGCGGGCGTTTGAGCGCACGCGGCGCTTTCATATCCATCTTGGCCATCCCAGCATTATACACATTGTGTATACAGAGTTCCATTCGGCCAGTCAAGAACAAACCATGCACAAATGGCATGCAAAAACCTATTGCGGTGTTTGCTCCGATAACCCCTCAACAATCTCCTCTGCCGTCTTCTCCCAATTACGGCCGAACGAGACGAATTTGCGCGAGCCTTCTTTCAGCTCGCAGGCCGGGGAGCGCAGCGCGCTGGTGGGTGGCAGCACGATGAACTCGGCGATGTTGCTCCAGGCGATGCGTTGCTCGTGGCGCCAGGTCTTGAACACGATGCCGTCGGCATCCGTCGTTAGGGTGGCGGGGGTGCGGAAACTCATCGCGGTTGCGCCCGCGGCGACGGCGAATGCAATGGTCAGCGGCGCGAACAGGCTGAGGCCGAGATAGGGCCACAGCCCCGGCGCATAGGCGCAGACGAAACCCATGAACGCGAGGACGATGGTCCATGCGGCAAACAGCGCCGTCACGAACGCCAGCTTGGGGCGGCTTTGGCGAAAGCAAATCATGCCGTGATTATTGCAGAAATTCCGGCGCTTGCCGCCCGTCTTGCAGCCGCGCGGGCCGCGCCCCCAAAACCTCGTGGCTGGACACTGGTGGATTTATGTTCCTGAATTGTTCCTGAAATTCGAGCGACGGCGGAGTTGGGAAACGGAACGGTCCGGATTAGCGGCCCTTTTCCTTGTCTTTGTCCTTGCCTTTTTCCTTGGCGAGCAATTCGGCGATGGCATCCTGGCCTTCGTCGGAATGCAGCCAGCCCTCGGCGGCCTGCTGGGTCGGGAATTGTCCGGCCAGGCGATGCGGTTTGACGCGATCAGGCATCGGCACCAGCACTTCAAACGTGCCGGCGTGGCGTTGATCCTTGGTTTCCGCAGCATAGGCCTGGGGTTTTTGGTACTTTTTCATGGCAGGCCTCGTTTTTTGCTCTTCTAGGGGGTGCTCATACCACTTCGCTGCCCCGGTGCAAGGCGAATGGCGGCTATCGCGAAATCACCGCGCGCCGGTCACAAAATTGGCCTTAATCCGCGTCTTTGGCGCGCTTCTTGCGCCCGATGCCGAGTTGTTCGCGCCAGAGTTTGGCGGGAATTTCCTCCACGGCACCTTCGGCGAGCTGGCCGAGGTGAAAGGGCCCGAACTGCACGCGGATGAGGCGCGCCACTTTCAGGCCGATGCTTTCCATCACGCGTTTGACTTCGCGGTTTTTGCCTTCCTTAAGCGAGACCGTGGCCCAGGAATAAACGCCTTTGGAGCGTTCGAGATCGGCCACCACCGGTCCGTATTTGACGGTGCCGACGGTGACACCTTCGGCCAGTTTGTCGAGGTCGGCCTGGGTGACTTTGCCGAACAGGCGGGCGCGGTATTTGCGCGGCCAACCGCCGGCGGGCAGCTCCAAGCGACGGGCGATTTCGCCGTCGTTGGTGAGCAGCAAGAGGCCTTCGGAGTTGTAATCGAGCCGGCCGATGGAAACCACGCGCGGCAGATGTTTGGGCAGATTGGCGAACACCGTCGCGCGCCCTTCCGGGTCGCGATGGGTGGTCACCAGGCCTGCAGGCTTGTGATAGCGCCACAACCGCGCCGGATCGGGCACGCCAAGCGGTTTGCCGTCGATGGCGACGACTTGGGTGCGGAGCACTTTGGTGGCTGGCGTCTTGACGGTTTCGCCGTCCAGCGTGACGCGGCCTTCGGCGACGATTTTTTCGGCGTCGCGGCGCGAGCAGATGCCGGCGCGGGCGATGACTTTGGCGATGCGGTCGCCTTCGCGGCTTTCTTCTTCGTCGCCATCGTGCTCGGTGATAACGGGTTTGTCCCAGCCGTCGTCGATGTCGACGCTGCCGGTATGCGGGCTCCAGCCGGTGGCGCCGCGCGATGCCGATTTGCGTTTGCCGCTGGTCTTGGCTTTGGTGGTGTTATGATCGGCCACGAAGGGATCGCCCATGGATGACGAACAAGCCATAGCACTCGCGGCGGCCGAAGCCCAGGCGGCGGCCTTGCGCGGCGAAGTGCCGGTCGGGGCGGTGTTGGTTTCGGCCGCGGGCGAGGTGCTCGCGCAAAGCGGGAACCGCATCCTGGAAAAAAAGGACCCGACGGCGCATGCCGAGATGGAAGTGATCCGCGCCGCCGCCACGGCGCTCGGCAACGAACGGCTCATTGGCACGACGCTGTATGTGACGCTTGAGCCTTGCACCATGTGTGCCGGGGCCGTCGCCATGGCCCGCATCGCCCGTGTGGTGTTTGCCGCCGAAGACCCCAAAGGCGGCGCGGTCCTTCACGGGCCGCGGTTTTTCGAGCAACCGACCTGTCACCATCGCCCGGAAATCGCCCGCGCCGGCGATGCCGCGGCCAGCGGTGAGCTGCTGAAAGCGTTCTTCAAGGCGCGCCGCACTTGAAGGAGTGGGTCGCAGTTGCCATTTATCGACCGAGGTTCTGAAACGGGACAGCCATGATCGATCTTTACACCGCCGCCACGCCCAACGGCTTCAAAGCTTCCGTCATGCTGGAGGAAGTGGCGCTGCCTTACGAAGTGCATGCCATCAACTTCAGCGCCAAGGAACAGAAAGAGGATTGGTTCCTCAAGATCAATCCCAATGGGCGCATTCCGGCCATCGTCGATCGCGAGGCGGACAATTTCGCGGTGTTTGAATCCGGCGCAATTCTCGTCTATCTCGCCGAGAAGACCGGCAAGCTTTTGCCCGCCGAGGTCAAAGGCCGCAGCCAGGTGATGCAATGGCTGATGTTCCAGATGGGCGGTCTCGGCCCGATGATGGGCCAAGCGAACGCCTTTTTCCGCTACTGGCACGAGGTTTATCAACCCGGCATCGACCGCTATCAGAACGAATCCCGCCGTCTGCTCGAGGTGCTCGATACGCAGCTCAAGGATCATGAATTTCTGGCGGGCGATTATTCCATCGCCGACATCGCCAATTGGTGCTGGGCGCGCAGTTACGCCTGGGGCGGCATCAATGTGGAAGGTCTCGATCATCTGCAGCGCTGGATCGCTCAGATCGCCGCCCGCCCGGCGGTACAGAAGGGCATCGCTATTCCGCCGCGCGTTCACGACGATAAGAAAAACGTCGAAACGGCGAAGTCGATGCTGCAGAAATAATCAGAACCAACTGCGTGCGAGCTGCGGGAACCAGTTCACCAGCACTTCGCGGGAGGCAATCAGTCCGATGCCGGCGCCGACGAAGACGTCGCTGAGAAAATGCGCCGTCAGCAGCGCCCGCGTCAGGCTCAGCCACAGTGCGATCGCGAACCACAGCGGCGCGCCGAGCGGCCAAACCGACGAGGCGATCACCGCGACGCAAAAGATCGTCAGCGCGTGTCCGGAGGGAAACGAGTTGCGCTTGAGGTCGAAGCCGAGCGGGATGAAGCCGTAAAGACCCATCTCTAACTCGTCGCGTGGCCGCCGCCGGCTGAGGACGAGTTTGATGGTGTGGATCACGGCGCTTCCCGCCCCCAGCGCCAAAATGAAGGCGAGGGCGTATTGGAACACCAGCTTGACTGCGGCGTCCTTCGTGCCGGTCGCTAGCAGCGTCCAGGTCACCAGATACGCCACCACGGCCAGTGCCAGCCAATGGGCGGCCTTGGCCAGATGGGTGGTGGAATTGAGGAATCTGTGGAAGCCAAGTGGCACACGGTCATAGAGAATATGCACCGCGCGGCGATCGATCGCCACGCAGACCACGCCCAACGACAGGAAGAACAGCCCAAACCACAACAGGAACATGACATCTGCTTGCCGCGGCTGGGCGCCGCTGTCAAATCCGCGTGAGGTCGCTGCGGAGCGCAGCCAGGAAAAGTGGGTACCGGTTTTCCGTCCGGCTGCGCGACCAAATAGGAACTCTTTACGCTGCCGCCCGCTTGTCGGCGTCCATCGGGAAGGTCACCCGGACTTCGGTTCCGGCGCCTTCTTCGCTCTCGATGGCGAGTGTGCCACCGTGCTTTTCGGTCAGGGCTCGCACCAGCGCAAGGCCGAGTCCGGCGCCGGATTTGGCGATCATCGGGTCGCCTTCGACCTGCTCGAAAGGCCGGCCGAGGCGTTCGAGGTCGTCGGACGGAATGCCGATGCCGGTATCGCAGATGCAGATGGTGGCAAAGCCGTCGCGCATGAACAGACTGACGCCGACGCTGCCGCCTGCTGGCGTGAACTTGATCGCGTTGGAGAGCAGGTTGAGCATGATCTGTTTGACCGCCCGCTTGTCGGCGTTCGCGAACAGCGGCTCGTTCGGCATCGACACGCTGAGTTCCAGGCCGTTTTCCTCGGCGCGGTCGCGCAACATGCGGACGCTGTCTTCGATGGTACCGTTGAAATCGACGGTTTCGATATTCAGCTCCAGCTTGCCGGCTTCGATCTTGGCCATGTCGAGCATGTCCGAGATAAGGTCGAGCAAGAGCTGACCGGAATCGTAGATCAGCGTCGCGTATTCTTCGTATTTGTCGTTGCCCAGCGGCCCGAAGGTGCGCTGGCGCATCATGTCGGTGAAGCCGATTACGGCGTTGAGCGGCGTGCGCAGCTCATGGCTCATATTGGCGAGGAAGCGCGACTTGGCCTTGCTGGCGGATTCGGCGCGTTGCTGCGCCGCCTTGATTTCGAGTTCGTGCTCGATGCGCAGGGTCACGTCGTGCGACACGCTAAGCACGTTGCGCAATTCGCCGCTCGCCTGATCGTAGACGCCGCGCACCGTCGTCTCCAGCCAGAGGTAGTGGCCGTCGGCATGTTTGAAGCGAAAGGTCTGGGTCAGGGACTGGCCGGGCAGTGGCACGGCGCAGATGGCGTAGGCCTGCTCCAGGTCATCGGGATGGACGTGCGTGAGGAAACTTGTGCGGGCGACGTCGTCTTTGCTGAGCCCGAGCAGTTTCTCAAGAGCGGCGGAGGCGAAATACACCGCGCCGTCCGGCTTTCGAACGAGAACGATGTCTGAAGTCTCTTCCGCCAACAAGCGATACGCGTAAAGCGCGTTGTCGCGTATCTGGTCTCCGGCAGCGGTCGTCATTGCAATCCTCGCCCGAAGCATTGGTTCTGCCCCGCCATGACTTTACAGATGGCATGTTAATCAAGGATTTCTGTCTCGCGCCTCGAGTGGCTAATTGTATCTTAACAAGCCATAACGAGAGGTAGCCTGCGGACGGCCAGCGTGTATAAGCAGGAGTGGTATTTGAAGGGATTCCCGATGCGTCTGATTGCACCTGTGATGGCGGCCGCCATGGCCTTTGTGGTGACCGCTTGCGACGGCAAATCGAAGCCGCCGGTCGAACCGTTGTCGGACCAGGCCAATGCCACCTATATCGCGGATAATGCCAAGAAATCCGGCGTTATTTCGGTGCCGGGCATCCAATATGAGGTGCTGCAAAAGGGCGACGGACCGCAACCGCGCCGCAAAGATTGCGTCACGGTTTACTACAAGGGCATGCTGATCGACGGTAAGGTCTTCGATCACACCGAGCCCGGCCAGCCTGCGACGTTTCCGGCAGGCCGCCTGATTCCGGGCTGGGTGGAAGCGTTGCAGATGATGCATACCGGCGAAAAATGGCGCCTCGTCGTTCCGCCCGGGCTCGCTTACGGCAAGGACGGTGCCGGCAAGGGTGTCATTCCGCCCAACCAGACGCTGATCTTCGATGTCGAACTGTTAAAGGTCGCGCCAATGGGCGAAGGCGGGTGCTGATTTAGCTATTGCGCGCTAAGGCCCGCCAGGCGATGTCGCGGCGGCAGAAACCTTGCGGCCAATCGATGGCGTCCACCGCGGCGTAGGCACGCGCACGCGCTTCCCGTACGGTTTTGGCGGTGGCCGTGATATTCAGCACGCGCCCGCCATTGGCGACGATCTTGCCGTCCTTTACCGCCGTTCCGGCGTGGAAAATCGTGACGCCCGGCAGCTTCGCTGCTGCCTCCAGCCCGCGGATTTGCGAGCCTTTGGGATAGTCGCCGGGATAGCCCTTGGCAGCCATCACCACGGTCAGCGCCACGTCGTCGTGCCATCTGAGATCGATCTGATCCAGCACATGATCGCGCGCCGCCAGCAGTACCGTCAGCAAATCCGATTTCAGCCGCGGCAGGATCACTTGCGTTTCGGGATCGCCGAAGCGGCAGTTGAATTCGATCAGCTTGGGCTCGCCGTCTTTGATCATTAGCCCGGCAAACAGCACGCCGACATAAGTGCGGCCGCGTTCCTTCATGGCGCGCACGGTCGGCTTCAGGATGCGTTCGATGGTTTTCTCGACCACGTCCGGCGTCAGCACCGGCGCCGGGCTGTAAGCGCCCATGCCACCCGTGTTCAGACCCTTGTCGCCATCGAAGGCGCGTTTGTGATCCTGGGCGCCGATCAGCGGCAGCACGTCTTCGCCATCGGTGATGGCGAAGAAGCTGGCTTCCTCGCCATCGAGATATTCCTCCACCACCAACTCGTTTCCGGCCGACCCAAACGCGCCGCCGAAAATCTCATCGATGGCCTTGTCGGCGTCGGCTTTGGTTTCGGCGATGATGACGCCTTTGCCCGCAGCGGGTCCATCGGCTTTGATCACCACGGGATAGCCCAGCGTGGTGGCGAAGGCCTTGGCGCCATCGGCTTCCATAAAGCGGCGATATTTGGCGGACGGGATGCCGAAGTCTTCGCACAAGTCTTTCACAAAGCCCTTGGAGCCTTCCAGGATGGCGCCTTTGGCACTCGGGCCAAGTGATTTGATCCCGGCCGCTTCGAAGCGGTCGGCGAGCCCGTCGATCAGCGGCACTTCCGGGCCCACCACGACGAAGCCGATGTTGTGTTCCTTGGCGAAGGCCACGAGTTCGTCCGCCTGGCTTGGGGCCAGCGGCACGCACTCGGCCACCGCCGCGATGCCGGGATTGCCGGGGGCGCAATAGAGCTTGCTGAGCAGGGGGCTCGCCGCCAGGGACCAGCACAAGGCGTGTTCGCGGCCGCCGGAACCGATCACCAGGACGTTCATGGCCAGTCTCCTGAATTCCGCCGGACCGTCCCTCAAGAAACCCCTGGATTCAAGCGCAACTCTTGTATGATCTGTGGATCATGTCCGACCGAACGAATCTGCCCGAATTCAGCGTTTCCGAGATTTCCGCCGCCCTCAAGCACACGGTGGAGGAGGCGTTCCCCTTTGTGCGTGTCCGCGGCGAGATCAGCGGCTTGAAATTTCATTCCTCAGGGCATGTCTATTTCGACCTCAAGGACGAGAAAAGCGTCCTCAACGCGGTGATCTGGAAGGGCGCGGTGCGGGCGCTCAAGGTCAAGCCGCAGGCGGGGCTGGAGGTCATTTGTACTGGCCGCATCTCCACCTACGGCGGTTCCTCGCGCTATCAGCTCATCGTCGAACAAGTGGAATTGGCCGGTCTCGGCGCTCTGATGGCGATGCTGGAGGAGCGCAAAAAAATGCTGGCGGCGGAAGGCCTGTTCGATGTCGGCCGCAAGAAGAAACTGCCCTATCTGCCGGAGGTGATCGGCGTCATCACGTCACCCACCGGCGCGGTGATCCGGGACATCATGCAGCGGCTCGCCGACCGCTTTCCGCGGCGGGTGCTGCTATGGCCGGTGGCGGTGCAGGGCGAGCGTGCGGCAGGTGAGATTGCGGCGGCGATCCGCGGGTTTTCGGCGTTGCCGAAGGACGGTCTGCCGCGGCCTGACGTTCTGATCGTGGCGCGCGGCGGCGGCTCGATCGAAGATTTGATGGCGTTCAACGAAGAAGTGGTGATCCGCGCCGTCGCCGCGTGCGAAATCCCGGTCATTTCCGCGGTCGGCCACGAGACCGACACCACCTTGATCGACTTCGTGTCCGATGTCCGCGCCCCGACCCCGACCGCCGCGGCGGAAATGGCGGTGCCGGTCAGGAGCGAGCTGATTTCCCAGACCCTTGACCTCGAACGGCGGCTGGGGCGCTCGGCGGCAGTCCAGATGGAACGACGGCGCGAGACCTTGCGGCATCTCGCCCGGGTGCTGCCGCGGGCTGACCAGCTTTTCGCGGCGCCGCGCCAGCGCTTCGATCAGGCGGCCGAGCGGCTGACCAACGCGCTTCGCCGCAACCTTGAAGTGCATCACCGTCACTTTGCCGAGACCGCGGCCTTGCTCCGCCCGGCCGGGCTCAAGAATCGGCTCGCTCAAGGGACCGAGCGGACCAAGATGCTGGGATTGCGCCTTGATCGTTGTCACCGCACCCGTTTGGCAGAGGCGGCGCACCGGCTGGAGGGCCTCGTCCGGGTACTGGACAGCGTCAGCCACCGGGCGGTGCTGGCGCGCGGCTTTGCCATGGTGCGCGGCGCCGATGGCGGCCTGAAGCGCGCCGCCGCCGCGGTGGCGCTGGGCGAGGCCCTGACTCTGACCTTCGCTGATGGGGCGGTGCCGGTCGTGGCTGGCGCGGGGGCACATCCACCAGCCGCCAAACCAGCCAGATCCCACCCTCCGGCCAAAAAGACCTCCGGCAACCAAGGCGATTTGTTTTGATGGCGTGTGGTGACCACCTCGCCTAAAACATGAGACGGAAAGAGGCGTTGCACGCATGAACAAGATGGAACGGGATATCAGGCCCGACGGTCAGGCCGAACTCGAATACCAAGACGGCGAATACCGGGTGATCAAGCCCGGCACCTTTGTCGCCTGTGCCGTGACCGGTGTGCACATACCGCTTGAGGCGCTGCGTTATTGGAACGTCGAGCTGCAGGAAGCCTATGCCACCGCAGGCATCGCGCTGAAACGGCTCCAAGAGACTGGAAAGACGCCGAAATGATCGGCCGCCGCGCGCTGCTCGCCACCGGTGCAGCCTTGGTGCTGCTGCCGCGGGCACGGGCATTTGCGTCGCGGCTTTCCCTTCGCGGCTCGTTCGAACAAGGCGGCCTTGTCGTCGGCAAAGTCGAGCCGGGCGTGCCGGTGCTGGTCGACGACAAGTCTGTGCACGTCTCACCGGAGGGCCTGTTCGCCTTCGGTCTCAGCTACGATGGCGAAACGCCTGTCCGCGTCCACGCCGCCTTCAAGGATGCGCCGGACTACGAAGACGTCATCCAGCCGGTCAAACGCCAATACGACATCCAATCGATCACCGGTCTGCCACAAGAATACGTCGAACCACCGCCGGAGACCCTTGAACGTATGAAGCAGGAACGCGAGGCGATCTTCGCGGCGCGCCAGGCCGACACCGACGGCATCGGCTTTGCCGAACCGCTCGATTGGCCTTTCGCCGGGCGCCTCAGCGGGATTTACGGCAGCCAGCGCATCCTCAACGGTAACCCGAAGGCGCCGCATCTGGGGGTCGACATCGCTGCGCCCGAAGGTACGCCCATTCGCGCCCCTGCCGACGGCATCGTCAGCATTGCCGACGATTACTATCTCGAAGGCGGTTTCACGCTGCTCGATCACGGCCACGGCGTCTCGACCTGCTATCTGCATCAGAGCGTGCGGCTGGTGACGGTGGGGCAACCGGTGAAGCGCGGTGACGTTATCGGCCATGTCGGCAAGACCGGGCGCGCCACCGGTCCGCATTGCCATTGGGGTTTGTGCTGGTTTCAGATGAAGCTCGATCCCTCGCGCGCCACAAGCACGCCGGAACCGCCGAAGGCCTAAAGAATTCCCTGCGCCTTCATCTTTTCGATGTCGCGCGGCGTCGTCCAGCGGTGGTGCGTCCACAGCCATTGCGCTGGGTCCTTGCGCACCATGGTTTCCACCGCTGCGGTGATTTTGGCAGTCAGCGCCAGCACATCCGCTTCCGCGTCGCCGGTCGGCGTGAAGGTGACGGGCGGATTGATCGTCATGCGGAAATGGGCGCCGTTCACGCGTTTGCACGAGGTCGGTAGCAGCGCCGATCCCATCTTCAGCGCCAGCGAGGCCGGGGCGGAGGTGGTCAGCGCATCGCGTCCGAAAAACGGCACCGGCACGCCCTCATAGGTCTTTTGGTCGACCAGCATGAAGATGGACTTGCCACGCCGCAGCAGCGTGAAGATGCGCCGCGTGCCTTGCGCGCCTTTGGTGATTTGTTCGGCCGGACCGCGCACGCCGCGCTGCTTGGTAATCCAACGTGCCACATACGGATTGTTCGGCGGGCGATAGACGAGGCCCCCCTCATAGCCGAGATGCGCGGCGGCGATCGGCATCGCTTCCCAATTGGCGAGATGCCCGGAAATGAACATGACACCTTTGCCCGCGGCGATGGCCGCATCGGCATATTCGGTGCCGTCGATTTCGATGCGTTGGCCGGGACCGAGAGTCATCTTGTCGAGATGAGAATATTCGCCGACCACGCGTCCGAGGTTGTCGCAGACTTGGCGCACGATAGCTTCAATTTCGTCCGGCGTCTTATCGGGATAGGCAGCTTTCAGGTTCTGGCGTGCCGTATTGGCGGTCGGCAGGTGCGAATAGATGTGCCGCCCGATGAACCCGCCCAAAGCCGAGGCGGCATCGATGCCGATCAGCCGGAACAGTGCCATGAAGGCGAAAAACGGCGCGGCCTCGCCGAGAAACCGCAACTTCTTGCCGAAGGACAGACCCGCCGAAGTTTTCATCACAGCGCGGCTATCGCGCCCTGCCTAGCCTGTCAAGCAACCGATCTAAACCGTAGGGTTCGATGGTGGCGATGACGGGCAGGAAGGAGATGCCGTCGCGGTCGGATTCCGCGATCCGGAGGTAGTCTTTTTCGGTGGTGACGAGTTGGGCGCCGTCCGCGCGGGCCTTCAGATGGTTCAACTCCTGATTGCTATAGGAGTGGTGGTCGGCGAAGGCGATGGTGTCGATCAATTCGGCGCCCAGTCCGGCGAGGGTGCGGAACAGCTTTTCGGGACGGCCGATACCGGCAAATGCCACCACACGACTCCCATTCCAGTCCGTGCCCGCCGCAGGCGCCACATGGGCCCGCAACACCGGCCCCTCAAATCCAGGAAGATTGAATGCGGGCAGGTGAGGGCTTCCGTCGCCGGTCACGATGACCGCATCGGCTCGGGCAAGGCCTTGTGCCACGGGCTCGCGCAAAGGCCCGGCGGGCAGGACGCGTCCGTTACCGAAGCCGCGTTCCCCGTCCACCACGACCAGTGACAGGTCTTTCGCCAGGGTGAAGTTCTGATGACCATCATCCATCACGATGATATCGGCGCCACGTTCCACCGCCAGCATCGCGCCTTGGCAACGGTCGCGGGAAACCACGGTCGCCGCCTTACGGGCCAACAGCAGAGGTTCGTCGCCGACATCTGCCGCGGTGTGGCTCTTGCTGACCACGACGGGTCCGGCCAGCCGGCCGCCATAGCCGCGCGTCAGAAAGAACGGGTTCTTGCCGTGGGCAATGATCGCATCGGCAACTGCAATGGCGACCGGCGTCTTACCGGTGCCGCCAGCCGAAATGTTGCCAATACAAACGACCGGCACCCGGGCGCGATATGGCGTGGCGTTTTGCGCCTTCCAGCGCACGGTGGCGCCATAGAGCCAGCCGAGAGGTGCTAGCACGGCCGCGGCGATCTTTGCGGCAGCATCGTCGCGATCCCAGAAGTCAGGTGCGCGCATCGAGCATCTTCACCACAGTAGCGACGGTTTTGGCGACGGCCCCGCCGAGATCGGCGGCACCCATCTTCGCTGCATCACCGAGTCTGGCTGCTTCCGCCGGATCGTTGAGGAGTTTGGTCGTGAGGCTGGCGATATCGCTGGCGGCATTGACCAATCCGACACCTTGCGCGGCGAGCAGGGCGTCGAAGGCGGTAGTGAAATTGTAAATATGCGGGCCGGTCAGTACGGCGCATCCGAGCTTGGCTGGTTCGAGCGGATTTTGCCCGCCATGCCGGATCAAGCTGCCGCCGATGAAACAGAATCGCGTCAGGCGATAGAACAGGCCGAGCTCGCCCATGGTGTCGGCGATATAGACGGCGGTGTCGCCCTCCGGCAGTTCGCCGGTGGAGCGGCGTTTGGTGTTGCGGCTGCCGCACAACATCGCGATGTCGCCGGCGCGCTGGATGTGGCGCGGCACGATGATGGTGAGCAAATTCGGGAAGGTGCGGCGCAGCGCGTCGTGGGCGGGAAGGATGGTTTCTTCTTCACCCGGATGAGTCTGTGCCGCCAGCAAAATGGGGCGCGCGCCGATCGCCGTGCGCAGTTCTGCCAGTTTGACCGGATCGGCGGGCAGCACCGGCGCATCGGCTTTCAGACTGCCGATGACCTGCACGTTCGGCGTACCGAGGTCGCGGAAACGGGCGCCGATCTCTTCGTCTTGCGCCAAGCACACCTGATACGACGACAGGATTGCCGCTGCGGTCTTGCGTGCCCAACGCCAGCTTCGGAACGAACGCTCTGTCATACGGGCGTTGATCAGCGCCAGTTTGACGCCGCGCTGGCGCGCGCCAAGGATCAGATTGGGCCAAATGTCGGAATCAACGAACAGTCCGGCCTCAGGTTTCCAATGATCGAGAAACCGCGCCGTCGCGCCGGGCGTATCGACCGGAATAAACTGGTGAAAAGCGCCCTCCGGCAGCCGGTCTTGCATCACCTTGGCCGAGGTCACCGTACCGCTGGTGAGCAGTACGGAGCAGGGTACCGCCTTCAGCAATGCATCGATGAGTGGCAGGGCCGCGACGCATTCGCCGACGCTCGCGCCATGCACCCAGATCAGTGTGCCCTCGGGCCGTGGCTTGGCGCCATGGCCGAGCC